>Ga0194110_10005743_pt1 | contig 14663 bp, 15 predicted proteins | sample TA2Kig1200mmetaG_FD_146192 | JGI IMG/M metagenome (GOLD analysis project Ga0194110, IMG submission 146192) | Freshwater microbial communities from Lake Tanganyika, Tanzania - TA2015032 Kigoma Deep Cast 1200m | ecosystem: Environmental > Aquatic > Freshwater > Lake | place: Tanzania: Lake... | reverse complement strand
TCCCCCTTCCCCCTCTTATCTTAAGAGGGGGAACATGGATAGGGGCGTTAGACTAGGAGGTCGTTTCTCTAACAAGCTTATTCCATTTTGATGAGCTGATGACACCCTTTTAAAAATTCTTCTTTTGATTCGCAATCCTGAGGGAAGGAGTAAGTGGTGAATTGAACCTCCGTTCCCTTCGGGACATATCCTCCCTGGGTCAGCTTCACCTCCACCCTTTCTCCGATTTCCCTGGCAAGTTTGTGATCAATAAATGAGAAGAGATAGATGAGGCTGCTCGGAAAGGGGACAATGATATCAACAGAACGGACCATCTTCTGGAGTGCATACTTAACGCTCCCCCAGGAGTCGTGGCTTAACACAACCTCCCGCTTCATCTTCGGATCCCAAAACTTGATACGGAGCATTGAAAATGGGATTTCGTCTTTCTCAGATTCCTCCAGCATCGGTTCAACAAGGAGTTGAAAGATGTTATTCACCCCGAGAAGGGGGAGGGTGAAAATGAACGTGGTTCCGCTTCCCAGTCGGCTCTCAGCCTGAATGGTTCCCCGGTGCCCCTCAATGATCTCTTTGGTAATAGCAAGCCCCAGACCCGATCCCATGGAAACTCCTGTGCTATGCCCCTGATAGAATCGATCGAACACTTTAGGCAAATCTTCAGGGGGAATTCCAATGCCCGTATCGCTCACCACCATCTTCAAGTAGTCCCTTTTCTCCGTCAGCCCTTTCGTATCGATCGTGATCTTGCCTCCGGTTGGAGTGAACTTAATTCCGTTGTTGATGAGGTTGATCAACACCTCAACCAGACGATTCCGGTCAATCAGAACCTGAGGCATCTCCGGGTCAAGTCGGTTCTCAAGTGCGATCCTCTTCTCTTCGAGCGATTGAGAGAGAGTCATCGATGCATCTTCAACGACCTCCACCAGACGGGCGGGCTCAAACTTCAACTGCAATCCTTTGCCGGACTCGATCCTCGAAAAGTCCAGGAGCGTATCGATGAGGTTCGTCAAACGCAATATATTTTTATGGGCAATGCCCAGATACTCTCTCTGATCTTCCGTGAGGGTTCCCCCGTGTCCCTCGAGCATCAGAGAGATAAATTCTTTGATGACCGTCAGGGGGGTCCGGAGTTCATGTGAAACGCTCGAGACGAAGATGGACTTGAGGTTGTCGAGCCTCTTCAGATCTTCATTTACCTTTTCCAGTTCCAGGGATTTCTGCTTCAAATCCCGGAGGAGTCCTTTCTCGCGGACGATCCGGTTTAACTTGGCCCTCATCTCATCGAGGGTGAAGGGTTTTGGAATATAATCTGTCGCTCCGCACTCCACCACATCAGTGAATGTATACGAGGCACCATGGGCAGTCATGACCATGATATGGATATCCGGAAATTCAGACCGAACCGCTTTCATCAACTCAAATCCGTCCATCTCAGGCATCTTGATGTCGGTGATCAAAATCGTAATCAGTTCACTTTTTAAGCGCTCCAATGCCTCCTTGCCATTTCTCGCGGTTGTCGCCTCAAAACCGATATGGCTCGCGTATGAAGCAACCAGGTCCAGGACGAGGGGCTCATCGTCAACGATTAGAATTCGTTCTTTATCCACACTCACCATCCCTTCTCTTAGAGACTGTGTAGTAACCAACCGTTCGTCCTGAGGCTCTCGAAGGATGAACGGACTTGTGACACAGCCTTAAGATGAAGGATATTCCTTTTGTTGAATAATTTCAATAAAAATTAACAGGCTATTTCTTCTCCGAATCCTTCTTCCAGTTGTTGAAAAAACTCCAGAATCGCTCGGAGGTCCCGGAAGGCAGATTGAGGAAATGGATGCCAGCAGGTATCACCTCATCCGGGAGATGGAGGTTCATCTCTTTGAGGTCTTTGTAATAAAACCCGATTGCCCTCGCCACCTCCATAATGGGAAGGAGTTGTTTCAATTCAATCTGGACTCTTTCCGTCTTGAGGGGATCATAGAGCTCCGAATTTTCAAGCGAGAACCCATACTTTCCGGGGTCGGAGAGAATGATCTTCGCCACCGCGACCTTATAGACATATCGCTCAGTCTCCAGGGGGAGGTCAAGGTAGAAATAGTCTCTCGTCTTCTGAACTTCGATCTCCTTCCGGATACGATTTTCCCCGGCGTTATAAGCCGCCATAGCCAGAGCCCAGCTTCCAAACTCTTCATAGAGGCTCTTCAAATAATTCAATGCCCCCTCTGTTGCTTTAAAAAAATCGAAACGCTCATCGAGAACTTTATTTCTCCTCATTCCGTACTTCTCCCTGTGGAGGGAATGAACTGCCAGATCCCTGCTGCTCCGGAGGAGGAAACCGCATGAGGCCGGAGACCGCTTTCTGTAATAGTGACATATTTCAGATCATCCGGAAGGTTCATCTCCTTCAGTCTCTTTTCGATATGGGGGAAGTAACGGCGTACCCGCTTCATCCATAAGAGGATCTGGGCATGATTATCCAGGGTGACTATAAATTCCCTGTCCAGGTTCTCCCAGATGTTTCTATCCTGGAGAGGAATCTTCTCCCCACACAGGGTCATCTCTGCTGGTAGATTGTAAGAAGAGAGAGGCGGGCGACCCTGATTATTTTTGAAATGTTTTTCTATGGATGCGATCTCTGAACGAAGTTTGGCAATGGATTCCTCAAGCGTTTTGATTTTTTCGAGCAATGCCTCTATCTTTTCTGATTCCAATTCTTTTGTTGAGGATTGGCCCGGGGCATAATCAACAATAATCATAGAAATGAATATGATGATGATAGCAATTTTCACGTGGTTCATTTGTCTCTTCCCTCTTTCAAAATCAGCATTCTTTAAATGAATATCACAATTTTCCTTTAAGTTTCAAGAATGGCCCTCCACCTTTCGACTCTGAAGGTCGAATGTTATAATTAATTATATGATAAATCATTGCCTTTGGTTGGTCATCTCCTCTCTTCTCTTTTTCTCCTCTGGCTGCATGAAGAGTGTCTCTCCTCTCTGGGTGTCAAAAGTCCCTGAAAACAGTCCGCCACCCGTAGCAGAGGAAATCATGAAGCTCCCTGCTGGAGAAAAAATATCCTTTCAGCAACTTTCGGACGATCTTAAGGGAGCGCCAGTGATCTTTGTTGGAGAATCTCACGACCAGGTCGAGCACCACCAGATTCAGGTGAGGATCATTAAAGATCTTATGGCCAGGGGAAAAGAGGTCGCCATCGGGATGGAGATGTTTGAAAAGTCACAACAACCGGTTCTGGATAAATGGAGCAATGGGCTGTTGACTGAAGAAGAATTTCTTCAAGAGGTCCAATGGGAAAAGACCTGGAGCATGGATTATCAACTCTATAAGCCCATTCTCGATGAAGCAAAGAATCATCGTCTGAAAGTGATCGCCCTCAATGTCCAGAGAGGTTTGGTAAGAAAGGTGGCCCTGAACGGGATTGAAAAACTCTCTCCTGAAGACAAAGCGAAACTACCTGAGATCAACCTGACAGATAAAGAACATCTTGCATATATCAAAACCATCTATAGGGATCACCAGGGTGGATCCGCTGAAAAGTTCAAGCATTTCTATCAAGCCCAATGCCTGTGGGATGATGGCATGGCAGAAACGCTCGCGCAATTTCTTAAATCCCCTGAAGGTACAGGAAAAACAATGGTGGTGATTGTGGGAAGTGGCCACATCGCTTTTGATTTTGGAATTCCAAAACGTTTTTATCGTAGAACCCCCCTCCCCTTCCAAACCATTGTTTTAAAAACCTGGAAGAAAAACCTCAACGAGGATCTTTCTTTTTCGGGGGCTTCAGAACCTTTAGCCGACTTCCTATGGATCACTCATCCCTCTCCATTAGAAAAGAAAAGACCGAGAATTGGCATCGTATTAAGAGAGAAAGAGGAACCACCGGAGGTATGGATTGAACGAGTCATTCCACAAAGCCCCGCAGAGAAGGCCGGACTTCTTCCCGGGGACCGTATCCTTTCTGTTGATGAAAAAGAGATAAAGACATTAAAAGACCTCCACGATGCCATTGCCCAAAAAGGCCGGGGCAAAGAAATCATTTTCATTATTCTCAGAGAATCCTCAGAAAAAAAGATCTCGATCACAATCCCTTCTTTGGAAAACTAACCGAAACCTTCTTTGCCAATTTAGGGGACATCCATGCAAAGAGTACCTTCATCAATTGATACTAGCTCCTTCTTGACTAAGGTTATTATAGGTACTATAATAGCTATAAAAATATACATTGTTTGGAGGATAGTATGCGGACCGTACAGATGACCCTTGATGATCAATTGGTTGAATCAATTGACAAAGCCGCTAAGAGACTTAAAACAACCCGTTCAGGATTTACACGGACTGCATTAAGGGATGCACTTCATAAGATGGAGGCTAGTCTCCTTGAACAGAAACATCGGCAAGGCTACGAGATACATCCTGTTAATAAAAAGGAATTTAGTGTGTGGGAAAAAGAGCAAGGCTGGGGGGATGAATGAAGAGAGGAGAAATCAGATGGTATAAGTTTCAGTTACCCGATAAAAATCGCCCTGTTTTGATTCTAACCCGTGATTCCATTCTGGAATACCTTGGAGAGGTCACCGTAGCACCCATTACCTCAACGATAAGAAATATCCCCAGCGAAGTCTTTTTGTCCAAAGAAGAGGGTATGCCAAAAGATTGTGCTGTCAATTGCGACCACGTTCAAACGGTTTCCAAAGGAAAGGTAGGTTCACGAATTACAACACTCTCCTCCCAAAAGATGGACCAGGTGCGCGAAGCCATCTTATTTGCCCTGAATTTATAAAAACACTTTAACGCTTTGAAAAAGACCGCCTAATCCTCCTGCATCCTTCTTAGCCAAAAAAGGAGAATATTCCCCTTTTCTTCATTTCAAACCGGCTTTGCGCAGGGCTTCGACGGACTGATCGATCAGCTCCTGCCTCATGGGTGTTGTCTTGGCGTCTAAGAAATTGGGTGCGGGTTCACATTTAAGGTCAACTTCGATAGATTGAAATAGGAACCCGTCCCTGATGGCATTATCAGGAGAGTTTTTCTTCCATTTGCATTCTCATCCAGATCGCAAAAATTGGGTCCACAGGGCGCCATCTGCCAGTTTCTTCATCCCTTTCGATCAAGTCCAGTTCCTCCAGTTGCCTGGAAGAATGCTGAACTCCTCCTACGGATCCGAGCCCATGTTTTTGAATATAGCCACTTGCCAGAAGTTTAGACGCTGCCTCTTTAGCCAAAGCCTGTAACAGGAGACGCTGATGGGGAGATAAACCCTGCAGAATCGCTTCATAAACCGGTTTCTCTGACAGAATGAGCCTCTCCATTCCAAGCGTGATCGTCTCTTCCGTGACTGTCTTGGAAAGTTCATAAACAAAAAAAGCCAATTTCTGCGAATAATAGGGATGAAATCCTGTAAGGGAAGAAAGCTTTTTCGCCATTGCCAAGGTACATTTTCTTTGCTCTTTTTTAAATTGTTCAACGATAAATTCTGCCAGCTCGTCGGGCGGAAGCAGCTGAAGCGGGTAATTGATCGCACTCTGGAAGAATGGACGCTGTCTTTCATTGAAAATACCCAATAGAATACGGCGCCGGCTTCCTATATAGAAGTAAGAGGCCTGTTGTTGCTGGATCTGGGTTCTCATGATACCCTCAACCTGTAAAGCCTCTTTTAAAGTGACAATCTCCTGAAATTCATCCAATGCCACATGAACGAGGGATTTGGTGGCCGTTACAAATTCTCGAAGGGAATTCATCGTTTCTTCAAGGAGATCTAAACCGCTTTTTACAGCACCGGAGGGTTCGACACTGAGGGAGACCCCTCCAGAGGGATCAGGTTTCAAAACAGGGCGGAAAGATTTCATGGCCCGGAGCGCTGATTTCCAGAGAGGATCTTTCTGATGAGTGATAACGAAGACTGCTTTGGCCAATCGTGAGGCCACGTCATCGACGGAAGCAACTCCAAAAAAGTCGGCCAAAAGCGTGATGGCTCCTTTGCTTGATAAAATGTTTTGAATCCTCTTGACCAGCGATGTCTTTCCATAACGTCTGGGAGAGAAGAGGACCACATTCGCTTTCGCTTCGGCATAAGCTTGCAATTCTTTCATCTCCCCTGTTCTGTTACAAAAGGGGGCATCGACCGGCACTTCCTGAAGATAGAAAGGATTACCCATTTCAATCTCCCATGCTCATTTAAATTATGGAAAGTCCATTATTGTAATTCAATAATATTCTAACCCCATTGAATTGTCAATGCCTTTAATTCAGACTCCATTTGAATCTTGGGAGGAATGCCAGATATTCGGCATCCCCACCGCGGCTTATTTCAAACCGGCTTTGCGCAGGGATTCAACCAAATGTTTTTTGGTGGCGGGGTCTTTATAGGGGTGTACCTTTTCAAATTGTTCAAGTGAAAATTTTGGGTTTATCTTTAACACATCACCCGCTGAAGCGCGGGCCTCTTTTTCGCGTCCTGCCATGCTATACGCGGAGGTAAGGAAGATATGAGCAAAAATATCTTCGGGCTCCCGCTCAATCACTTTCTTGAGTTGAAGAATGGCTTCCGCGTATCGCTCAGTGCCACAAAGTGCTTCCGCATATTTACGTAAATACCAATTAGGTGGTTTTGGATTGAGTCGGATCGCCTTTTTTAAGAAAGGAATAGAATCTCCTCCTGCGTAAAGTAGGATATTGGCATATCCACAAACAATGTCAGCTGAATTTGGTTCAAGTTTGAGCCCCCGCTCGGCATGGGCAACGGCTTCATCATATTGCCGCATCATCATCAATGCATAACCCAAACCGACGTAACCCATTGCATAGGAATCATCCAGGGTGACCGCTTTCTTATATAACTCAAAACATTTTTTCAAAGACTCCTCAGGGTTTTGGGCCAATCCAAGCCAAATATCAACGATGATGGCGCGTGCAAGCGCCTGGTATGCTGGAGCATAATTAGGATCGAGCAAGATCGCTTCTTCTGCAAGTTTTTTTGCCCTGATGTTCCCCTCAATGGTGGTCTGAAATGATAAATATTTTGCCTCCACGACCTTCATATAGGCATCAAGGCTTTTAGCGCCTTTCGAGAATATCCGGGCTTGTTCACCTTCTGTCAATTTCACCTGCAATTCTGTGACGATGTGCGTTGTAATCTCATCCTGAACAATAAATATATCTTTTGGATTCCTGTCATAACGCTCCGCCCATAAATGACGTCCGGTCAAGGCATCATTTAATTGAGCCGTGATCCTTAACTGCTGTCCAGCCTTCCGTATACTCCCTTCAAGAACATATTGAATCCCCAGCTCTTCTGCGACCTGCTGCACTTTCACCGGCTTTCCTTTGTATGTGAACGTGGAATTTCGGGCGATCACAAACAGCTTTGGAATCTTTGAAAGTGTTGTTATGATTTCCTCGGTCAAACCGTCACAGAAGGCCTCCTGACGAGGGTCATCGGTCATATTCACAAATGGGAGGACTGCAATGGAGGGCTCATTAGGCAGTGGAAAGGCCATCTTCTCTACAGACGCAACCCTGCCTGGGGGAGAGTAAAAATAGGCCCGCAGATGGCTAAAACTGCTATGATTAAAACGAGAACCAAAGCAGCCAACTGCCATCGTTTTAGCAATCTTACCCTTTCTTCCCTGGATGGAGTTGCTGGAATCTTAGATTCTTGAGGGACGATCTCAACATGTTCCGGTTTCTCTCCTTCTTTCTGTCTGAGACCCAAAATGAACTTATCCCAGGCCTCCCCGTTCTGGTATTCTTCATAAAGGATGATAACATCATCTAAACCCACCCCAAGTTTATCAATCGAAAACCTAAGCCTCACATTCTCATGACTTCCCCTGTACTCAAAAAGATTAGCCCAGAGATCTTTTTCAGATTCTGTAAACTGATAAGTTTTTCCAATCCCATTCTCCAATTCTTTCTTTCTCCCAATGACTTTGAAGAGAGGCCCATTCTCAAGGTCTGGTAGGGCATCTTTCCATTTTCTGTAAATTCTCGGGATCAAATGTTCACTATCCGATGATCCGGCGGTTCTTCCAATGGTCTCGTTAAGTAAGGCAAGAAGATCAGAGTGAGCTTGTAATGGAATGGAGGTGATTTTGCCAAGCCTTTTCATCTCATTGACAACAAGGGCTATGACAGCAAGGTAAAACATCCGCGAGGGCGAATCGAAGTGGAGAGTCAATTCGGTTTTATGTTTGAGGCGGATATGGAGTTTGAACTGACTGAGGTCAATTTGTATGGCCTGCCTGGTTTTTTCTTCCATTTTGAGGCCTCAATCGGGTTTTAAATAGCGACGTAATTTTAAGGAGTTATGTACAACTACAAAAAAGAGGCACGGTTTAAACCGTCACCATTATACATAAAAATTTAAAATCAAGCAAAATTTATTCAAAGGAGGAGAAAAGAAATGAAGAGGATTATGATTATTTTAGTGATCTCTTTAAGTATTTTAATGCCCTCAACACTTACAAAGGCAGCAGATACCCCTAAAGTTCTTCTCATCCTGCCAAATGTGGCAGACCCAAACTATTTAGATACCGTGCTTAACAAAGAAGTTAGTGTAATGAAGAGCATGCTTGAGAATGCAGGTTTTAAGGTAGTGGCAGCCACAACCGATGGAATGCCCATCAAGAGTTCAACTGTAACCTTTACTCCCGATTTGAAGTTATCGGATGTAAAAGCAGACGATTACATAGGTGTCATCGTTGCTTGCATGGGTTCTGGGGAACCAACACCGAAACCTCCTGAAGCTGTTTTGATCGTTAAACAAGCTATAACCCAGGGAAAGCCTGTGGCTGCCTCACATAGTGCCGTTACTATCCTGGCAGAGGCAGGGATTTTGGCAGGCAAACGTTATGCCTTTCGTATTGATGCACACCCAAGATACTCCGATTTCGCCGGAGCAATCTATAGCGGGATGGGAGTTGTGCAAGATGGGAATATTATCACTTGTGGTATTTGCCCTCAGGCCTCAGGAAGTCAGGGTTTGCCTGACTGCACTACTGACCTTACCCAGGCCTTCATAACTGCACTTACTCCCAAAAAGTAAGAAATTTGGGACGGGTTCAAATTTAAGGTCAACTTCGATCGCTCGAAATAGGAACCTGTCCCCAATTTAAAGTCTCTTCTCTATTTCCTTGTAAACCTTTTTTCTATGAATGATGCCGAGTACCCAAACTTCTTCGCCAACAATTTTGAAGACCACCCGGTAATCCCCAACCCTTAACTTCCAGTAACCATGGAGTGTCTTCCGTAAAGGTTCCCCATAGAGATGAGGCGCTGTCATTAAGCGTCTTTCTACGGCACTCTTAATGCGAGTTTGGAGTTTTGCGTCAAGGAGGGGAATATCTATGGATTTAACATCAGGATGGTATCTGAGGTCGAATGGCACGATTACCAAACCTCATGGTGCTTCAATGACTTTGTTTTGGAGAAGGTCCGTTCTCTTTTCTCCGCGAACGCGGAAAGCGCTATATCCTCTTCAATCTCCAATGCCTCTTTCACAAGGTCACGCACCTTTAATGAGAGGGAGATCCCATCCCTGTTTGCCAGTTGTTCAATGGTATGGTAGAGCGGCTTTTCCAGCACGACATTAATCCGAGGATTTTTCACAGGCATAAGTTTTACCTCCAAACTTAATGTAACACTTTTGACACACCAAATCAATTGGAACCCTTGGGAATAGGAACCCGTCCCCGATTTTCCATTAGGAGTCATTTCTTATTGTGGACAATAGCAGGAGACCTTCGATCTCTTCAAAGTGGTTGTCAAAAGAATAGAGTGCCAAACCGTGTTTCATGGCATTGGCAGCGATCCAGATGTCATTTGTGGGAATAGGCCGACCCTTGGTCCTTAATCTTTTGACAATCAAGGCATAGTAATCTGCTGTTTCCAGATCATGCAGAAGTATTTCAATTCGGGGAGAGTTTAGAAACGCTTCTAATTCTTGCCGGTTTTTCTTTTCCTTAGCACCGAGGGAAAATCCAGAAAAAAGCTCAGCGATGACCGTTATGTCCACCCCGATAAAGTCACAGTCTCTGAACGTCTCAACAACGCGCTGATCATTAACCTTGAAAGAGGTATAAATGTTCGTATCAATTGCGATCCGTCTCATTTCCAGAGATCCTCATCGATCTTTTCAAAGATTTGAGTGTTTTTTTGAAAAGATTTCACTTCCTCCTTGCTCCAGCCACCAGCCAGAGTATCCAGATCGTGATGTTTTTTGAATACCGGTTCCTTCCCCATACCGGTCACTTTTTTCAACAACTGCAGAATCCACTGATTCACGCTCAAGTTGTTCTGTTTTGCTTGGGACTTGATCACCCGGTCCAGTCCGGGTTCAATGCCGCGAATCGTAATGGTTTTCATAGTGCTCCTCCGGATGCACAATTTGATGTCATTTTAATGATACTAAATGATTGCAGATTAGTCAACTTTTTTTCTTGGGACATTGATATTAAAGATAAGGGATCAACCCCCTAGGATTGGGAAGGTTGGATTCAGTAGTGGTTCAAAATGAAGATCTTATTATTCGATCGTCCGAAATAGGAACCCGTCCCCAATTTTCCCAATTTTCAATGGCCTTGACAGGTCTCTTTAATATGACTATAATAGTCATAAAAATTAGAGGAGACAATTATCATCATGAAGATTGCAGCTGTTTCGAAGTTGAAAACCTACTTGAGCGAATATCTGAATCAAGTCAAGGCTGGGGATGAAGTGCTGATTACAGACCGCGGCAAACCTGTGGCTCGATTAGTGCCAATCTTGCGCATGAAGGCTACGGATGAATCAATGATCAGAATGGAGAAACAGGGTTTAATCAAACTCGGGTCAGGAAAGCTGCCAAAAGATTTTTGGTCCATGCCCAGATCAGAGGATCCAAAAGGACTCGTCTTGAAAGCCCTTCTTGAAGAAAGAGAGAACGGAAGATGAGGTTCTGGGATTCTTCAGCCATCATTCCTTTATGTCTCAAAGAACAGATGCCTGAGACCATCAGACGCTTAATTAAAGCAGATGAGGATATCGTTGTCTGGTGGGCTACAAAAATTGAATGTCTTTCTGCCCTTGCAAGGCGGCGGCGTGAGGGGGTTATCGGTCCTGATGCAGACATAAAAGCAAGAGCAATACTTTCCGCTTTGGCTGCAGAATGGTCAGAATTACAACCTAGCGAACTGATTCGCCAGCGGGCGGAAAGACTTTTAACCATTCATCCTTTAAGATCCGCTGATTCCTTTCAGCTTGCAGCAGCACTTCTATGGGCTCAGGAGAGTCCACAAGGTTTTCAGTTTGTTTGCTTAGATCAAAACCTTCGGGAAGCAGCTCAGAAGGAGGGCTTTACTGTTATTCCCTGAGCCGGCGCACGATTCCCTATAACCACTCGGATTTGATGCCGATTTTTGTTCGAACCTCATCCATCACTTTTTCTGCGATGGCCTTACAGCGGGAGGCTCCGGATTTCAAAACATCGATAATATATTCCGGGTTCTTGTTCATTTCTCTGACGCGTGCCTGAATGGGACTCAACTCCTCAACCATATTCTTATAGAGGATCTCTTTGCACTCGATGCATCCAATCCCGGCTGACCGGCAGTTGCGGTCAGCTGAGGCAATTTGATCTTCTTTTGAAAATGCCGTGTGCATGGTGAAGACATTGCAGTGTTCCGGATGGCCGGGGTCACTCCGGCGCTGCCGGTGCTCACATGTCGCAGCGGTTCTCAACTTCTCCCAGATCACTTCCGGGGGCTCAAGCAGTCCAATCGCGTTATTCATTGATTTTGACATCTTTGCGTTCCCATCGGTTCCCGCAATCCTTGGTGCGGTTGAAAGAAGGACCTGGGGCTCGGGAAAGGTCTCCCCGTAGCGTCCATTGAACTTCCGCGCAACCTCCCTCGAGAGTTCCACGTGCTGGGTCTGGTCCTCCCCAACCGGGACATAACCCGCCTTATAGATGAGGATATCCGCAGCCTGAAGCACGGGATAGTCCAGAAGGCCCATGTTGATATTCTGCCGGTGCTGTTTCGATTTCTCCTTGAACTGGGTCATCCTCTCCAATTCCCCGATCGGGGTCACACAGTTAAAGATCCATGCCAGTTCGGTATGCTCGGGCACATGGGACTGAACAAAAACGATGCATTGATCCGGAGTCAATCCGCAGGCTGCAAGGATGGTGGCGGTGTCGAGAATCCTCCGTTGCATCATGTCCACATCATATTCGATGGTAATCGCATGATAGTCCACGACACAGTAAATGCAATCATACCGTTTGACCAACTGGACCCAGTTGCGGATGGCTCCCACATAATTGCCGATATGAATTTCACCCGAGGGCTGAATCCCGCTGAAGATCCGATCCATCTTTTAACGCCTCCCCTTTAATATTTCTTGGATTTAAATTCCAATAACCAAATCCCCTGCCTACCGGCCCCGGTCCCGACCGAGGGCGGGGCAGGCAGGCAAATTCTAAATAATCACCAATTTTAAAATAACCAATAACCAAACAAATTTTACATGACGGGTTCGTCACCCGCGAATGATGAAAATACCCCCCCACCCACCCCTCCCCCTCGAGGGGGGAGGGTGAGGGAGGGGGTGACGAAGGTATTTTCCAGGTAAAGTCATTGTTCAAAAAATTTGGTCATTGGTTATTGATATTTATTTGATGATTGGTGCTTGGTAATTGGAATTTCTTAATAAAAAAGCCATGGGTTAATATTGCCCATGGCCTCTTCTATTCCCTCCCTGACAAAGATTATGGGGATAGAGGTATGAAGCAATATCTAATCCCATTTCTTCTACGCCATATCCAAGCCAAACGCATGATCCTTTCTGCTCAAGAATGAATGGCAAAGATTTAACTTAAATCCCCTCAATAATCAATAGATATGGTCACTTGGACTCCTGAAGGGGGCCAAAGAGACCGATACTTTTGGGGTGTTGCGTGCTGAGAAAAACCTGCAAATAGTGACCATCGCAAACAGAAGGAATGTGAATGACTCGGACGACCTCCTCGAGGCCCTTTGTTTCGGGAGCGATCTCTTTCAGCATGGACGGAGATTTTACGAGAAATTCCTCATTGAAAATGGATCTGGGATCGTCCGGATAGAGGGGAATGATGACGATATCGGCTTCAACCAGATCCTGAAAGAAGTGGGTTCCATACGAGACCTCAGGCGTTGAACCGTTCTTGGCAAAGGCAATCTCAACCAGTAACTTGGTCTTATTGATATTAGAGTAGGTCACCCTGACTCCAAGGTTGATATCATTGCTTCCCCACCGTCCGGGTCCCATCAGGGCATACCGTTTCTCGGCAAGGCTCTTGTTCAATAGGTTGACGAGGGTGGCAACCTTCATCTTCTGTTCATAGGTGGGAAGCAAATCATAAGCCTTGGGATTCACATAGACAATGTACTCGATATTATCAACGATACTGTTAGAGAGAGCGACCGGGGTGGCAAACAGTATCTTCTCCGGGAGCACCTCTTCTGGTAACACCACATTTTCTTTCTCTTTTCGGATGGAAAGGGACCGGCACTGGAGGAGATAAAATTTATTATCATTCCATGCAAACTCAATATCCACAGGCCTTCCATAAGCCGCTTCGAGTCTGGAGAGAATCTTTCTGGCGAGTTGAACAAAATTAGTCTTGGTTAAAAAATTATCGAAGGTGATACAGAGCTCTTCCCCCTTCAGGTTTTGGGTCTTGAACAGAGGAGGAGAGAGATGATCGTCTTTTTGAATGGAGGCCGCATAAAAAAGATCAGGGTGGTCAATCTGAGAGGCAAAGGTCCTGAAATCAACCGTTTCCAATATTCCTTTTTTTAAATTAAGGACATCCACCTGCCTCTGAGAATATTTTCTGATTTGGTCTCCTGTCACTTCCGGTCGCAGCTGGGGATGGCTCAATGGGATCATTCTCGGGTAATCGGACCCCACTCGGTCAACCGCCCGGGTTCCCAGACCTAAGACCAGCCTCACCAGTCCCTCCTCTTTCTTGATCTTGGGATTCCAGGTGTGGACATTTTGCGAGAACATAACTCCCCCGATAAAAGGTAAGAAGTAGTCCCCGAATTGCTGTCCCACCACCTTCTGAACCATCATCGCCATTCTCTCATCATAGTCCAGAAGCCCGTGATCCCTCCGGTAGAGGATGGGATCGGGTCCGAAGATGCTGGCGAAGACTTTTTTTAGACCCATGATGAAGTGGTTCAGACGGGTTTCTATGTCTCCCTGGTTCGTCAGAAAGAGGGAGAGATATTTGCCCGAGAAGGCAAGACCGAAATTGTCTTCGAGCATGCTCGAAGATCGGATGATGATCGGATGTTCGCCAATCTCTGTCAGAATTTTCCGAAAATCCTCAACCACCTCCGGAGCAAAGTTGGCAAACCTGAATCTCTCCTCAATCCATGAATATTCTTTCTCGATGGCTTCCCGATCCTTATATTTAAAGGTATGAAAGAGATAGAGATTGTTACGGTCCAGAAACTCTGAAAAGACGCCTGAATTCAAATACCATGTTTCCGGAACCCGGACATACTCCTCGATTTGTGTATCTTTCTCCTCCAATAAGGGCAGGAGGATCTTATGAGCCAGAATCATACCTGCAGCCTTTCCTCCGAGTTTACCGGGTCTCTTCCGGCTCCAACGGGTATGCT
>Ga0194110_10005741_pt1 | contig 14665 bp, 10 predicted proteins | sample TA2Kig1200mmetaG_FD_146192 | JGI IMG/M metagenome (GOLD analysis project Ga0194110, IMG submission 146192) | Freshwater microbial communities from Lake Tanganyika, Tanzania - TA2015032 Kigoma Deep Cast 1200m | ecosystem: Environmental > Aquatic > Freshwater > Lake | place: Tanzania: Lake... | reverse complement strand
TGTACCCGAAGCTGGTGAGCTAACCCGTAAGGGGTGCAGCCATCTAAGGTATGGCCGGTGATTGGGGTGAAGTCGTAACAAGGTAGCCGTAGGGGAACCTGCGGCTGGATCACCTCCTTTCTAAGGAGATTTTTAAAGGTTTGCTACGCACTTTTTTAGTATATTAGGGTTGTGGACACTCGACCCTTGGGCCTATAGCTCAGTAGGTTAGAGCGCACCCCTGATAAGGGTGAGGTCATTGGTTCGATTCCAATTAGGCCCACCATCCGCTTTCGCTTTCAGCAAAGGCGGAGTTAAGAGTTATGAGTTAAAAGTTACAAGTTAAGATATTGAATTTTTTTGTTATCTTTTTAAACTTTCCACTATTAACTTTTAACTCGAAAATTTGTTTCACAAATTTTCCTATGGGGGTGTAGCTCAGTTGGGAGAGCGCCTGCTTTGCAAGCAGGAGGTCATCGGTTCGATCCCGTTCACCTCCACCAAGCGAAGCTATTTTTTCCAGAAATGAGGGATAAGGAGTATTAACACTGTATAGACCTCGAGCCTTCCTGTGAGCATGCAGAATATGAGTATCCACTTACCCGCACCAGGAATGGATGAATAGTTTTCAGACGGTCCGGCCTCACCGAGAGCTGGACCAACATTACATGTTGCAGATATAACAGTTGTCGCTGATGTAATGATATCTGTTCCAACAGCTGCCATGCCTATGGTTGCTATAACACATACCCCTAAAAATAGAAAAACAAATCCCCAGATGCTTCCCAAGATTTCCCTATCTATAAACTTATCATCAAGTTTAACCGTTGTTATTGCTCGTGGATGAATCAGTTGATACATCTCTCTGTAGCCCTGTTTGAGCATGAGAAGAATCCTTACCTGTTTAATACCTCCACCTGTTGAGCCGATCATACCGCCAAAAAACATTATTAATACAAGAATTATCTGCGCAAAGGGTGACCATTTCTCGTAATCTGTGGTTGAATAACCTGTTGTCGTCATGAGAGATGCAACCTGAAAGAGTGAATATCTGAGAGAGTCAGCGGAAGAGTCAAAGGATGTTTTCCACATATTGATGGTTATCAATATGGTAGCAATCGCCGTGATGGCAAGGTAGAATTTAAATTCGCTGCTCTTCCATAATCTCGATATTTTCCCTTTAAAAACATAAAAATAAAGGGAATAGTTTACTCCGGCAAGGAGCATGAATGTACTTGTAATATACTCAATAGATTGACTTTTGTAGTGCCCTATACTTGCATTCTTAGTTGAAAAACCTCCTGTTGCCATTGTAGTAAATGCATGGCATATGGCGTCATAGAAGTCCATTCCGAAAGCCATTAATAAGACAGCATTTATGGAGGTTAGTGTAAAATAAATAAACCAGAGTGCCTTAGCGGTATCTATAAATCGAGGTCTCAGTTTATCAACGCTGACTTCAGGCACTTCTGCTTTAAAAAGTTGCATACCACCTGTTCCAAGCATGGGAAGTATAGCGAGGGCAAAGACTATTATGCCCATCCCTCCTATCCATTGCGTCATGCATCTCCAGAACATGACACCCTTTGGCACGACTTCAACATCCTTAAGAACAGAGGCACCGGTTGTTGTAAAGCCAGCCATGGATTCGAAATAGGCATCGGTGAAGGAATGGAATGTCCCAGAGAGCATAAAGGGGATGGAAGCAAAAAGAGACATCATAATCCAAGTTAAGGTTACGATAATAAATGCATCCCTGTGTTTGATCTCCTCTCTTTTGTGCTTACGCGTGAGAAGGAAAAGCATGGAACCTGAAATGAGGGTAATAAAGAATGAAATGGCAAGCGTAATGGTGTCTGATTGTTTATAAATGAGCGAAATAATCACAGGGAATATCATGAAAAAAGATATGAATATAAGGGCAATTCCAATGACGTTCAGTATTACTCTAATATTCATCGTTAAGGGAGGACTTCATGTCAGGATTTTCTCTACTTCCTTGATTGATTCTCGAAGGGTGAAGATGATTAATTTATCACCCTTTATTATTTTATCGGAACCTGAAGGAATAATGACTTCCTCATCCCTTATAATCGCACCTATTATGGATGCTTTTGGCTGTGCTTCCTTCAGTGTCTTCCCGATGAGTTGAGATGTATTACCAATCCTTGCCTCGATTATCTCTGCTTTATCGTCTGCTATTGCAGTTAAAGAAAGGATATCTCCTCTCCTCACATACCGTAAAATGGTACTTGCTGTGATAAGCCTTGGGCTGAGGACGGCCTGAAGACCGAGGCTATGGGCAAGAGGAATATAGTCAGTTTTGTTTACAATCGCTATGGTCTTTTGAACTCCTAATTTTTTTGCAAGAATTGATGACATGATATTTAACTCGTCATTATTGGAGACAGTTATGAATACGTCCATATCACCTATATTTTCTTCTATGAGTAATTTCTTGTCTGCTCCGTCTCCATGAAGTACCAGTGATTTTTTAAGGTTCCTACTTAAAAATTCACACCTCTCTTCATCCTTCTCGATAATTTTCACGTCTGCTCTGAGCTCCGCAGTAGATGCGATGTAATATCCTATTCTCCCTCCTCCGAGCAGCATGATCTTTTTTGCAGGTTTTGCTGGCACTCCAAACAATGCTACTGTATTTTCTACTTCTCCCTTTTTCACGGGGATGTAGATAATATCACCTCCTTTGATTACATCTTTTCCCGAAGGGATTATTGTCCTGTCTTCTCTCTCTATTATCCCTATGAGAAAATTTTTATTTAAGGATGCGCCTAGGTCCTTTAAGGATTTCCCGATTAAGGGGGTCTTCTCGGGAACTTTAAAGCCAATGACCTTTACGAGACCAGCCTCGAAATCTTCAACATCTGTTGCAAGGGGTACTTCAAGAAGTCGTACTATTGCCTTTGCGAGCTCAAGCTCGGGATTAATTGCGGGGTTTATATCAAGATTTTCCTTGCTGAGGAGTTTTTCGTTCTTGAAATACTCGGGGTTCCTTATCCGGGCGATCTTGCGTGGGATATTAAACACCTTTGCAAGGAGGCAAGCAATCATATTTGTCTCGTCCCTATCAGTGACAGCGAGGAGGATATCTGCTCTATCGGCCTCTGCCTCTTTAAGGGCTGAAGGGTCTCCACCCTCACCCTCTATAACAGCAACATCCATTTCCTCAATAATCCGCTTGAGTTTACTCCTATCCTTATCAATGACAACAACATCTATAGCCTCAAGGGAGAGAAACTTGGCTATCTGATAGCCTACCTCGCCAGCACCCACAATGATCACACGCATGAGAGATTATATCACAATTGAATATCACAACCCAAAAGCTTAAAAGGTCAATTTTTACTCTATATAGAAGATAAGTTTGCACCTTATGTATCATTTGTATTAAAAATGGTAACTGTTTAATGCTAATTTCTTAAAATCAGAATAGTTCATTTTATATGCAATATAGTGTTAAACTTTTAAATCCACGAAAATATGAGCATGAACACAGTAACAGGAAATACAAAGAACAGGCGCCAGAGGCTGAGAAGGATTTTATTCCTATTAGTTATTGCCTTTATCATTGGCCTTGTAATCTTTGTTTCAAGGGGCCCCCATATATCAAATACCCTCAAGAAGCTTATACTTCCAGAATTAGAGGTTGCATTGGGACAGAAGGTCATAGCACAAAAAATTTATATCAACATATTTCCACTTTTTATAGAAGTAAAAGGATTGAGGGTCTTTGATGAAGATGGCACAAAGATACTTCTTGCGAACAGAGTGAAAGGGTATCTGAGCCTCTCAGGGTTATTAAACAGGCATATCTCTATTCGAAGGCTTGTCATTAAAGAGCCTGATATATCCACAGACAGTAAACAACTTAATGAGGTAATCAAAAATATTAAGGCATATCTCGAAAAGGATGTGAGACCTGCAATTAAAGTCAAAATAAAGACAGTTGAGGTAGTGGATGGTGCTGTTTCTTTAATAGATGAAGATTCAAAAAGCCGGTTAGATGTAAAAGGACTTAAGAGTGAGGTTATCCTGGGAGAGAATCCGAAACTCAAAGCAGATATGAAGTCATTCACTATTAAAAAAGAGGGCTGGCCTGAACTCATAGGAGATTTAAGTGCTTCAACAGTATTGAGAAAGAATGTAGTCGAGATAGAAAGCCTTGAAATCGGATCACATGGTTCTCAATTCAAAGGAGAAGGTTTTTACCATGATGGTAAAGGCACTCTAAAAACCGAGATAGCCCTTGTTGTTGATTCCGTGAAGCAAATTTTTAAACTCAAGCAAAAGGGCGAGGGAAGAATTTCTGCGAAAGGCGAGATAAGAACCGAAAGCTTTCAGCGTTGGGAGAATATTTTTATAGACCTGAAACTGAAAGGTGATTTCTATATTGAGACTTTAATGGAACTACTCAAAGTGAAGGAGAAGGTAGAGGGACTTGTTGATTTTCATGGCAAGATACATGGTCAGCTTCCTCATATTTCAGGGAATGCAAAGGCAAGGCTCCAGAAAGGAAATCTTTTCGGTGTTGATATAGACTCACTCATGTGCGATGTCACTTACCGCGATGGTGTGATGAGATTTAAAAATGGCCTTTCTGAATTATATAACGGTAATGCTCAGGCAGAGGCGTCTTTAAATCTTCCCGATGCTGAATTCTTTACTCTCAATGTGAAGTTCAATTCGATAGATAGTCGTGCAGCACTCAGGCTTATAGGGTGGGAGCCCGGGATACCATCTGGTAAAGTCGAAGGAGAGCTTGCCACCTCAGGCAGAGACTTTAATCCAGATGGCTGGTTTGTATACAAGAGTAAGCAGTCCATAGCCACTATTCAAAGCAAAGATCATCAACCCTCAATTCATAATGTTCTTGACAGGATAAATACCATAAAAGGGACTTATTCTCTGCGTGATAATCTCCTTTTTTTATCAATCATGAAATTAAACACTGCTTTATCTGATCTCGACGTGGACGGAACTGTCGATATTACCAGAAAAACGCTCAAACTCAAAGCCAGGCTTGCAACAAACGAGGTTTCTGATTTAATTCTGCCATATTACAAAGGAGTGAGAGGCAAGGGAAATTTTTCAGGAGAGATAACAGGCACATTTGGCAATCCTGAATTATCTGGGAAAGCTACTATTTCTCCTGTTTCTATAGATGGATACAGTGCGGATAGTATTACCTCTCACTTCACATATAATAAAACCCTCCTGAATATCTATGAACTTATTCTCACATCACCAGGTGAAGAGCACAGATTAAACGGAAAAATATCCTTTCCAGAGGCAAGGGAACTTTTCGAGCTTTCAAAACCTGTGTATAGAGTTGATGCCACCGTTAAGAATGCTCAGTTCGGAAAGATTATGCAGATAGTCTATAAAGACCTTCCATCAACAGGAAGACTCAACGCAGATTTGAAAATTGGGGGGAAGGATAAAGATATCGAAATGAACGGTAATGCCTCCATAGAGAAAGCATCAGTATATAAAATTCCGTTTGATATTGCAACCATAGCCTTTTCATATGCTCATAAGGAGCTTTCAATTAAACAGGCTTTAATCAAGCAGGGTAAATCTACTCTTTCTGCAGAAGGAAAATTATCTTCAGATAAAAGATTTTTTTACAAGGCTTCATCAAACAAAATTTTTATAAAGGACATCGGATTTGACTATGCGCCTGCTGATACTGTCTTAAGCTTACATTCCGAAGGGAGCGGCACTCTTACAAATCCTTCCATCATACTGAATGCAAAGGTAACAGGGGGAACATTTAAGAGTAAACCCATAGGCAATAGTAGTATAAATGCAACAATTAAAAACATGAATATCTCTTTGGATGCACTACTTTTTGATGAAAAAATAAAGCTCAAGGGGAATGGATATTTTGACGAGAAATTGCCCTGGACTGCTGAACTTGATATCCAGCCAGGCAGATATGATTTTATCTTAAGTTCAATTCTCAAGGATGTACCAGAAGACCTGTTGCTTAATCTCAGGGGCCATGTTGAGATGAAAGGTGACAGAAAACACATCACAGCCTCAGCAAATATAAACCAGGTAACCCTTGCACTTTTTGGTCAAAGCTTCTCGAATGATTCTGATATAAGAGTTCAGATGAGTAATGAAAAAATTTCTTTTCTCTCTTTTACCTTGCGGAGCGGGAGCGCTTCATTCAAACTTCGTGGAAGCATGGAAATAGGCAAGGAATATGACTTGTTCCTTGAGGGAAGTTCTTCTCTTTCACCTCTGAAGGGTCTTTCAAAAAGGATAGGATACCTGAGCGGGGATGCCCGGTTCAACTTGTCTGTCAACGGAAAATGGGAGAAGCCTAAAATAAACGGGGGACTAAATGTGGCAAATGCTTCATTTGGCTTAAAAGGTTATCATCAATATATCAGCTCACTTAATGGTTACTTCCACATGGATGAGGACCGGATTATTCTGCAGAAACTATCCGGTAAATTAGGAGGTGGTGACATAGGATTATCCGGCCTTGTATATCTAAAAGCATTTGATATAAAAAGATTTCATCTTGAAGCACATCTCGACAATGTTACTGCTTCTCTTTCGAAAGACTTCACCGTAAATTTTGGAGGTAACCTCTTATATCGGGGAACTCCAGCTGCCCAGAATATTACCGGTGAGGTAAAGATAAACAGGGCAATGTTTAAAGAAAGAGTAGAATGGAAAAGCTGGCTTCTCATGGCAAAAGCAAAAGAGAAACCCAAAGCTGAGGTTTCAGAACTTGAGAGAGCAGGTCTGAATATAAGGATTTCAGGTAGCGATAATATTTATATTGATAACAATATTGCAAGAGCCCCTATAAAGGTAGATATTGTATTAAGAGGAACACTATCACGCCCTATCTTATTCGGAAGACTTGAAGCACGAGAGGGGTCTGTCTATTTCAGGAATAATGAATTCAGAATAATCCACACAAGTGCTGATTTTGCAGACCCAAACAAACTCAATCCAGTTATTAATCTTTTCGCTGAAACTAATGTAAAGGGATACAATATTAAACTGAACCTTGATGGGCAGTTGGAGCATTTCAATCTTTCCCTCTCTTCAGACCCACACCTTGAGGATATGGATATTCTTGCTCTCCTCACTTCTGGACAGATAGGAAAACAACTCAAAGGCCTTGAGGGCGGCATAGGTGCGAGTGAAGCAACATCATTCCTGACAGGTAAAATTCAGGACGTTCTCGAGGAACGGCTCAGGACGATTACAGGTCTTGACAGATTTCAAGTTGATCCTTATATTTCTAAAACCACCGGTACAATTGGACCGATGGTAACTGTATCGAAACGGCTTGTCAGTGACAGGTTACTTGTTACATACACAAGCTCATTAGCTTCCACTGAGGAACAGATACTTAAACTTGAATACCTCCTCGATAAAAACATTTCCCTCATTGGTATAAGAGACGAAAAAGGAAGTGTGGGAGGTGATATAAAGTTCAGGTTTGAATTCAAATGAGCAAGAAAGGGGGAATAAGAAATTGGAAAGGGGAAGTTATATTTGGAAAGCTTTTTCTTATTATTTCTCATTTCATATTTCTTATTTTTTCCTTCTTAATGTTTTCTGCTTCTGAAGTTGAATGTGCAACAGCTGGTGACATAGAAATAAAGGGACTCTACTCAATCGGGAAAGAAGAACTACTTGACCTTCTCGACATCAAGCCAGATAAACAGATAGATAAAGAGGGTATAAGGCGTGGCATCAAAAGGGCCTTTTTAAAAGGATTGTTTGAGGACATCTCCATTGAGACAACCGATGGAGAAAAGGCAAAGGTTACAGTCACTGTAAATGAAAGGGATTTTATAGAAAAGATTTATGTGGAAGGAGAGTATGCCCTCTCCAAAAAAGTCATTAAGAATGCCTTTTCTTTAAAAGAAGGGCAGGTCATGAGATATGATATGCTCGGTGCTGCAATTGAACAGCTGAGAAACGAGATAGCAAAACGGGGATTCCCAGATGCCAGTGTCAATGCAGAAATTAAAAGACTGGAAAAACCATATAGGGTAAATCTACGTCTCTACATCAATACAGGCAAACCAGAAACGATAAAGACAATAAATGCAAGTGATGAGGTAAGAGCTATAATGAAATTATCCGAGGGCGACATATACGACCAGGTGAAATTGAGTAAAGACCTCGACAGGATAAAATCGCATTTCAAGGAGAATGGACATTTCAAACCTGTTGTAGACTCATATATATTTACTGAAGGAACTCTCACTATTACTGTCAATCCCGGTAAGCGTCTGAACATTTCCATGGAAGGCAACAGTGCTGTGTCAGCAAAAGCCCTTCTTAAAGAAATGCCATTTTTTGAAGTTGAAGACTTCAGAGATGATAATGTGGAAGAGGCAATACACAGGATGCTCTCTCTCTATCATAAGGAAGGATATCCTTTTGCACAAATCACACCTGTTATCACATCAGGGGATGAACTCATACGTCTTAATTTCTCTATATTTGAAGGAGCTCAAATAAATCTCAGGTTAATTAATGTTACTGGTATCAGTCTGCCAGAAAAATATCTTAAAGAGGTCATGTCCCTTAAAGAAGGAGGCATGTATAACCCGGATCTTATGGATAATGACAGAGAGGCAATTCAAGAGTTATATAATGCCCTCGGGTATCTTTCAGCTGATGTTGAAGATTTCCAAACAAAATATGAAGATGATTCTCATGAAATTGATATAGTGATAAGAATAAATGAAGGGTTAAAAACAGAGGTCGAGAAGATAAATGTTGTCGGGACAAACCTTATCTCAGAGGAAGAGATCAAGAAGATTATAAAGGTAAAGCCTGGTGACCCATACAATGAGGTTGATATCTCAGATACACGATACGGAATTATTGATTTATACAGTTCCCGTGGCTTTTCTGATGTAGTCGTCTCGGTAGAGAGACGCATAGAAGGGCAAAAGGCATCTGTCACCTACCAGATAAACGAAGGTACTGAAATAGTGTTTGGCAAAACGATAATTACCGGAAATTATTCGACGAAACACGAAGTGATAAAAAGGGAGTTGCACTATCGTGAAGAGATGCCTTTTAATTACCAATTTTTCTCCACCATCAGACAGAGATTCCATAGATTAGGTCTCTTTTCCGATGTTGATATTGAAATACTCGATAGATATGACCATAAAAAAGATGTACTCATAAAATTGAATGAAGGTAATGCAGGTGCTGTAGAATTTGGTCTTGGATATGGTGATTACGAAAGATTCAGGGGATTTTTTGATTTAAGTTACAGAAATCTCTGGGGCATGAACAGACAGTCCTCATTCAGGTTTGAGATGAGCTCTCTTGAGAAGAGATATTTATTTCAGTACCATGATCCTTGGTTTTTTGATGTCCCCATACCGTTCAGGGCATTCCTCCTTTATGAAGATAGAAAAGAAATAAATATTGATACCAGAGAGACACGGTATAGGCTAAAGAGGTATGGCACTTCAGCCGGACTGGAGAAAAAACTGAGTGACAGCCTGAAGGCAGAACTTTATTATGAACTCTCTCTTGTCAAAACATTTGATGTAAAACCGGATGTGATACTGAGCAGAGAAGATACCGGTACACTTATCATAAGCGGCATAAGACCCGGAATCGCATATGATACAAGAGACAATCCCTTTGACCCAAAGAAAGGAATCCTTTCTGGAGTCTCGATTAAGTTTACTTCACCTGTTTTTCTCTCAGAGACAAATTTTGTAAAACTTGTATTCCATGGGAGTACCTATCATGAAATTACAAAGGGAATTGTCCTTGCGTTGTCGCTCAGGGGTGGCGTTGCTCAGGGATACCATGATACCCAGGAACTCCCGATTGTTGAGAGATTTTTTCTTGGTGGCAGGACGACTGTAAGGGGTTATGAGCAGGATATGCTCGGTCCTAAAGGATCAGATGGAAACCCAACCGGTGGTAATGCCTTTCTCTGTGGAAACGTTGAGATAAGGTCATCTCTCGGCAAAGGTATAGGAATCGTTGCATTCCTCGACGGAGGAAATGTCTGGTTGAAGGCAAAAGATATGGATCCTGCAAATCTTAAATATACTACAGGGCTCGGGTTAAGGTATAACACACCTGTTGGCCCTATTAGGATTGACTATGGGCACAAACTTCAGAGGGAGAAAGGGGAAAGCAGTGGCGAACTGCATTTCAGCATAGGCCAGGCGTTCTAACTAAAAGTGAGAAGTGAAAAGTGAAAAGTGAAAAGTTAAAGAAACAACAAAAAACCTTATCCATATTTTTTAACTTGTTGCTCGTTACTTTTTTACTGCTGTTTGCTCTTTGTCCTCTGCTCTCTGCTGAAATGAGAGATCGGGTGGTTGCGTTTGTGGATAATATTGCAATAACCCTGAGTGAATTAGAGGAAACATATACAAAGACACAGAAGGTAACCCCAGGTATCACAAAAGATGAAGTCTTCAATACGATGATCAACAGGGTGCTCCTCCTTAGAGAAGCAAAAAAGCTTAAATTAGAGGCACATTCCGAGAATGAGATGCTCAGAGATTATTTAGATCTTAAAATAAGACCATTTATAAGAATAAAAGAAGAAGAACTGATAGATTTTTATGAAAAGCACATCAGGGACTTTTACGGCCAAGAATTTGAGCAAGTAAGAGAAAAAATCGAAACCTATCTTACCGAGAAAGAAATGAATGAGCATGTGAAGATGCATATTAATGAACTTAGGGGAAAAGCATATATTAAACTACAACTAAAATAAATAAAAAATATGAAATAGGAAATTAACAGTAAAAGCGATTATCACTTCCAACTTCTTACTTCTTATCTTTCAGTTCTATAATCACTGCGTGTTCATCACACTCGGGAAACTTAGGACACCGTAAACAGTCTCCCCATATCTTTTGTGGAAGGCGTGATTTATTGATATCAACAAATCCTATCTTTTTAAAGAAACCCGGGTGGTAGGTGAGTGCAAACACCTTTTTTAGACCCAATACCTTTGCTTCTTTAAGACAGTGTTGAACAAGATTTTTACCTATACCTATTTTCTGATATTGTTTATCTACTGCGAGAGAACGTATTTCTGCAAGATCCTCCCACATGATGTGCAGCGCACAGGCTCCGCATATAATTCCTTTATCTTCACATACAAAAAAATCTCTCAGGGTTTCATAGAGTTCATTAAGGGATCTGGGGATCATTGCCTCTCTCTTCGCAAACTCATTGACAAGTTTGTGAACCTGTCTTAGATCAGATATTTTAGCCTTTCTTATCTTCAATGAACTTCATCCCTTCAATAAGAGCATTTTTATTTACCCCAATGCTTTTCTTCTTTCTATCAGGCACAGTACTTTCAAGGGCATCAAACACATAGTTCTTCTCCAGCAGCCCGGTTTTTGCAATGAATGCGCCGAGCAATACCATGTTTGCAGATTTCGCATTCCCAAAAGAATGAGAAATTTCTGTTGCAGGAACTCCAACTATTTCTATATCTGTTCGTAGTTCAGGGTCTTTGATAAGAGATGAATCGAATATGAGAAGTCCTTTTTGTCTGAGCCTTGCCTGAAATTTCTTGAGTGATGCCTCGTTCATTACAATAAGTATATCAGGATTCGTCACAATAGGTGAGCCGATAAGTTCATCTGAGACGATCACCGTACAATTCGCAGTTCCTCCCCTTATTTCTGCACCATAAGAGGGAAACCACGTTACCTCCTTGTTTCCGAGCATACCTGTATACGCGAGGACCCTTCCGAAAAAGAGTATACCCTGACCGCCAAAGCCTGCTATTAAAATCCTGGTTTCCAGTTATTTCGCCTCCTTGGAACGTTGATATATATTATCTACGTTCCTTGAATTTATCTTTAAATGTTCCAAGAGGGTACACAGACATCATTTCTTTTTGAAGCCATGTGATCGAATCACGGGGTGTGAGTCCCCAGTCAACCGGGCATGGTGAAAGTATCTCGACAAGACTGAATCCCTTGCCTTCTATCTGATATCTGAATGACTTTTTTATTGCTCTTTTTGCATTCATGAGATTTTTATATGAATCTACTGATGTCCTGACAATATATGATGTACCGTCAATTGTGGACAAAAGTTCTGATACATGGAGAGGATAACCTGCTGTTTCAACATTTCTTCCTAAAGGTGTCGTGGTTGTCTTCTGACCGAGGAGTGTCGTTGGGGCCATTTGTCCTCCTGTCATCCCATAGGTAGCATTATTTACAAAAAATACCGAGATGTTTTCCCCCCTGCTCGCTGCATGAATGATCTCAGCTGTTCCGATAGCAGCGAGGTCACCATCACCTTGATAAGAAAAAATTATCCTGTCAGGCATCACACGTTTAAGTCCTGTTGCTGCAGCAGGAGGCCTTCCATGTGCAACTTCGAGTACATCAAAATTAAAATAATCATAAGCAAATACAGCACATCCAACCGGAGCAATCCCTACAACCTTCTCCCTTATACCTAAATTGTCAATACATTCCGCAATCAGCCTATGAATTAGACTATGTCCGCAGCCAGAACAAAATCTGAATGGTGCCTGTTTAAGGCTTAACGGTCTCTTGAATATCTTTTTCATTCGTCTCTCCAATAGTCTCAAGGAGCACTCCCTCGAGAAGTCCGTAGTCACTTACAATTAATTCATTAAATTTAAAACATTCCATTATGTTCATTGTAAATTGTATTCCAGGTATTATCAAGTCTGCTCTCTCGGGTTCCAGTCCTTTAATCTTCTTTCTTTCCCTCAAGGGAAGGGCAAACAACGCCCTCTTTATATCACGGAGTTTTTCCAGAGATATTCTATGGAGATGTATTTTTCCCCTTGAATAGGTCTCGAGTTTTAAGTCAATAGAGGCAAGGGTTGTGAAAGTTCCCGCAGTTCCTATCAAGCATGTATCCTTGTCAATCCGATGCTCAATCCTGGAGCTGAGACTGTCTAAAAATAAGGCAATCCCTTTTCCCAATTCTGCGATGTCTGCCTCTGAGAGAGGGTCGGTCGTTATAAAACGTGCTGCAAGTTTTATAACCCCAATAGGGATACTCCCCTTATCAACTACCTGTTTGTCTTTATAGAGAATCCACTCTGTACTCCCCCCTCCTATATCAATAATCAATGAAGAAAGAGCAGTGATGGATAAAGAATCATGAAATGATGAAAAAACACCTTTTACTATCAATTCTGCCTCTTTTTCGCCAGAAATAACTTTTATCAAGATTCCTGTATCATCAAATACCCTTTTTATAAATATCTCTGAGTTGGATGCCTCCCTTAAAGCGCTTGTTGCAATTGCACCGACAAATTTAACCCCATATCCTGAAATTATAGAGGAGAATTCCTTAAGTACTGCGATAGAGGATGCACTATTTTCATCCCTGAGTTTCCCGGTCTGACCCACGCCATCGGCTAATCGTGTGATCTTTCTCTTATAAAGTATATGCTCAATCTTTTTATTCTTAACACTGGCTATCAAAAGTCTGATGGTGTTAGATCCTATATCCATAGATGCACGTAATGACATAGTGTATTATAAATGACATCGATTACGCACCTCAAACTCTTTAAATGAATCAGAAGGGGGGCACCTTAAGAATTACCTTGATTTTTATAAGTAGACGGTTATAATATTCTCTAATTTAAAGTTGACAAAACCGTTATGGTATACTATTGTTTTAGCATTTCAACTAAAGTACTCTAAGTACTCTTGAAAGGAGGTGACAGTTTAATGAAGAAAGTTTTAGCTATACTTCTGTCATTGGTGCTTGTTGTCGCATTCTCGTTCACCGTGGGCTGCAAGCAGGCTGAGCCACCAAAACCGGCACCAAAGCCAGCTGAGGCACCACCAGCACCACCAGCACCACCAGCACCAGAGAAAGCACCTGAGGCTCCAAAAGCACCAGAGAAACCAGTAAAAAAGTAGAAAGGGAACAATTCAGGGATGGGCATCCCCCATCCCTGAATTGTTCTGCAATAGTGAAACCTCAGTTATGCAGCTATCGATCTTGTTATCCCGCACAAGATTTTAAGAGGATAGTTGCGTCCATTTCTAAAAAACTTCAGAGATTAACTTTTATCGTAGCTCTCGAATAATTCATAAGACAGGCAGAGAGTATTTCCGCACTCTAAAGGTGAGAAATAATGAGGCAGTTGTTTCGATCGCCCCTAAATCATACAGCAAGCTTTAAAGCAATTTCTTTTGCATGCCATGCGATGCTTTTTATTATATCAAGCATGTATATATAAATAGCTGATGCTACAGGAAGGCATGAACCTTCAATTAAGCGTTCCTCATGTAATGTTGCATGTACCCTCCCCTAAAATTAGTACCACCCATAGTGCTAAATTTTCCGTAATATAACAGACATCATCATCTGGGACATGAGCCCTTCAAAGGAGGCTATGATGATGTCTGAAAAACATGGCAAGAGGTATACGTCAAGGTTCAAATTTCAAGTAGTTTTAGAAACACTTGTCGTTGCAAGTTAAAGACTTTTGCGACATTCCTTTATTTTCGAATGAACTACCCCGCAGCAGAGCAGGCTGTCCGACAATTATTTCAGCTCCTTACTCATAATACTTACTCTCAACAAAGTTGATACTCGATTCTTCCCATTTGGAATAATCGAGAGACACAATCACTTATATCTTCCTTTTTCTCCTTGA
>Ga0194110_10005740_pt1 | contig 14667 bp, 10 predicted proteins | sample TA2Kig1200mmetaG_FD_146192 | JGI IMG/M metagenome (GOLD analysis project Ga0194110, IMG submission 146192) | Freshwater microbial communities from Lake Tanganyika, Tanzania - TA2015032 Kigoma Deep Cast 1200m | ecosystem: Environmental > Aquatic > Freshwater > Lake | place: Tanzania: Lake... | reverse complement strand
GATTCCTGCGATATATTTGTCTTCAGGTCTTCTCATAGTTCTTTCGTTGTTGGTTCACTGACTAACGGACCACAACGTTTTTACCGTGGGCAGACCTTCGTCTCAATCGCCCTTAATGTTTATCAGTAATCAGTTATCAGTCGTCCTCACTGAATACTGAATACTGATCACTGCTTGCCGACGGGAGCGCTCACGCGGTCAAGGCCACAAAGTTCTGCAGCAACTGCAGCCCGATTTTCTGGCTCTTCTCCGGATGGAACTGTGTGGCGAAGAGGTTGTGCTTCCAGATCGCCGAGGCGAACCTCTCGCCATACGTCGTCCGTGCCGCGACGATGGCCGGGTCCAATGGCTGGGGGTAGAAGCTGTGAACAAAATAAACGTAGCTTCCGCCTGGAATGTTTCGAAAGAGCGGACAATCCGGGCGCGCGATCTCAAGTTGGTTCCATCCGATTTGCGGGACCTTGAGACCGTCTCGTCCGCTGAACTTGATGACCTTGCCCTGGAAAATGCCAAGGCCCGCCGCGCAACTGTTGAATTCTTCGCTCCGCTCGAACAACGCCTGGTAGCCGACGCAGATTCCCAGGAACGGTTTGCCCGTGGAAATGAAGTCCCGGCATGCCGAGAGCATCTCCTGCCGATTCAAAGCGTTGATGCAGTCATCGAACGCGCCAACGCCAGGCAGGACCGCCGAATCCGCGCCCCGAATCTCCTCCGGGCGCGTCACCCGGCGAACATCGGCGCCGAGGTAACGCAAAGCTTTTTCCACGCTGTGCAAATTGCCGGCCCCGTAATCGATCAAGGCAATCATGGCGGCACAATACCGCATGCTCCTTTGCTTGCCATCGAGAATCTACCTGCGAAATTCAGCTTGTGCGCGTGCGGAGGACCTATACGATACACGCCGAAAGCATCAGAACTACTCATAGATATGCGCTTGCTCAACTTATCCATCCTCGTCGCGACCGCGCTTTGTGTGACGGTCGCTCACGCCGCTGACAAGAAAGAGTCCCCAAAGGTTCCGTCAGCCGCGCCTGCGGTTTCCGAAGGCAAAATCGACCTGGTTATATCCGGAATGACCTGACCCGTCGGATGTGTCAGCAAAGTGCAGTCTGCACTTTCCAAAGTCCCCGGGGTCAGAAAAGCCGAAGTCTCTTTGCCCGACAAGGCCGTTGTCACCTTCGACAAACGCAAAGTCAAAACCGATCAGCTCGTTGCCGCGGTCAAGAAGGCCGGCTATGGCGCCAAAGAAAAGAAGGAGAAGGTCGAGAAAGCGCCCAATTAGGCGAAACTGCCCTGGCTCATCCCCATCAGGTTTTCAGACCCACATGACCCCGTGCCGCCCGCACGGGGTTTCTTGTTTTCGCCCGCTCGGCTGTCTTTCAAGCGCAAACGAGCGTGGGTTCTTCTTTTGGCCTCTTTTTGGGCCTTCTTGGACGATCCCGACGAGATTCCCCTAAAGTTTTCCCCAGGCGGGCCGATTATCCAGGCATCGGCAGCGGTAGTTAGTCTATCGCACAGGATAACGGAAGACGCCTGCAACGAAGGTTTTCCACCGACATGGATGTCGGTTAACTCTTAGACAAAAGGACTTGTCTTATGGCTGTTGTGATCAACACCAATGTGTCAGCAATGAATTCGTCTCGATTGCTGAACGCCTCCACTACCTCCCTCACCAAATCCCTGGTCCGGTTGGCGTCGGGTACACGCATCGTGTCCCCGGAAGACGACGCCGCCGGGATGGCTCAATCGGTCAAGTTCGACGCCCAGATCAACCGCAACTCGGCGGCGAACATCAACGTCCAGAACGCGGTGAGCTTCAGCCAGACCCAGGACGGGTTTCTGCAAAAGGTGCAGAAGTCGCTGGATCGGATGAGCGAATTGTCGGTGCTGTCGCAGGACACGACCAAGACCAACTCGGATTTGTCGAACTACAACGCGGAATTTGTCCAGTTGCAGAGCTACATCAGCGACATCACGAGCAAGCAGTTCAACGGCGTGAGCTTGTTTGCCAGCACGGGGCTGGGGGTCACGGTCAACAGCGACGCGGTGACCTTCGGGATGAACCAGGCGGATTTGGCCGGGGCGACCTCCACGGGCGTGTTGAATGCCTACAGCGGCATTTCGATCTCGACCTCGACAGCGGCGTATTCGGCGCTGAACCAGATCAAGACGGCGATTCAGGCGCTGGCGAACATGCGGGCGAATGTGGGCGCCAACCTGCAGCGGCTGAACCTGACGAGCGAGCAGTTGGTGATCCTGAACGAGAATCTCTCGGCGGCCAACAGCCGGATCAAGGACGTGGATGTGGCGCAAGAGAGCACGGAGTTTGCGAAGTACAACATCCTGGTGCAATCGGGCACGGCGATGTTGGCGCAGGCGAACTTGCTCCCGCAATCCGCGCTCCGGTTGCTCGGCGGTTAGAGCGCTTCACGCACTGGTCAATCCAGTGTTTATTCTCCAGGCGGCACTTCGTAGTGCCGCCTGTTTCATTTTTCCATATCCAAACGAGCGCCCCTTTGTTATCAGAGTTCGGAGAAGCTGGCTGTGAGCGAACGAGTTTCAATTCCTCCCATCTCACTTCTGCAGTCCGCACTGGCTCATCACCAACACGGCCGCCTGGACGAAGCAGAAGACCTGTATCGTCAGGTGCTGGACCGACAACCTCGTCATCCCGATGCGCTTCGGCTCCTGGGTGTGCTCTGCCGTCAGCGCGGGGATCTGCACAACGCCCGGCAATGGCTCGAACGCGCCCTGGCCGTTCAACCGCAGATTGCCGACACGCACCACGATCTCGGGTTGGTCTGGTTCGAGTTGCGCCAGTACCGGGAGGCCATCGCCCAATACAAGAGCGCCATCGAAATCCAACGTGAATTTCCGGAAGCGCTCTACAACCTCGGCAATGCTTACTACGCCTTGCGTGATCTTGAGAAGGCGGCCGCCTTTTACCAGGAAGCCGCCGATCAGCAGCCGGCGTTGGCGGAGCCGCATTTCAACCTGGGTTTGCTCGAACAGGACCGGGGCAACGACGCGGCGGCAATTCGGCATTACGAACGCGCGCTGGCGATTCGCCCGGACTACCCGGAAGCGCGGCTGAATTTAGGTTTTGCGCAAAGCAATCTCGGCCAATTGGACGCGGCCTCCGCGAATTACCTCAAAGCCCTTGAACTGCGGCGCGACTATCCGGAGGCCTGGCTGAATCTGGGTTGCGTGCGCCAACGCGAAGGGCGAACGACCGAAGCGGAAACTTGCTTCCGGCAAGCCGTCGTGCTTCAACCCGACAGCGTGGCCGCGCGTCTCAGTCTGGCGATGGCGCTGGACGGCCTTGACAAAGTCGAGGAAGCCGAAAGCGAAGCCCGGATCGCCGTCTCCCTGGCGCCGGAGAATCCTCGCGCCCATTCTTCCCTGGGAGCTCTGTTGCTGCACAAGAATCGACGCGACGAGGCCATCGAGTGCTCGAACCGGGCGCTGCGCCTGGATCCAAACTTCGTTCCCGCGCACGTGACGATCGCGCAGGCGTTGCTGATTCAAAACAAGTTGGAAGAAGCCGCGCGGCGCTGCGAAATGATTCTGGCCCTTGAACCGGCCAACGTGGCGGCGCTGACTTGCCTCGGGGTCGCGCGCACCCGGCAGCGCCGGGCCTGGGAAGCGCTGGTTTCCCTGGAGAAAGCGGTGAGCTGCAACCCGCGCGATTCGGACGCGATGATCAACCTGGCCATCTGCGAGCTGCTCTTGGGGCGGTTCGTTTCCGGCTGGAAACATTACGACGCGCGCTGGACGACGCAGATGACCTTCTGTGTGCCGCGCCGCTTCTCCCAGCCTCAGTGGCACGGCGAACATTTCGCCGGCCGCACGTTGCTCCTCTACGGCGAGCAAGGGTTCGGCGATACGATTCAATTTGTCCGCTATGCAACATCTGTCGCCGAACGCGGCGGGCGAGTCATCCTGGAATGCCAGACTTCACTCAAAACTCTTCTGCAATCGGTCGCGGGAATCGACCAGGTCTTCGGCTACGGAGAGCCGCTGCCGGCCTTCGATTTCCAGGCGCCGCTCTTGAGCTTGCCCGCGGTTTTTCGAACCACCGTCGAGACCATTCCAGCCGAGGCGCCTTACTTGCGGCCGCGCTCGGTGGGTGCGCGGAAACTGGCCTCGCTGCCTGATAAACCTCTGAAGGTCGGGCTGGTGTGGTGCGGTTCGCGCAGTCAAAACCATGACCCTCGGCCGGTTCCGTTCGGCAATCTCGAGCCGATTCTCACGCTGGATGGAATCGCCTTTTACAGTTTCCAAACCGGCGAGAACGCTGATGAACTCCGGCCATCCCGTTTCGCGAACCGTGTCATCGACTTGAGCGGGGAGATGGGCGATTTTTCGGCCACGGCGGCTCTGCTGGATCAGTTGGATCTGGTAATCAGCATCGACACCGCGTTGGCGCACCTGGCGGGCGCCATGGGGAAAACCGCCTGGGTGCTGCTTCCCTTTGCCCCGGATTGGCGTTGGGGTCTGGAAGGTGAGACCTGCCCGTGGTATCCGGCGATGCGCCTGTTTCGCCAGGCCCGGTTTGGCGATTGGTCCGACCCGATCCGGGAGGTTGCGGACCAATTGCGTGGAAGGATTGCTTGATCTCCGTGTGTAATGACGAGACTGCTGCCCTCTCGATGAACTTGGTGGGGCTGCGTTGCCGCGCAGCCGGTCTTCAGTCGATGCGGCGGCACAGCAGCGCCGCCCTACCATCGATGGGTTCATGGGGAGTGTGCATGTCGTCGTCGCCAATGCGGCTTCACATGCGCCTGACGGTAGGGCGAGCCTGTCCCCAGCGAGCTGAGTCGGACGCGTTCCAGGCGCGTCGAGCGGTTCGCCGGGACGGACTCGCCCCACCGGCTTCATGACGCGTGAGTATGGCCGACACCCTCTAATTCACCATGCCTTTTCAAGCCTCCGATCCATCCGGTCCTGACCCATTCGCCGAAGCGGAACGCCTGCTCGGCGCGGGCCGGATTGAAGAGGCCAAGTTCAAGCTCCACCGCTTGACTCAGCACCCGGAACACGGTGCCGCCGCTTGTTTGCGATTAGGCCAAATCTACCGCCGCGAACGTCAGGCGCTGGAATCCATCGAATGGTTCCAACAGGCAGCCAAGGCCCAGCCCGACTGGGCGGAGGCCCATCACGAACTGGCGCTTGCGCTGTTGGATTGCCAGAGGGCGCAGGAAGCCGTGGCCAGCCTTCAGCAAGCGCTGGCCCTGGACAAAGCCCATGCCGGCGCGCGCCGGACTCTGGCGAATTTGCTCCAGGCCGCCGGACATTGGCGCGAGGCCGCGCAGGAATATGCCGAGTTGCTCCCGGTCCAACCCAACGATCCCACGCTGTTCCAACAATTCGGCCTGTGCTGTCAGGAACTCGGCGAATTCCAACTTGCGGAAAAGGCTTACCTGAAAACGCTCCACTTCGGCCTGGATTCACCGGAACTCCAGTTCAATCTGGGGGCGACGCGCCTTAAGCTCGGACGGCCACTGGAAGCGATCTCCACCTTTCAAAAGGCGCTTCTGCAGGATCCGCTCCTGACCCTGGCCAATCTTGGAATGGCCAACGCGTATCGGCAATTGGGCGATTTGGATTCCGCGGAAGCCTGCTTGCGGCGGGAACTCGAAATCAATCCGAATTGCGCGGATGCCGCCGTGAACCTCGGGGTCCTCCTTCATGAACGGCATCGCGTGGGCGAAGCGATCGGCTGCTACAAAAAGGCGATCTCGCTCAACCCGCATCATCCGATCTTGCGCTGGAACTTCGCCATCGCGTCGCTTTTGGCGGGCGATTTCAAGACCGGCTGGAACGAGTACGAATGGCGCTGGCAAGTGAAACACAAACCGAAACCCAAATTCCCGCAGCCGGAGTGGGACGGAAGCGACTTGAACGGGCGCGCGCTCCTGCTCTATGCCGAGCAAGGTTTTGGCGACACGCTGATGTTTGCCCGTTACGCGCCGCTGGTGGCCCGGCGCGGAGGCCGCGTGGTCATGCAATGCCAGCCGCCGCTCAAACGCCTCCTGGCCGCCATGCCGGACCTCCAGGTCGTTGCCGAAGGAGAGCCGTTGCCGCCTTGCGACGTCCAGGCGCCGCTCATGAGTTTGCCCCGGATTTTCGGCGCGGCCCTCGACGCGGAGCATCGCTGGGAACCTTACTTGCGCGTGCCGCCTGAGACGGACTGGAAACTCCCGGCGCATGACGCCACGAAGATCAAAGTCGGCCTGGCGTGGGCCAGCAACCCGCATCACCCGGTGTCCTCGCAGAAATCCGTGGCCCTGGCGCGTTGGGAACCGGTCTTGAGCGTTCCCCACTGCGAGTTTTTCAGCCTGCAGATAGATCCCGACCCCAGCGCCACCGCGGTCATGCAAAGCCGGCCCAACCTGCACGGGCTTCCGGCGCGCTTCGGGGACTTCGCCGACACCGCCGCGGCAATCTCGCAATTGGATTTGGTGATCAGCGTGGACACAGCCGTCGCGCATCTGGCGGGCGGGCTGGGTCACCTTGTGTGGGTGTTGCTGTCGTTCAGCGCGGATTGGCGGTGGTTGCTGAAGCGGCGGGATAGTCCCTGGTATCCGACGATGAGCCTGTTCCGCCAACCGCAGCCCGGCAATTGGGACGCGGCGATCTCCGAGGTCGCCACGCATCTGACGGAGCTTTCCGCGCGCATGGCTCACGAGCGGCGTTGAGTTGGAACGATTCAGAACCAATGGGGAGCGCACGCGCCCCCGCGTGCTGGAGGCGGCGCCTGCGCCGACTCCGGTCTTCCGTGCGAAAAAGCGATCTTCTATGAGATGTCTTCGACGCCCCGGCCGGCGATGGCGCCGGTCTCTGTTTAGTAGCGTAGCGCAGATTTGTAATCTGCCGTATCGCGGAATTGCATTCCGCTTGGCGCTGACTCGTTCGAGCGCTCTGGAACCTGTCAGCGCATTGCCGATTGCAAATCGGCGATACAGCAGAGTGCAACTCTGCGATACGTGAGATTTGCTTCTACCACGCCTGTTGTCCTGGGTCGGCGCCTCTGGTTCCCGGACCCGAATGAGGCCATCCATACCCAGCGCGTCAATGGCCTGGTCGCAGTCGGAGGCGAGCTCTCGGTCGAACGGCTTTTGCTGGCGTATCGGAGCGGCATTTTTCCGTGGAGCGTGGACCCTATCACCTGGTGGTCGCCGGATCCGCGAGGCATTTTCGAGCTGGATCGCTTCCACGTCTCTCGAAGCCTGGCGCGGACGTTGCGAAGGTCGGTGTTTGAAGTCACCGTGAACCGCGCGTTCCGTGAAACCATGGAAAGCTGCGCAGCTTCATCGCCAGGCCGGCCTTCGACATGGATCAGCTCGGAATTCATCCGAGCTTATGGCGAACTGCATCGCCAAGGCCACGCGCACAGTGTGGAATGTTGGCGTGGGGGTGAACTGGCCGGCGGGATTTATGGCGTGGCCGTGGGAGGGTTGTTCGCAGGCGAGTCGATGTTCCACCGCTGGCCCGACGCATCGAAGGTCGCCCTTCATCACCTGATCCAGCGGCTGCGCGATCGTGGCTTCGTGTTGTTCGATATTCAGATGGTGACCCCTCATACAGAGCGGCTGGGAGCGATCGAGGTCCCGAGGCGGGAGTATTTGCATCGACTGAAATCAGCCTTGGACAAGAACTGCGTTTTCTGTCCCTGAAGCTCTGACAAAGCTCCGCAAGAGCGCCGCGCCACCGGCACCGAAACCTACTGGAAGAACTCGATGTGCGGCTCGTTGTCCGTGTGCCAGCGCTTGACCACATCCGGATTCAGGTCCAGCAGCGCCTTCCGGTAATCGACTGCTTCCACGTGCGCGTCGCCAATCAGAATATTCATTTTCTTACGGTGCCGCGAACTGGCGTCGCGCGCATTCGGGCTCGGCCCCTGGCCGGAATCCAGCGTGGAATAGAGCCTCCGAGACAACAATTCGAGGCCCACGAGAAGAACACGCCTTTTTTGGGACAAGGTCGAAAAGGAATCGGCGGCGATGATCATGTCGCTGGGGACCTTGACGGCGTTCTGCGGGGTAGGGACTTGCATCAATTCGCCGGGTCCCACGAATTTTCCCGCCAAACCGAACTGAAGAATGTCATTCGTGTCCGCTGATCCACAGTTGTAACCATAACTCCCGATGGATCCATAGATCACCGCCCGATCGACGCGGCCATCCTCCACGCCGCCTTTGTAGCTGGGGCAGCGAAAGAGGTCATTTGTCCAGGTCTGGGTGGTGTAGGGGCGAATGTCGTCATACCACTTCGATCCTTGCGGTTTCGTGGCGCTGACGGTCGAGCCGATCAGAGGATAGAAATCGAAATCATCCACATAAAGTTGGAAGGCGAACCCCATCTGCCGGAGGTTGCTCATGCAGCGCGTCTGGCGCGCGCTCGCTTTGGCCTGCGTGAGCGCCGGCAACAGCAGGCTGGCCAGAAGGGCGATGATGGCGATCACGACCAGCAGCTCGATCAGGGTGAACGCGCGCGGGGCGGGACGCGGAACAAGCTTTTTCATTTTAACTCTCGTGACGCTGCCGGGTCTTGCGCGACACATCCGATGTTTCCCTGAACACTAATGCCTTGTCGAGAAAACTCAACCCAGGCAGCCAGGCAGGGCGAGTCGAGCTTCTCGGCAAGGCCCACCAAATGGTAGGGCAGACCTGCCGGTCTGCCGATTCAATGATGTGAACGCATGTTGGATGCCTGCCGCGGTGTCCAGGTGGATCAGACGCTTTGTAATTGGAGGCCGCTACAACGCTTTTGGTTCCGCCGCACCTTCAAATCCCCGGCCGGATGAAGATTCTCTGACGTCGGCGTCCCCAGTGCCCCGGCGTCGGATCGAAATGGCCTGCCAGCGGCGCGCCGCAGAACGTGCAGCAGCCGTCGCCGTCCAGATTCCACTCGTCCAGTTCATGCCAGTCGCGCTCGATCAGAAGGCGCTGGCAATGGGAGCAGTAAGTCGATTGCCCTTTGGCGTCGTGAACGTTGCCCGTGTACACATAGCGCAAGCCGGCCTTCAAGGCTTGCAGCCGGGCGCGACCGAGGGTTGCGGCCGGCGTGTGGGTGGTCTCGAGCATTTTGAAATCGGGATGGAAGGCCGTAAAGTGCAGCGGAACGTCCGGGCCAAGGTCCTTCCTGAACCAATCGCACAATTGCGCGATCTCCGCTTCGGAATCGTTCTGGCCCGGGATGAGCAAGGTCGTGACTTCGAACCAAACGTTCGATTCGTGCTTCAGCCAGCGCAGCGTGTCCAGCACCGGCTCGAATTCCGCAAAACAAAGCTTGCGATAGAACTGCGCCGTGAACGCCTTCAAATCGACGTTGGCGGCGTCCATGTGTGCGTAGAAGTCTTTGCGCGCTTCCGGCGTAATATAGCCGGCGGTCACGGCCACGGTTTTGATCCCGCGAGCATGAGCGGCTTTGGCGCAGTCGATGGCATACTCGGCGAAGATCACGGGGTCGTTGTAGGTGAAGGCGATGCTGCGGCATCCGGAGCGAGCGGCGGCTTCCGCCACGGCGTCGGGGGAAGCCCAATCCACGAGCTTGTCGGTCTCGCGGGCTTTGGAGATGTCCCAGTTCTGGCAGAAGCGGCAACCCAGGTTGCAGCCCGCGGTTCCAAACGACAAGACGCTGGTGCCTGGATAGAAATGGTTCAGCGGCTTCTTTTCGATGGGATCGATGCAAAAGCCCGAGGCGCGGCCATAGCTGGTCAAGACGATCCCGCCGTCGCGTTCCTGGCGGACAAAACAAAACCCGCGCTGGCCCTTGCCGAGCTTGCACGCGCGCGGGCAGAGATCGCACTGGACGCGACCACTCGCGGTCGGGTGCCACCATTCGCCGCGCACCACACCGGGCGCGATCAATTCTCGGCTCCTGATCATGGACAGAATCGCGTCATGAACCGTCAATCAGGTTACCACGGATGGACACGGATGGACACAGATGAAATGAGTCGCTTGAAACACAGCAAAACCCAGCGGTGCATCCGCGAGTTTCGATGGCTGTAGCGCAGATTTGAAATCTGCTGTATCGCAGGATTGCATCCTGCGGCGGCGTCGGCAGGCCAGGGTGCGTCTAATGGCCGATGCGCGGCCGATCTCAAATCGGCGATACGGCAGAGTGAAACTCTGCGCTCCAAGGTACCAGCTCAGAAGCCCTCGGCAAACTTGGGGATGCACTGGATTTTGAGGCGCATCTGATTGGTCGAGACTGATGAATTCGCGCCAATCCGCGAAATTCGTGGCACACTGATTCAAGCAGCCTCAGAAACCGCCGCCGCCGCATAGCCGACCACCGACGTGTAGTCAGCCGAGACATCTCCCGATGTCGCGTAACGCAGGATGTTCACCCGGCTCGCGCCCAGGGCTCGAGCGGCCCAAAGCACCGCCGCGATGGCGCCGCGTCCGCACGCGTAACCGACGCCTTCGTCTTGCGCGCTCACCACGCCTTCAGGATCGAAGCGCTCGAGGCGCCGCAACACTTCGCCGTCGAGCGTTTGCGCGACGTCTTGCGGATAAAAATGGGAAAGATCCGAACTGGCAACCAGCACGCAGTCTCTCTCCCGCAGCGCTTCGGCCAAGGCTTTGCCCAGCGCTTCGGCCACGTTGAGGTGCTGGTTCACGATCATGATGGGCAGGAGGAGGAAATCTCCGAAGATGCGCTGCAAGAACGGGAGTTCAATTTCCACGGAATGCTCCGGATCTTCCCGAACGCGCGTCAAGCCGTAGCCCAGTGTGTCCTTAAGCGAGTGGTGAACGTGGTCCAGGGCTTCTCGGTCCACTTTCACCGGACCCAGCGGCGTCTCATAGGCTTCGTGCCCCGACGTGAGCAACGGCGCAGTGTGCAAATGGTGCATGGGGCCGATCACAGCGACGATTTTGGGGTTCAATCCGCGCAGGCAGTTGAAGGAATAGCCGGCCACGGGGCCTGAGTAGCGCAAACCAGCGTGCGGGGCGAGAACGGCCCGAGGTCGGCCTGGCGGAGCGGAACCTTCGGCCGCCGCGACCGCGAGATGTTGATCCACGAGTTGGGCCAGGGTCTTGGACTGACTCGGATACCACGTGCCGGCGATGGGGGAAGGTCGAATATCCATGCGCGTTTGCCTCAAGTCGTGCTCAGGCTGGCCGTCTTGTTCAGTTTCTTCTTAGCGCAGACCGACCTGCCTCACAAGCTTGAAGCGCTTCGTCTCCGGCCCTCACTCGGTTGATTCAAGAGGAGCGCGAGCAGCTTGCCCGCGAGTGGCTTCTGTCCAGATCTTCAGAAACGCGCGGGCACGGCTGCTCGTGCTCCTTTCGCCGATTCTTGAATCAGCTGTGCGATCTCAAGGACGTAGCGCGGATTTTCAATCGGCCATTCCTGCGTGCTTCCGGCTGGCCTTCTGCGCTGCATTCGGCAAATTGTTCCCACGCTGTGATCAGATCCGCAACTCACCCACCATTCAAATCATGCAACGGTGCGACCATTGCCTTATGAAGAATCTCGCCCACCGAATCAGCTTTCTCGCCTGGTTTTTGCTCGCGCCGCTTGCCATCGCCGCGGCGCCAAAGGCAACCCCAAACTTCGTCCTCATCTACGCTGACGACATGGGCTATGCCGACGTCGGTGTCTATGGCGCGAAGGGAATTCAGACGCCGAATCTCGATCGCATGGCCGCCGAAGGAATGCGGTTCACGAGTTTCTGTGTCGCGCAAGCGGTATGTTCCGCCTCGCGCGCGGCGTTGCTGACCGGATGCTATCCGAATCGCATCGGAATTTTTGGCGCGCTGGGGCCGGCATCGAAGATTGGAATTCACTCGAACGAACTCACGCTCGCCGAGGTGTTGAAGGGGCGCGGTTACGCGACCGCGATTTACGGCAAATGGCACCTGGGCCATCATCCTCAATTCCTGCCGACGCGCCACGGCTTCGACGATTACTTCGGACTGCCTTACTCGAACGATATGTGGCCAAACCATCCCTCCGCCAAACCCGGCACTTACCCGCCGCTGCCGTTGATCGAAGGCGAGAAGATCACCAACGCGAACGTGTCCTCCGAAGACCAAACGCATCTCACAACCTGGTACACGGAGCGCTCGGTCCAATTCATCGAGAACAACAAGGATCGTCCGTTCTTTCTCTACGTCCCGCACAACATGCCGCACGTCCCGCTGCACGTGAGCGACAAGTTCAAAGGCAAATCCGCGCGCGGGCTTTATGGTGACGTCATCATGGAGATCGATTGGTCGGTCGGCCAGATTCTCGGCGCACTGAAGCGGCACGGGATCGATGAACGGACGTTGGTGGTCTTCACTTCAGACAATGGACCGTGGCTGCTCTATGGTGATCATGCCGGCTCGGCCGGCCGGCTGCGCGAAGGCAAAGCCACGGCGTTCGAGGGCGGCGTGCGCGTGCCGGCTCTCATGCGCTGGCCGGGAAAGATACCGCGCGGAAAGGTCTGCGACGAGTTGGCCGCGACCCTCGATATCTTGCCCACGTTCGCGAAGCTGGCCGGCGCGATGCTGCCCAGGGACCGAATTCTCGACGGCAAGGACATCTGGCCGCTGCTGTCGGGCCAGTGGGGCGCGAAATCGCCGCACGAGGTGTATCTTTACTACTGGAGCCAGCATTTGCAGGCCGTTCGCAGCGGCAAATGGAAGTTGCATTTCCCTCACGCTTATCCGAGGCCCGCGCCGCCCGGAGGCCGGGCCAAGCCGGGAAAATATGCGAACGAATCGATTGGCCTCGAGTTGTTCGATTTGAAAAGAGACCCCGGCGAAAAGGTGAATGTCGCCGCCAAACATCCCGGCGTTGTCAAACGTCTTCAAGCCTTGGCCGAGCACGCTCGCGAGGATCTGGGCGATTCGGAAGCCAAGCGCAAAGGGAAGAATGTTCGCCCGGCCGGCGTAGTCAGTAGTCAGTGATCAGTAGTCAGTAGTCAGTAGTCAGTGGCGTGCAGAAAAAAGTAGCCCCGTCAGCGCGGCATCATCGCCTTTTGAAATCGGCTCCTGATCAGAGCCGGAGTTTCGGCGCCTGGGAACGACCAGGATGCCGCCCCGCCGGGGCTTAAAGTATCAACGCCTGTCCGTCGCGAAATCCTTCGACGCTATTCGTGCGGTCTCAGATGCCCAACCGGCTCGACGTGCGCTCGGCGAGCCAGATCATGTCCTGATTGTTGGGCGAGGCGACGTTCAACTGCAAACTGTTGTTGTTCCGGACCGGAGGTTTGCTGCGCGGATCTTTCCAAACCTTAATCTCTGCGTGGCCGTCCGCGAACGAGATTCCACAAGCGCCGTTGTGGTAGCTGGCCGGAAAATCAATGATCCGTGCCTGGGCCGAATTCTCCACCATTTGATTGGCGAACCCGCCCGCGTTGATGCTGTCCGGATGTTCATCCAGCAGGACGTAAAGCTTTGCCGGAGGCGGATCGACCATGTCCGCGGTCTTGTAGTAGGTTCGGTAGCGCTTGTGCCCTTCGTTATAACTCCCCGGCGGAAGCCAGCCACCCGGGCCGCCGAGCGCCTGGCTCATCCCCATGCTGCGCACGCGCGAAACGCGCGCGCCGCGGATGTTCACGTAGCTGAAGTCGGCCGGACATTTGTAGATATCGACCTCCGTCAAGTAAGCGGCGAACTTGGATCGATTGGGATCGCGAAGAATCAGCGTATTGGTGTTGGCCGAGTTGCTGGCGTTGAAATCCAGCCAGCCATCCACCCAGGCCGTGGGCTCCACCGGGTTTTGATATGCGGAGGAAGTAATCTTGTCGCTATTGTCGTCGGCGTAGAAATGCCACGCGTACTGCAACTGCTTCAAATTGCTCATGCACTTGATCCCTTGCGCTTTGGCCTTCGACTTCGAAAGCGCGGGCAGCAGCATGCTCGCCAGGACCGCAATGATGGCGATGACCACGAGCAATTCGATCAGAGTGAAGCCGCCGACGAAGACGTGCGGGGCAGGGCCGACTCGGACATACGCGGGTTGTTCGGTTTGCATAACGCGTCAGGTCATTCGGTCAGCGCTAGAGTTCTTAAAAGCGCTTCTGGATTAAGTCAAACTATAGTTGAGAAACCCGGCCCCGCAAAGCGCAGAAAAGCCTGTGCGTTGCAAAACACACCGGGAGCAGAGCGTGGCGAAGCCGAAACCGAAGCTGTTAAAACGCTAAAAGGTTAAATCGTCAAATCGGTGAAAGAAACCCCGAGATGCGGTTCACGACCCCGCCGCGGCCAGGGCCGCTTCGACATCGACCTTGCGCCCGCCGTCTTTCAGAATCTGGCCGAGGGCGCGGAGAAACGCTTTGACGTTTTCCTTCGTGGAGGTTTCGCCCATCAAACCCACGCGCCAAATCTTGCCCTTGAGCGGACCCAGGCCGGCGCCAATCTCGATCTTGAAATCAGACAAGAGCCGCTTCCGAACCGCAGCCTCCTCGACGCCTTCCGGCACTGTGACGGTGTTCAGTTGCCAGAGTTGGTGGCCTTCCTGAGCCGCCAGGCTCAAACCTAGCGCCGCCAGACCCGACTTGAGCGATTCATGATTTTGCTGATGCCGGCGGAAGCGCCGTTCCAGGCCTTCTTCCAGAGTCAGCCGCAGCGCTTCGTGCAGCGCGTAGTTCATCGTGATCGGCGCCGTGTGATGATAGACGCGCTCCTGGCCCCAGTACGAGGACAACAAATTCACGTCCAG
>Ga0194110_10005732_pt1 | contig 14673 bp, 9 predicted proteins | sample TA2Kig1200mmetaG_FD_146192 | JGI IMG/M metagenome (GOLD analysis project Ga0194110, IMG submission 146192) | Freshwater microbial communities from Lake Tanganyika, Tanzania - TA2015032 Kigoma Deep Cast 1200m | ecosystem: Environmental > Aquatic > Freshwater > Lake | place: Tanzania: Lake... | reverse complement strand
TTGACAGAACCTGATTTAACTATGATCCATCGCCTAGAAGCGACTGCCAGCCAAGTCCGCAGGGATATTGTCCGCATGGTCCACGCAGCACAAAGCGGCCATCCCGGTGGATCACTGGGCTGTGCCGACTTCTTGACGGCCCTCTATTTCAAGGTCATGCAGCATAACCCCTCCTTCCAGATGGAAGGTAGCGGCGAGGATGTGTTCATCCTTTCGAATGGTCATATATCGCCTGTCTTCTACTCCGTGCTCGCCCGGTCAGGCTATTTCTCCGTGAGCGAACTGGCCAGTTTCAGAAAAATCGACAGCCGCCTGCAAGGGCATCCTGCCACCCATGAGCACCTCCCGGGCATCCGCATCGCCAGCGGGTCGCTGGGGCAAGGCCTGAGCGTTGCCGCCGGGCTGGCACTGGCCAAAAAGATGGATGGAGATCCAGGACTTGTCTATTCCCTCCATGGGGATGGAGAGCTGCAGGAAGGGCAAATCTGGGAGGCAGCCCTCTTTGCAGCCCATCATGGCATCGACAATCTGCTGTCGACGGTCGATTGGAACGGACAGCAGATAGATGGCCCCACACAGAAAGTGATAGACCTGGGCGATCTCCGGTCGAAGTTTGTGGCTTTTGGCTGGGCCACCGTCGAGATGCAAGGGAATGAGATGGCTGCCGTCCTCAAAGGACTAGAAGAGGCCAAATCCCGTACCCGGCAAGGAAAGCCCGTCGCCATCCTCATGCGTACCACCATGGGCGCAGGGGTCGACTTCATGGAAAATGACCATGGCTGGCATGGCATCGCCCCCAACGACGACCAGCTCCAACGGGCGCTGGCGCAACTTCCGGAAACGCTAGGTGACTGGTGATTCCCTTTTAATTGCGGAGTTGCAATGGCTGACGGGCAGCCCCCGTCGCCGGAAACCAGCAAGCCAAGAGGCCGATAGTCATAGCCGTCCCTCCAACCAACAGGAAATCCTGATAACGCAGGTCCACCGGATAGCGATCGATTAAAAAAGACCGCCCCTCCAATGGCACCAGCCCATACTGATCTTGCAGCCAGCAAAGGCATACTGCCACAACCATCCCAGCCACCATGCCGATGGCAGTAAGCAAAAATCCTTCAGATATAAAGATGCCCCGAATCAAACCAGGCCCGGCTCCCATGGCTTGCAGCACTTGTATGTCCCTCCTTTTTTCCAGCACCAGCATGCTCAACGCTCCAATCATATTGAAAGCCGCCACCAGCAAGATCAGTGAGAAGATGGTATAGATAGCCCATTTCTCAAGCCGGATGGTTGCATACAAATTCTCATTCTGTGCATAGCGGTCCAGCACCTTGAAGCCTGCACCCAAGAGCCTGGAAATTTCCTTTTGCGCCACCACTGCGTCAGCCCCCGGCCGAAGGGAAATCTCGTAAGCGGTACAATCCCCCTCCCCTAACTGCGTCTGCTGGCGGACAAAGGCAAGATTTGTCACCAGCACTTTGTTGTCGAACTCCGGCTGGATGGCAAAACTGCCTACAGGCATGACCTCGCCCTGGCTGAGCGAGGCCATCGGATCAGACAAATCCGTCGCACCGGCACGGGGCATGTAGAGAGATAAAGTCGTTAAACTGCGGTCAGACAGCACCCCGACGGCGTTTTCCACCCCCACCCCCAGGACGGCCTGAGGGCGCTCCACATCCCCCGTAGCATAGGAGCCACGGACCAGCTTTCCCGGCAGGCCAGACACCTGGGGATACGCGCGATCCACCCCTTTGACTTGTACAAAAACCTGGTACTCCCCCTGACGCAACATACCCTTCTGCTCCACCACTTCGCAGAAGTCTTGTACAGACGGATTCCTACGAATGGAATCTTTCAAGCCAGGTGGCAGGTTGGCAAGTCGTACTGCCGATGGCTCAATGCGCAAGTCCGCGTAGTAAGCCCCATAGAGAGAATGCACCAGCCGCTCAAAACCATTGAAAGCACTCAGGATCACGATCAGAGAGGCCGTCCCGACCATGATAGCAGACACGCTGACCCATGCTATGATGTGGATCGCCTGGGTCGTCTGGCCCGCCCATAGGTACCGCCACGCAAACCGAAGGCGCATGCCGCTCAAGACTTTTTTCCCTCCTGAATCTGACGGAAGATCTCCTCCATCCGAAAGACGTGATCGAGAGTGTCATCGATGAAAAACCTCAGTTCTGGAATCCTCCGCAGCTGATGCTTGACGCGGAGGGAAAGCTCTCTTTTGATATCTCCAGCGCGGGACTCGATTTTGTGGAAACACTGTTCCGCGTGTCCCACCTGGAAAAAGCTCAGATAGATTCTGGCCTCTAAAAGGTCGGGCGTCAGCTTCACCGAAGAGATAGACACCATGCCCCCATTCATCCGGTGCAGGCTAAGCCGCTGGAAGATGCCGTTCAACTCTTCCAATAAGACACTGGCCACTTGCTTCTGTCGTTTGCCTTCCTGCATAAGGGGATGCATTTCGGCAGTGAAATTAGTTACTTTTGGCCCACCCGTCTCCAAAAGACCTTCACCTCTCCTACATGAAGAGCCTTCGGATCATCTTCGGTTATGTCCGAAAGCAGTCGGGCATGGTAGCCGCCTATGGGGTTGTCAACCTGCTGGCGGCCTTCTTCTCTACGGTCTCGCTCGCGCTCCTCTCCCCCTTTCTGGCCTTGATCTTCGGGATTAGAGGGTCCGCGGATGCCGGGGGTGACAGTTCCAGCCTGAGCACCCTGACACACCGCCTGGATGGATACCTGGCTGGTATCCTGCACATGCCGGATGGACGAGTCAAGGCTTTAGGCATCATCTGCATCGTCCTGCTGGCAGCCATCGTCTGCAAGAACCTGTTCCTCTACCTGTCGATGTACCTCCTGGCGCCAATCCGCAACAGCATCCTCAACGAGATGCGCTCGGAGATGTTCCAGAAGATTCTGCAGCTGCCGGTAGGGTTCTTCAGCGAGCAGCGAAAAGGTGAGGTCATGAGCCGGCTCACCAACGACCTTCAGGATGTAGAGTCCTCCACCATCAGCTTCCTAGAGACATTCCTCAGAGAGCCCATTCTGATAGGCTTCTACCTGTTTGCCATGGTGAGCTTAAGCCCTGAGCTGTCTTTGTTCCTGTTGGTCTTCCTGCCCGTAGCTGGCCTGGTGATCGGACGCATCGGCAGGTCCTTGAAAAAAGTTTCAACGCAGGTGCAGGAAAAACTGGGAGACATACTCAGTACCATTGAAGAGACGCTGGGAGGCATCCGCATCCTCAAAGCCTTCAATGCAGAAGCCCATCAACTCCATAAGTTTGAGGCCGAAAACCGTGCCCTGCTGGCGATGAAGAATCATGCCAACCGCCGTCGAGATCTCGCGTCACCTGTCTCAGAGACCCTGGGCGTAATGGCTGTCTGCTGTGTGCTCTTCTACGGAGGGAGACTGGTACTAACCGATCGGTTTGGGCTGCCAGCTACCGACTTCCTCACCTACATCGCCATCTTCACCCAGATCATCAACCCACTCAAAGCCCTCAGCACCGCGTCGTACAATATCAGAAAAGGAGCTGCCAGCATAGAGCGGATCCGGCACCTCATCCAGGAGCCGGAGATGGTAAAAGACCAGCAGGCCCCGGTACGGATCAACACATTCAAAGAGGGCATTGAATACAGGCGTGTCAGTTTCAGCCATCAGGGGACACCAATCCTTCAAGACATCAACCTCTCCATCCCTAAAGGATCTACTCTGGCATTGGTAGGGTCCTCCGGTTCTGGCAAGTCAAGCCTGGCAGACCTCTTACCTCGTTTTCACGACGTCTCGGAAGGAGAAATTTTGTTGGACGGCGTAGACATCCGGCACTATGCCATGAAAGACCTCCGCAACCTCATGGGAATCGTCACGCAGGATCCACTGCTCTTCAACGACACCATTGCAGCCAACATCGCCCTGGGCAAGCCAAATGCAAGCCCTGCCGACATAGAGACGGCAGCCCGCGTGGCCAATGCCCATACATTCATCTCCCGCCGACCCGGTGGTTATCTATCTCCCACGGGTGACCGCGGCGCCAAACTCAGCGGTGGGGAAAAACAGCGGGTGACCATTGCTCGTGCCGTGCTGAAGAATCCACCCATCTTGATACTCGATGAAGCCACCTCCTCCCTGGATACAGAGAGCGAAAAACTCGTACAGGACGCCCTGTTCCAACTGATGAAAGATAGGACCAGCCTCGTAATCGCCCACCGACTGTCCACCGTGAGGCATGCCGATGAGATCATTGTGCTCGAGAAAGGCCGGATCGTGGAACGAGGCAAACACGACGCCTTGATGGCCCAACAAGGCATCTACGCCCGACTGGTCGAGATGCAAGAAGTCAGATAAAGGACGAAGACAGGCCCCCGGCGTGGGCAGCAGAACCTCTACTGAACATTCGAGGTCTTGGTCTTGCCAGTCTTCGCCTCAATACTGAGGGTGGCATGGGGCACAGCCTTCAATCTTGCCTTGTCGATCAGCTTGCCCGTCTCCCGGCAGATCCCATAGGTCTTGTTCTCGATCCGCACGAGGGCCTTTTCCAACTTATCGATGAAATCAAGCTGCCGACTGGCCATCTGGCTGAGGTGTTCGCGCTCATTGCTCGCACTTCCATCTTCCATGGTCATATAACGGTTGTCCGTCTCATCACCGCTCATCTCATCTGTCCGGGTGATGTAACCATGTAGATAGGCAAGCTCCTGACGGGCAGCATCCAGCTTCTTAATCACAATGTCTTTGAATTCCTGGAGTTCTGCATCACTATACCTCAAGGAGGGTCCTGAATGGTCATACATGGGTCTATCCAACACAGATTTCGTGAATTCAGGTTCATATTTTCGGGCAGTCGTCGTGTGGATTTTCGGCATCACAACGGGCTTCTTAGGCTTGGCAGCTTCTTGCTGCACCCGGGCGGCCTTCTTCATCTGGACCAGACGGGCGGCCTGCGCGGCAGCCTGGTCGCTGGCAGACTTTGGCGGAGGCGGCACGGACTTATTAGTTGCCGACGTAGGGGCAGGAGTTGGCTTGGACGGCAGGGCCGGCTTTCCTGCAACGGCAACCGGTGCTTTGGCAGGCTGGGCTGCCTTCATCGGTGGCTTCCCGGCAGGCGTCAACGCTTTGGGGGCTACTGTGGTCGATTTCCCGGCTTTTGGGGTTTGTTTGACGGGGGCTTTGGCAGGTAAGGGTACAGGCTTCGGAGGAGTGGATTTGGAGGAAGCAGGCTGCTTAACAGCAGGCAGAGGCTTCTTGGAAGGAGCCGCCTTGGCGGCAGCTGCCTTGGGCGCAGGGGACTCAGATAGCTTAGGTGCAGACCCACCTTTGGCCATGGGCGCTTTGGTCACAGCCTTAGCAGGGGCCGACTTCGCCGGCACCACCGAAGGCTTGGTAGCTGCCCCCTTGGCCGTGGCTTTCGTAGCAGTTGCCAAGGGCTTGGATGGAGTTTTCACCGAACCCTTCGAGGGTGCGACTTTGGGAGCTGCCGAAGATGGTTTTGAAGGGAAGGATGTCTTAACGACCGGTTTTTTTACAGGGGCGGGCTTAGCAGATTTTGCAGGGGCCGGCTTGGCGGGCTTAGCAGATTTTACAGGGGCCGGCTTGGCGGGCTTAGCAGATTTTGCAGGGGCCGGCTTGGCGGGCTTCTTTGCGGCAGAACTCGACGATACGGAACCAGCTGAAGGCTTAGGAGTCGTTTTCTTGGCGGGAGCACTGGCCTTCTTGGAATTGACAGCTGGCTTAGAAGAACCCTTTTTAGCGGGGCCTGCAGGTTTTTTGGAGGGTGTTGGCATGGGCTAACCTGTTTTTGATACCAGAATCCGAAGGGATTCATCATTCACCTCTACATCTATGCCCTCACTGAGTGTTGGGAGAAATTCCATCACCTCAGCCAGGATTTCGGCGCAAATATAATTTTTATATTGACTGATGGCACCTATCAGAGCCTCCGATCCACACAGTTTCACCTGAACCCTGTCGGCCAACTCATATCCACTTTCCTTACGTATGCGCTGGATGCGATTGATCAATTCTCGTGCAATACCCTCATTTTTAAGTTCTTGTGTCACATTTACATCCAAAGCAACAGTCAAGGGACCTCGCGTTGCCACCATCCAGCCGGGGAGGTCTTCGCTGAGGATTTCAACCTCAGACAGGGAAATCGTCACAGGTTTTCCGTCCAAATCGATGCGCAGAGACCCGTGCAACTCCAGGTGGCGTATGTCCTCCTGGGCTAGGGTACCCAGGTAGGTGGCAGCCGGCTTCATCAGCGCTCCTAGACGATTACCTAATACGACAAAGTTGGGACGGACTCTTTTTTGAATCACCATATCCTTTTCCCCTGGGAAAGCAATCTCTTTGACATTGACTTCGGCTTTGATCAGGTCCTCTACCTGCCGAAGCCGAGCTCTGACCGTGTCATCCAGCACAGGGAGTAAGAGTTTCTGCAAAGGCTGACGGACACGGATGTTGACCTTTTTGCGAATGGAAAGCACCAGAGAACAAGCATCTTGTGCCAGTTGCATACGTGCCTCGAGTTCAGCATCGATGGCAAGCGCGTCAGCAGCTGGGAAAAGACAGTGATGCACAGATTTGGCTGTATGACGCCCGGTCACCAAATTGAGGTTGCGGAAGATAGCATCTGCGAAGAAAGGCGAGATAGGTGCCATCAGCCGGACCAGGGTATCCAGACACTCCAGGAGGGTTTGATAGGCACTCAACTTATCGGTACCATATTCTCCTTTCCAGAAGCGCCTGCGGCTCAGCCGTACATACCAGTTGCTGAGCTGGACATCTGTGAATTCCTCGATGGAGCGCCCGGCAAGAGTCGGTTCATAGTCATCCATATGCCGCTGCACCTGCCGGATCAGGGAGTGTAGACTGGAGAGGATCCATCGGTCAATCTCTGGTCGATCCTGCAAAGGGACAGGCGTTTGCTTGTCTGAAAACCCGTCGACATTGGCATAAAGGGCAAAAAACTGATAGGTGTTAAACAGGGTGCCGAAGAATTTACGTTGCACCTCCTGGATGCCTTCTATGTCAAACTTTAGGTTGTCCCAGGGAGAGGAGTTGGTGATCAGATACCAGCGAGTAGCATCGGCACCATACTGAGCAATGGTGTCAAAGGGATCCACCACGTTGCCGAGTCGCTTACTCATCTTGTTGCCGTTCCGGTCGAGTACAAGTCCGTTGGAGACAACGGTCCGGAAGGCTACGGTGTCAAACAGCAGCACACCCAGGGCATGCAGCGTGTAAAACCACCCGCGGGTCTGGTCAACGCCTTCAGCGATGAAGTCGGCCGGAAAGGCACGCGGCGCACCTTGTTCGGGAGAGATCATATCCTGATGCTCGAAAGGATAGTGCCACTGGGCATAGGGCATCGCTCCGCTGTCGAACCAGACGTCTACCAGATCAGGTACTCGGCGCATGGGTCTACCACTGGGGCTCACCAGCACGATTTCATCGACGTATGGCTTGTGAAGGTCATGGACGCCTACCTGCAGGAGGTCTCGGTTGACAGTTCCTCCGAGCACATCAGCCGCTTGGCGGATGCCTTCTTCCAGTTCCGTGACAGAGCCAATACATTTTTCTTCCGTTCCATCCTCCGTCCGCCAGATGGGCAGGGGAGTACCCCAGAAGCGGCTGCGGCTCAGGTTCCAGTCGACCATATTCTCCAGCCAATTTCCAAAACGACCTTCGCCAGTGGTGGCAGGCTTCCACTGGATGGTCCGGTTCAGCTCAATCATCCTTTCCTTACAGGCGGTAGTACGGATGAACCATGCGTCCAGTGGATAGTATAGGATGGGTTTGTCCGTCCGCCAGCAATGGGGATAACTATGCTCATATTTCTCCACCCGAAAGGCAAGCCCCTCTTTTTTTAGCCGGACGCAAATATCGACGTTCACGTCTTGATAGCCTGGCTCTCCGGTATAATCTTTTACATACCTACCGGCCCATTCTCCGGTCCCCGGCACGAAGCGGCCCTCCCGGTCGACCAGGGTGAGGATGCCCAGCCTATGAGATTTACCCACTCGATAGTCGTCGGCTCCGAAGGCAGGGGCTGTGTGGACGATGCCGGTTCCATCCTCGGTCGTCACGAAATCACCCGTCACCACGCGGAAGGGGTCGGCACCCGGGGTGATCTCCGCCACCAGATCAGGCCGGTTGGATGCGAAGGGGAGCAGTTGCTGGTATCGGATGTCTTGCAGTTGCTGCCCGGTAAAGCTTGCCACCACTTGCCAGGGTAAAATCTTGCCACCGTACTGATGAGCGTCTCTGGGGAGGTCGCGGCCCTCTACCCGAAAATGTCGAGTCAGCAGAGCCGTTGCCAATACCACTGAACAGGGCTGATGGGTATAGGGCTGCACTGTCTTCACCAGGGAATACTCTATGGAAGGGCCTACCGTAAGCCCCAGGTTGGATGGCAGCGTCCAGGGCGTAGTCGTCCACGCTAGAAAATAAACCTCGTCGCCCCCGGCCTTGGCAAACAAGGGCGCCGACTCCGGACTTTGCAAGGCACGGAACATGGCCACACAGGAGGTATCCTTGACCAGCTTATACGTTCCAGGCTGGTTGAGCTCATGAGAGCTGAGGCCCGTACCGGCTGCTGGCGAATACGGCTGGATGCTGACACTTTGGTACAATAATCCTTTGTCATAGAGCCTCTTCAAGCACCACCAGAGGCTCTCGATGTAGTCTTTTTCAAAGGTTACATATGGCGATTGCAGATCCACCCAATAACCCATCCTACGAGTGATATCGTCCCAGCGGTCCTTATATCGCAGGACCGCCTCCCGACATGCTTGATTAAAGTCTTCTACCGATATCTTGCTTCCGATGTCCTCCTTGGTAATGCCCAGCTCTTTTTCCACGCCCAACTCGACAGGCAGTCCATGGGTATCCCAGCCTCCCTTTCGACGCACTAAGTAGCCCTGCATGGTCTTATAGCGGCAGACTAGGTCTTTGAGTGTCCGGGAGATCACATGATGGATGCCCGGCATCCCATTGGCACTGGGAGGCCCCTCGTAAAATACGAATGGCTTTGCCGCTGCCCGGAGGCGCATGCTCTCCTCAAAGGCTTGTCCGGCATCCCAGACACCCAACATTTCCTGCTCGATGGCAGGCAGATCCAATCCTTTATATTCCCGGTAGACGGCAGACATGTAAAATTAAAAGTCTGCGAAGGTACTCAAAAAGGGGGTTCACCCTTGCCTAAAGACCAAAGGTTCTCATTGCCAGGAAGGAGCAGTGTGCGCATCCAGGCAAAAAAAAGGCCGGCTGTAGGGCCGGCCTGGGAGTATGATTTCATTGCTCACAGTTTGCCATTAGTGATGATCTTGACTGGCTCATGGGCATAAGAGACGGGTGTTTGTTCCGCGGTAAGAGCAACGATGGGCTCCAACACCCCAAGTGGATGTTGATACTCAGGAACAAGGTGCTGGACAAGGAAGACTACAGCCCGCTCATCATGTTGCAGGGCACTAGAGAGCAGGCGGGAGAAATGTTGATTGAATTGAACATCCACTACAGAACGCTGCGCTTTGAGGATTTTAGGATGGTGCGTGGGAAGAAGGTTTTCTGTAGACTTGAAAAGCTCTTCGTACATCTTCTCCCCTGGACGAAGCCCCGTGAAACGGATGGATATGTCCCGGTCTGGAGTGAGGCCGGTCAGCTGGATCATCTTACGGGCAAGGTCAAGGATCTTGACAGGCTGTCCCATATCAAAGACGAAGATCTCGCCACCCTTACCTATGACAGCTGCCTCCAACACCAGACTGCTGGCTTCGGGGATGGTCATGAAATAGCGTGTGATGTCCGGATGCGTCACAGTGACAGGCCCCCCTTGGCTGATCTGCTGCTTGAAGAGGGGCACCACAGAGCCATTCGAGCCAAGTACATTACCAAAGCGGGTGGTGATGAAATGCGTCTGACAGCGGCTGGAGAGCTCTTGCACATAGATCTCACCGATGCGCTTGCAGGCCCCCATCAGGTTGGTAGGGTTCACTGCCTTATCGGTGGAAATCATGACAAATTTCTGAACCCCATGGACGCATGCAGCATCAGCCAGATTTTTTGTACCCAAAATATTGGTCAGAGCCACTTCACAGGCAAACTCTTCGAGAATAGGTACATGCTTGTACGCTGCAGCATGGAAGACGAAATGGGGGTTATGCTTCCGAAACACATGGTCGATGCGGGCACAGTCACGAATACTCGCCAACTCCATCTTCACCTCGAAGTGAAGATCCAGCTTGGAGAGCTCAATGCAGATGTCATGAAGACCCGTCTCAGATTGGTCTAAAAGAATGATCTTCCCCAACCTGTATTGGCAAAGCTGCCGACAGATATCGCTGCCAATGCTGCCGGCTGCACCCGTCACCAGGATGACCTTACCCTCCAGCTCTCGGCGGGACTCCTCGTTCAGTAATTCGATCTTCTCGCGGCCCAGAAGTGACTCAATCGTCAGCTCCTTCAACTGCCGCCGGCTGAAGATGCCTTTGATCCATTGACTCAATGGGGGAATCAGGGTCAGATGGACATCATTGCGGATACAAATCTGGCTGAGAACATCCTTTCTCGAAGTCTCGATATCGACCGATAAGATGACCTCCTTGACCCGGTTCTCTTTCAGGAAAGCCTCCAGCCGGAGCACATCGAAGCCAAGAATGCTCTTACCATTCAATACTTTTCCAACTTTCTCTGGATTATCATCTATAAACGCGATGACGCGGCAGTTCGACTTCTTGTCGAATTCTATCGCCTTCTTTGTGGCAAGACCGATATCGCCCGCGCCGTAGATGATGACATTGTTCTTGTGGTGCATACCATACATCGCACGGGTATATACTTCCTTGACACCCAGACGGAAGGCTGCCATCAATACACTGGCAAGGACTGTATTCACCGCCAAGATGGTGGCCCCGAGTCCATATCCAATTCTGAGCCATCCGGACAGCGAAGGAAGCATGGCCATCCAAAGCACAAAATATAGCAGGCTGAAACGAAGAACAGTATACAAATCACGGATCTCTGAATATCGAATGAGTCCGTGGTGTGTACGGTTCACCCACATACTGACAGAGGCTACGACCGCATTCAACAGTACCACTGTCAACACCTGCCATTTAGAAATGATCAGATGCTCAAAACTCAGAATAATCAGTACGGTAAGTAAGATCGAAAGCACCGAGAGGACGTGCTCAATAAGAAAGATAACCCAACGGGAAGTGACGTTGCCGAAGAAACGCCTGGTGAGGAACGCATTCATGAGAGTACGGATGAGGTTTCAGGTCATAGCATGCGAAGCATGCAGACTTGGCCTTCATCAGGAGCGATTACCAGGGCTTTCGAAGGAATTGTGGAAACGGTGCTGGACCGACGCGGTTTGTAATAGGATAGGAACCTGCTCGACGGGGAGCTTTGGTCTTTTAGGATCTTGGATTAGGCTAGAAAAAAACTAATGCGTATCAACAACATTCTAGGATGGAGTAAATATATTTTGAAGAAAGGGGAATTGCAATACCCTCTTGAAGATTTTTTTATTAGCTGCAATATATACACAAACCGAGTAAGAAATTCAGAAAATCCTCATCATGGAGATAAACCCTCCCGCCGAGTTGTAATACAACCCTCCCGAATCCAGGGCAAACAGGGTCCTCGCCTGCCAGCCCTTACGCAAGGGGATACCTGCCTCAACACTCATCGAAAACTGGTTAGTAGGAGGGAATTTGCCCTTTGTCTCTAACATGCCAAAATTCCTTGAAAAAGAGAAGCGATTCCGAAAGATGACTTTGTCAATGGCCCATTCCATTCCAGTGTGCAAGACACGTACCCTCGTATTGGGAAAGCCTACACCGGTCACAATGAGAATTTGGCTGGCAGTAGGCAGGCTACTTCGAATCTCTTTTTTTAGAGGCAAAAAAGGGTTTCCTATGCTCGCACCCAAATAGGAGACACCCTCATACAGCATTTCGTGATTGTAGTATTCAATATTGGAGGTCTCATTCATGGAGCTGAAGTACTCTACCGTCAGCTTCCTGAAGTAGAAGGATCCTGTGGCAGGCTTTCGATTGACGATGCTGATGCCGTTGAGCCCGTCTTTCAAAGTCTTTTTCTTATACGAATAGTCTGTATCGAATAAAAATTGACGGTACAACCGGGTGATAGTCGACTTTCCTACTATGTCTATACCAAGATCCAGCTGACCAACATGATTTCCAAGATTAGTGGTCAGTTGATAGCCTTGCTTGTAGGCATACTGCTTTCCGGTCAGTAGGTACATATATGACTGATAGGGATTGATTTTGAAAATAGAATCGCCCATCAGTTTTGTATGGTTCACCCAAAAAGCCTGGTGGACAATTCCAATGGTGCCTCTGACCTTGGCCGTGGGCTTTCCGATGCGTATGTAGAGTGACTTCTGGTGCATATACTGCTTCAAAGTCTTCTTATTTCCCGAATAGTTGGCACGGGTATCCCCCATCCACCCTTGCGCAAAGGTTCCTTGAAAACTGATCAAGCTATCCCAAAGAGGAAATGAATTCTCCGGCAGAATAGCCTGTATCATCGGGATGGGAAGGGAATTTCCGGAGTACGTAAACCCACCTATCCCCAACGTAGAGTCTGTTAATCCAAGTACCTGACGAAAACGCCCCGCCTTAAACTCTATTCGTTTCGTCTTGGCCTTGACATAAGCTTCTAAGAGTGCTCCATTTACGGATGTCCCTAAGTTTCCACGCACCTGGAGACCCATGCCCAAACGAACCTTGTCCGCCGCACCGCGGTAATCCCTTACATAAGCACCAATGACAGAAAGAGAGGTCCCGGCAACAGGTACGCTTCCATGTTGCAAAGACCGCATCCAGTATGGTATATAATCGCCTGTTTGCAGCCCCTGGACTTCAATCAGCCCATAGTCTTTCTTTTCTACAAAGGCTTTGACGCTGGTATCGAGTACAGGAAGCGGCTGGGCGTTTATCATCCCTACTACCAAAAGGCCAAGCAATACAAATGTATAATGTAGAGATTTCATTTTCAGTGGGTTAAGGATGAATCAAGGCATTCGTACCATTGACACGGCCTAAAAATAGTGAGACTATTTATGAATTGCAAGGGACGGCCCGGGCTAATCGCATCCTCATCGGGTCAAAAGCTCGCAGGGCTTGAGGCCCGTATGCTTCTTGAAAGCCGTAGAGAAATGGGAGATCGAAGAGTAGCCAAGCTGCAACGACACTTCAGAAACACTCATGCCCATCTCATACAATAGATAGCGGGCATGTTCCATGCGCTGGCCCTGATAGAAATCGAAGATGGTGGAGCCATACAAAACTTTGAAGCCTTTCTTCAGATAGCACTCGTTGATTGCAACTTTACGGCTGAGCTCCCGAATGGTGATCGGCTCGCCGATATGCTGCAGCAAGACTTCTCTTGCCTTGACAATCTTCTCCCGATCTAGGTCGTTGGCGAGAAACTTGCAGGCCGGGACGGCAGCCTCCTCATCTCCGTACAATGCCTCCAGGGTGTAGATCAATAGAAGCTGGGCTTGCGCATTGAGAAAGATATCAACATGTGCCTGTGGGTGGCGAGACATCTCCCGAAGACACCCGGCGATCCTTGCATCCATCGGAACAGGCTTCTCCAAATACCCTTCGTTTCGAAAAGACAGCAGGTCGTGAAGTTGCGACGACCGATGCTGGCCCTTGGCAAAGGGTGCCAGCTGCGAGGGTCCGAAATCGAAGGAGAATGCTTCCAGGACGGGTACAGCATGTGCACAATTGCACAGATCTCCATTCCAGGGCAGGCCACAGGCGTCCGGCCGAGGACGTTGACAAGCATACCCGGAAAGGCAGAATCGGAGACTCAGAAAGCGATCCCTGGGTTGCTCAGACGTATGATCGTAGACCAACAACCCACTGTCCTCCGCCTGCATGCCAGAGGGCCGATGGTACCGCTGCATGGCAAACTGCCAGCTACCGGGGATGCGTCGACTCCGTTCCTCCATCACCGTCAACTCCTCCACCATCACCGGATGGCCCACCGCCATGCCTAGTATGTCTGTATACGCCGTCATCACCTGCAAAGATAGCCGCTGGCTGTGGGATAGCCACACATCCCCATGGAGCAAGACACCCTAGCGGGTAACAATGGAAGACGCATCGATTTTCAGTAATTTCGCTACCGCAGCCAATCCTTTAGGAAAGGCTGCCCAATCATATGGATAAAAACGAACAGACAGGCAAGACAAGCGGCTACAGTGCAGACAGTATCCAGGTACTGGAAGGATTAGAGGCTGTACGCAAAAGACCCGCCATGTATATCGGAGACATCGGCGTAAAAGGTCTACATCATCTCGTATATGAAGTCGTAGACAACTCCATCGACGAAGCCCTCGCTGGATACTGCCGAAACATCGATGTAACCATCCATGCAGACAACTCCATCAGCGTCCAGGACGATGGCAGAGGGATCCCCACCGGCATACACCCCAAGGAAGGACGAAGCGCGCTGGAAGTCGTCATGACCGTCCTGCATGCCGGGGGTAAATTCGATAAAAATACCTACAAGGTCTCAGGCGGTCTGCATGGCGTAGGTGTCAGCTGTGTGAATGCCCTCAGTATGCGGCTACACGTGCAGGTGGAGCGGGAGGGTAATACCTACGAGCAGGAATACCACCGGGGCATCC
>Ga0194110_10005728_pt1 | contig 14675 bp, 16 predicted proteins | sample TA2Kig1200mmetaG_FD_146192 | JGI IMG/M metagenome (GOLD analysis project Ga0194110, IMG submission 146192) | Freshwater microbial communities from Lake Tanganyika, Tanzania - TA2015032 Kigoma Deep Cast 1200m | ecosystem: Environmental > Aquatic > Freshwater > Lake | place: Tanzania: Lake... | reverse complement strand
AATGAAAATAGTTATAAATGGTATACATGCTAATTTAAGATTCTCATCTGCACACATAATCCCTAAACATGACTTCTGCGGAAGAATACATGGCCATTCCTACCATGTGGATGTTGTAGTGGAAGGAGAGCGATCTGGAGAATTCGGGTTTGTAGTTGATTTTAAAATAATAAAGAAAATAGTGCGTTGTATATGTTCTATACTGGACCATAGAGTTTTAATACCATGTAAAAGTGAGGATATCCAATTTAAAATCCATGAAGATATCTTAAAGTTTAATATTGATTCCAAAAATTACCAGTTACCCTTGGATGATTGCTGCTTGTTGCCGCTTAAATCCACTTCTGCAGAAGATTTAGCTGAATATTTCGCTGAAGAGACATATAAATCTCTTAAAGAAATTGATAGTCAAATTTCTACTGTTCAGATTTGTGTGAATGAAGGTATAGGTCAGGGAGCTTACTTTGAAAAAACAATTGAAAAAAACTCAGAATAACTGGTGTTTTAAATGGAAACTCGTATAAATGAGGTTTTCTCAAGTATTCAGGGTGAAGGCAAACTAATTGGAAGAAGACAAGTTTTTGTAAGATTTGCAGGATGTAATTTGTGTTGTAATTATTGCGATACACCCCAGAGTAGGGATCCTTTAGCTGGAGATATGGTTACCTTAAAACAATTAATGGGGATGGTTAACGAACTTATAACACCAGATTTACATTCTATTTCTCTAACAGGCGGCGAACCACTTTTACATACCAAATTTATAAGATCTTTTGTTGAAAAATATGATTTTAACTATCTACTAGAGACAAATGGCTCATTACCACGTAAATTGAGCAGAATAGCCAGTTTAATCCAGTATGCTTCTGTTGATATTAAGTTACCAGAACATGATGCCAGCCCACAATGGGATGATCTGTTTCATAATGAGATAGAATCACTAAACATTTTAATAGATGAGAAGGTAAATACATACTGTAAAGTTGTAATATTACCCTCTACGAAACTGGATACTGTAGGACTTATAGCCTCAAAGATCGCTCAGGAAGTTCCCAACGCTTCCAAGATATCCCTAGTAATTCAGCCAGTAAGTCCTCTTAAATATTGGGTAAATAAAAAGCATAAATTGTTTAGAACATCTGAAAAAGCAGGAAAATATCTGGACGTTTTAGTGATACCACAAGTTCACTCACTATTAAAGGTGAAATAAGGAGGTTTTTAGATGGAAATGGAAACTAACGTAACAGTACATGACGCCATGACATCAGAAGTAGTGACAGTAGATCCAAAAAGCAGCGTTGCAGAAGCAGCTTATCTAATGAACAAATACAAGGTTGGCAGCCTCATTGTAAAAAGCAACGCTGAACCAGAAGGAATAATTACTGAAAGTGACATTATAGCTAAGGTAGTTTCAAAGGACATAAAAGCTAGCAAGATAACCATTGACCAGGTCATGACCAAAAACCTCATAAAAATCGATCCTGGATGTGAACTGAATGAAGCTGCTAGATTGATGGCCAAGATGAACATAAGAAGATTACCCGTGGTAATAAACAGTATACTTGTAGGTATTTTAACGTCAATGGATGTTATGATGGTTTCACCGGAATTAACCGAAATTCTTGTTGAAAATGCAAGGATGGAGAACACAATGGAATATTCTAGTGAAGAAAGACCGGTTCCGGGCGTATGTGAAATATGTGGGAATTTTATGGAATATTTAGATGAAGTAGATGGAAAATTTGTCTGTGAAGAGTGTAAAGAGGAAATAGAAGGTGAATAACATGAGTAAAGTGAAAGAGGTTATGACACCTTCACCAGTTACTGTTTCTACGGATACCTATGCAACCAAAGTAAGATCTATATTCAGAGACGAAGGTTTTAGATGTATTCCTGTTGTTTCCAACAAGCATCTTGAGGGTATAATAACCCGAGGGGATATGATGCACATTTCTTCAACCAAATCAAATATAGACGCCAGGGGAATCATGGAGCATCCTAAAGTCATAGCTACACCAAATATGGATATAACGGATGTGGCCAAAAAATTAATAGAATCTGACGTGGTGCAGGCACCTGTTGTTGAATCTGCTGAAAATATGATCCTCGTTGGCATAATAAGTGTAATAGATATCCTTGAAGAGCTATTGGATAAGGGGTACAAATCCAATTACAGCACCTTAGATGAAATAAAGACAGGAGATGTGATAATTTGTAATCATGATGATCACATATCAAAAGTCTGGAATAAAATGGATGAAACTGGATTTTCTGGACTTCCTGTCATGAAAAAGGGAAAAATAATAGGTATGATAACGAGAAAAGATATTATAAATTCTGGGCATATTAGAATCGGCAAAGAATCTGGGGATGTCAAAAGATCCCCTAAAGTTGAGAAGATCATGAAGACCCCTCCAATTGTTGTAACTTCTGATACTCAGATCAAAGATGCTGCAGATTTGATGGTTAAATGTGATATTGGCCGATTACCTGTAGTTAAAAATCCGGTATATATCAAAAAAGAGGCTTATAGATCAAAAGAAGCTAAAATAATAGGAATAGTTGCAAGGGAAGATATTTTAGGGTCGTATTTAAATTGATTTTTAGATACAATTACCTATCAACCGATATGTTGAATTATTACCTAAATTTTCGAGTTTTAAATATTTATAGATGATATTTTATTTCTTTAAAGAGGTGTATCGATGAGAAGAAAAGAAACCATAAATATAGTAAAATCTATGGATAGAGGTCCGATAGAGTTTAAGACCCATGCTTCAGAGCATGATGGAGACGTTATGAGCATTGCCAAGAAGAAAGTAGTTACAGTACCTCAAAGCGCCACCATAATGGAGGCCGCTGAAACAATGGTTAAAAATAAATTTAGAAGACTCCCTATCACAGATCCGGGGACAGGCAAGCTTTTAGGGATTGTAACGGCAATGGATATACTTGATTTCTTAGGCGGCGGTGAAAAGTACAAAATTTTAGAGGAAAAATATGGAGGAAACTTTTTAGCAGCCGTAAATGAATCTGTTAAAAAGATAATGACTCGTGATGTTGAAGTTTTAAGTATTAAAGATTCTATAAATGATGCTGTTTTAAAAATGATAGAGAGAGGAATAGGAGCCCTTCCAGTGGTGGATTCCCAGAAAAATATTGCGGGAATAGTCTCAGAAAGGGACTTTGTCATTCTTCTCGCTGGAGTTTTAACAGACGAGCTGGTGGACGATTTCATGACCAAAAAAGTTATAACCACCACTCCTGGAACTACTATAGAGGCAGCATCGAAGATAATGGTAAGAAACAGGTTAAGAAGAATCCCTGTGATTGGAGAGGATAGAAAGACATCTCGTTCAGAACTTAATGATAGAATAGTTGGTATTGTAACAGCGACAGATATACTGAAATTTTTGGGAGAAAGCAGAATATTTGATAAATTACTCACAAATAATGCAGAGGAAGTCCTTAACACACGAATTACAGAAATAATGGAAAAACAAACAATAACAACAACCACACTTACAAGATTAGGAGATATATGTAAGGTAATGGAGATTGAAGGTATTGGGGGACTACCTGTTGTTAAAGATAGTGAACTAATGGGAATAATAACTGAGAGTGATATTTTAAAAGCAATCAGTGGCTAAAAATTTCTGATTGCAATTTGAAAACAAGTTTGATAAAACTCCTAATATAAAAAGTTTATAGATGAAAAAGTCGAATTACAGGCGGATGAGAAAATGATGAAAGTTAGCGACGTAATGAGCGACGAAGTTGTTGTAATACAGGATAATGAGCAGATAGGACACGTAAAAAACCTTATACTTAAACACGGTTTCAGCAGAATAGTTGTTATAGATGAAAATGGAGTTCCAGTGGGAATTGTCACTGAAAAAGATATAGCTCGGAAATTGAGAGGTAATGGACCTGCATGGAGAAGAAGACCCATTGATAAAATATCAGTTAGAAGGGTTATGAACAATAAAATCATAACCATTAACCCTGATAGGGAAATTAAAGATGCTGTGGAACTCATGATAAAAAATAATATAAGTTCAATTGTTGTTGTGGATGGAGAAGGATTAGCAGGTATAATCACAAAAACTGATCTCATGAGAATATACAGTGAGAAATTCCAGGGGAGATGGAAGGTTGAAGATATTATGACTCCTGATGTAATTACTGTGAATGAAAATCACGCCATAACTCAGGTCATAAGTCTAATGGAAAAAAATAATATCGGGATTATCATCGTAATGCGGGATAACGAACCTGTTGGTTTTATAAATTCTTCTAATATCTTTTTCGCATCATTTGAAGATCCTGAAACTGGTGTAAGTGTTGAAAAGATATACTTTGTCCGTAAAGTAGATGGAAAAGATAAAAAAGATTTTAGATTGATTTCAATGCTCACAGCTGGAGATATAATGACAAAAGATCTTCTAAAAATTGGGAAAGATGAAGATGCTACAGGAGCCGCAAAAATGATGTTTGATGAGGATATAAGTGGTATACCTGTTGTTGAAGATGGTTCGCTTGTGGGAATAATAACAAAAACAGATGTAATTAAAGGAATTCAGTGAAAGAATTATTCTAAAAATGTGAATGGTGATAAAAATGCATATAAAAGATATAATGACCCGACGCGTTGTAGTTATAGATAAGGATCAAAACATTCATGATGCACTGAAATTCATGAGGAAGCACAGAATATCACGATTACCAGTGGTAAACACTAACATGGAAAATGTAAAGGAACTCGTGGGAATCATAACTGAAAAAGACATAGCTTCAAGGTTAGGTTCATCACGATATGGTAATCTGGCACCATCTCATTTTCATGTTTCAACGGTGATGAACACTGATTTTATCACTGTAGAAAGCACTAAACATATAGCATATGCTGCAAAACTCATGGTTTCTGAAAAAATAGGTGGCCTGCCTGTTGTTGACGACGGCGAGATAGTGGGTATAGTCACTAAAACAGACTTTATGGATGTGTGTGTTGGGAAGCCATTCCAAAAGATCCAGGTAAAAGATAGAATGACCAGGGACTTAATAAATGTTGCCCCCCAGGATAGGCTGGTACATGCAAGAAGATTGATAATAGACGAGGAAATTGGAAGATTACCCGTAGTTGAAGAAAAAGAGCTTGCAGGTATCATAACAGCAAAAGACATCGCCGAGTCAATGATGTCATTTAGAAAAGTAGTTCCGGATAAATATAAATCTGCAAGAATAAGAAACCTCATTGTAGAAGACGTTATGACACAGAACGTGAAAACAATTGATGAAGATGCAAGCATTGCACAAGTATCCCAGACAATGTTGGAACATGGTTTTAGTGGCATACCAGTTTTAGGCTCGGAGAAAAATTTAGCAGGTATTATTACAAAAACAGATCTTTTAGACCTGATTGTGGAGTTTGAGGAGGTTAGTTGAATTTTTCCTGAGATTATCTGTCCAAAGTGTAATTCGAAAATGAAAATAGATTGGAAAAGGACAAATTCTCTTACCAATTTTTTTTATGACTGTCCATCCTGTGATCTCAGATCAGAAATATTTTTAGGAGATTTCATAGATAAAAAACTTCAAAAAATTTCCGCTGTCAAAGCAAATAAACTGGATCAAGCTGTTAGAAAGGGGACTGTGAAATTCCATGAGGTGCATGGTTTTCCAGCTTTACAGTTCCGAAAAGATGTTGGAAAAATAGAATCAGGTACTGTGATCTATTTTGGGAAGAATATAGAAGTTATCCGAGGATTTCCAAAAATTAGAAGGACATTAATGTTGTCGCCAACCCTTAAAAATCATTTTGAAACTGAAGTAGCTGTTGAAGAGAAGATGAATGGGTATAATGTGCGTATAGCGTCCATAGATCATGAAATAATCGCTTTGACAAGAGGTGGATATATATGTCCATATACCACTAAAAAAGCCCCAGAAATTATGGATTTAGAGGAATTTTTTCATGATAACCCTGAACTTGTAATATGTGGGGAGATGGTGGGAACAAACAATCCTTATGTTTCTCATTATTATGAAGAAATTGGAGATCTGGGATTTAGAATATTCGATGTTAGAGAGAAAATAACAAACCAACCACTTCCAATCAAAAAAAAGCGAGAATTGCTTGAAAAATACCACCTACCACCAGTAAGGCTTTTAGGGATTTATAATGTTAATGAAGCTGCAGACAAAGTTAAAAATATAGTAAAGAACCTTGGAGCGGGGGGAAGAGAGGGGGTGGTCATGAAAGATCCTAAAATGGAAATACCTCCCCTTAAATACACCTCATCTGAAGCACATGCTAAAGAACTTGCTTATGCTTTCACATTTCCATTTGATTTTGCAAGAGCATTTTTCTTCTCTAGAGTGATAAGAGAAGGTTTTCAGGCTTTCGAGATGAACGAATCTGATGAAAAACTTAAAAAGAGAGCACATAGGCTTGGAGAGTCAATTTTGTATCCTATGCTGGACACTATAAAATACGTCTCTGAAAAAAATGCAGCCGGGGAAGATATGGTCATTGATGTCGAAAATTACGAAGACGCAGAGAAATTTGCGCGTCATCTTCATTCTCTAGGGGTTGCTGCCACCATAATCAGTTTTAAAGATGGTAAAGCAGTTATAAGAAGATTATATCAATCTACAACAGATCGGATTACAAATTATCTTGGGGGTGGATTATACTGACAGATGAAGAAATGGAAGATTCGAGATATGTATCAAATTCACCTGAAAATAGAAAAATAGGATTTCTCGGCCCTTTTGGAACATTTACAGAAGAAGCAGCATCTAAAATTAAAGGTGAACTTATAGCATTTGATTCCATATTTGAGATACTTGAAGCTGTGAATAATAAAGAGGCCGACTTTGGGGTCGTCCCAATCGAAAATTCGATAGAAGGTTCTGTTGGCCTAACACTGGATCTCCTGGCCCACGATTATGATTTAGCCATAAATAGAGAGATTGTAATCCCTATAAGTCATAATATTCTTGTAAATGAAGGTACTGGAATTGAAGATATAGAAGTTATATATTCACATGGCCAGGCTCTTTCACAATGCAGAAAATTCATCCAAAAACTCGCAGTTAAAACTCGTGCAACCTCAAGCACTGCCGCTGCAGCAGAGTTCATTCAAGGTAGGAAAAATACAGCAGCAATTGGAACCAAAAGGGCCGCTGAAATCTACGGATTAAAAATCATTGCTGAAGATATTCAGGATTATAAAAATAATCTAACAAGATTCATTGTTTTAGGTCAAAAAGATCATTCCAGGACGGGATTTGATAAAACTTCAATTGTATTTTTCCTCTATGAGGATAGGCCTGGCGGACTTTATGAGATACTCGGAGAATTTGCAAAAAGAGACTTAAACCTTACAAAGATAGAATCAAGACCTTCAAAGGAAAAATTAGGCAGTTATATATTTTTCCTGGATTTTGAAGGTCATAGAAGTGATAAAAAAATTGAGAATGTTTTAAATATGATCAGATCCAAAACACACTATGTTAAAATTCTAGGTTCATATCCTATTGAAGGAGATGATTAAGATAAGTTTAGATAAAGAAAAAATTATTAATACCTTAAAAGAGCTTGAAAGGGATTATTCTGAGGGTAAAATATCAAAAAGGCATTATAATTCTCAGAAGAAGGAATTGATGGAAGAACTTGAAACAGTTGAAGTGGCAGAGAGAATTAAGAGACTTCAAGGTAGAGGGGCTGTTGAAAAACCTTTGGAGTACTGGGTAAATAAAGAAAATTTGGCAAAAGATGACGAAGAAAAAGAGGAGCTTATTGAAAAGTATGTAACCTCTACACCATTTAAGGAAAGTATTTCTCGGCCAAAAAGTAGCAAGACACCCAGAACCACCATATTTTTTGCTGTTTTTTTAGCTATGGCATTTTTTATTGGTACAGGATTTGCTTACTTTATAATTCAAATGCCTTCTGACGGATCAATGATCCCTTTGAATGCGAATGATACAGCTTTTTCAGATTTCAACAATACTAAGAATGTTACAAGGAATGTAACCAATAGAACAACTGTTGAAACACCTGCAAATACCACTCCAGCGCCTACTCCGACACCTACTCCAGACCAACAACCTGTTAATCCTCCAAATAATAATAATGATACTACAGGACCATAATGGATATCATTAACCCCCTATTTTTTTAAATAAAAATATCGAATCAGTCCAGAATAAATAAGAAAAATATATATTCCATAATAATTATTTTTTAATTTACAGGCATGAAGGTGAATAGTTTGAAGAAATATCCATTGATTATACTAACGATTTTGTTACTATCAGTTCTCTCATCAGGATGTATTTTCGATAATGGGAATAAAACAAATCAGACCAAAAATTATACTCAGAATGGAATTTCTTTTGATTATCCTGGACAATGGGGGATCGCGAATACCACAGTAAACAATACCATCGTTGCAGTTGCAGATCCTGCATCAATCGATCCAAACACGGGATTTGCAACCACAGTGGCAGTGATTCAGAAATTAACATTACCCTCAGGTTCGAACATGGCAGATATATATAATAGAAATTATGAAGCTCTTTTTAATAATTCAAGTCATCAGCGGATCTCTGAAGGGAATATTACCTTAGATAGTTTAAAAGCCTTTGAAAATGTTTATACATTAAATGAAAATGGTATTCAGAAGCAGCAGAGGGCTTTGTGGATTGAAAACAATCACACAATATATGTAATACTCTGCAGTGCCAAAGTAACTGACTTTAACAATGAGAAGCAAAATTTTGATATGATAATCTATAGCTTCAAGATCCAGTAAAACTCATAAAAACTCATATATACTCCTTTTTTTTTTAATTGTTTAATTTATTTATGGATTTTAAAGAAAAAAAGATTTTATTGATGGAATTTAGAATGATAATAGCTCAAGTATAAATTAAATAGCAAATATAATTAAATAAATTCTCAAGACATGTAAATAAAAACTCTTAAAAAATGTCGATTATTTATTAAGATTATTATTCAAATAGTGGATATTTTTTAAATTGGAGGTGTGGATAAAATGATAAAACACAAACTTGTTGGAAATGCTATGCAGATGCTTGTAACTGAGCTATCTCCAGGCGAAGAAGTTTATGGAGAGTCAGGAAAATTCCTCTGGAAGTCGGCCAACGTGGATATGGATACTAGGTTCGCTGGTGGTGACAAGCATAAGGGAAAAGGACTATTCGAACAGGCAATAGGAACGGCAATAGAGGTTGGAAAACGTAAACTTGCAGGAGAGAGCTGGGCATTTGTCTACTTCACCCCCAAAGAGGGTAATGGACTTGTATCCTTTGCACAGATGATTCCTGGGGAGATAAAGGCTTTGGAACTTGATGGCACCCAGGATTTATATGTACAAAAAGAGGGGCTCCTTGCAGCTGAAAGTACTATTGATTTTAATATAGCTCTAACAAAAAGAATTGGAGCAGGAGTTTTTGGTGGACAGGGATTCATACTTGAAAAATTTAGTGATGCTGGTACTCTCTTTATTGGTTCATGCGGAAACTTTATAGAACTTAATCCAGCCGACTATGGTGGAACCATTCACGTTGATACAGGATGTCTTGTTGCTTTTGAAGAAACAATAGACTATGACATAAAAATGATTGGTGGATTGGATCAAAAAGGTATTAAAAATATCATATTTGGAGGAGAAGGCATATTTTTTGCTAAATTGACAGGGAATGGTAAAGTCTGGATTCAATCAATGAACATCACCGCACTGGCACGAACGATTCTGGGATATAGTGGCAGAGCGTCTGCTGAAGATAGAACAGATCTTGGCGGGCTTTTAGGAAGAATTTAGTCCTAAAAATAATTTTATAATTTTTTCTTTTACACCTTCTTTATATAGTAAAACTATTATATCTATTAAAAGCAATACAATTGTATCTACCAGTCAATATGTAAAAATAAGAATAGACTATCTTGTTGCTTCCGAAATCTGTTTTTAATTTTAGCTGCGTCTATAAGGTGAATAAACAAAAAAAATCGCCAATTTAGTAGACCCGATAGTTATGTTCTCAATTGTATGGTATAAAAATTATTAAGAGGTCGATATGGGTAAATAATGATATTAACGTGGTTAGTTAGCGTGGTCAATGTGAAATTAACATATTTCATTTGGGATCCCCCCCTTTCAATGGAAATCCTGTGAGTTTATATTAAGCAAGCCTGTAGACAATCAAGTTTATCAAATATTATCAAATAAAAAAAGGAGGAATAAAAATGGTATTACCAGTCTGCGATGTCTGTTTAAAAAGCGGAATATTATGTCAGGGATGTGAACGCAAAATAAAAACTGGTGAGATTACTCAGCTAGATTTAGACATTGCAAAGTTACTCTATAAAATTGGAGACGGAAAAATAGGGTTTAAAAAAACCATTGAAATTGGTGATGTTGTTATTATAATAACTGATCATGATCAAGTTGGTAAGCTTATAGGAAAAAGCGGGAAGATTGTTAGAGCTATATCTAAAAAGATAAAAAAGAAGGTAAGAGTTGTTGGCGAAGATTCTGACCTTAGATCAGTTGCAGGGGATATACTGGCTCCAGCAAGGATTTCTGGGATAAATATTGTTTATGGTAAGGATGGGCAGGAAAAATATAAGATTAGAGTTATGAGGGAGGATTCTAGAAAGCTACCTGCCAGGTTAGATGTCCTCAACAATATTATCAAAACCTTAACAAATGAGGAAACAACCATTGTTCTTGACTAATTTATATAAATTATATAATTACAATTTTTTTATTGGCTGATTATATGGAAATTGCACTCTGTGTGACTGGGAGTATAGCTGCCATAGAAGCAGTTAAACTTGCAAAAGAGCTTTCAAGGCATGGAATCGATGTAAAATGCTTCATGAGTGACGGGGCATGTGAGATTATCCATCCATATGCCATGGAGTTTGCTACAGGTAATAAAGTTGTTTTGAAGCTTACAGGCAAGGTTGAACATATAAAATTTGCTCAGTCCGATCTCATTCTAGTTGCACCAGCTACAGCAAATGTTATAAGTAAGTTTGCATACAAAATTGCAGATAATCCTATAAATACTTTATTAATCACCGCTTTTGGGTACAGAAACCCTATTATAATGGTTCCATCAATGAATAATTCCATGTATAAGGCGATCGCTGAAAATATTGATAAATTGATAGCTGAGGGTATTGTTTTTTTAGATCCCAAAGTTGAGGAAGGAAAGGCTAAATTTCCTGATATTGAGGATATTGTCCTCCATGTTTTAAGGGAAACATCTGAAAGTGAATTAGCGGGTAAAAAGGTTGTTGTAAGTGCTGGTGCTACTTTTGAAAATATAGATCCTGTTAGGGGAATAACAAACAGAAGTTCAGGGAAAATGGGAGTTGAAATTGCCAAAGAAGCGTTTATAAGAGGCGCAGATGTAACACTGATTTGCGCTCACGTGACAGTCAATGTACCTAGTGTTATTACAACAGTTAAGGTAGAATCTACAGGTGAAATGTCTGGCATGGTTAAAAAATTGGTTAAAAGTCACGATATATTCTTTTCAGCTGCAGCTGTATCTGATTTCACTGTTAAAAACCCAAGTCACAACTTTAAAATATCTTCCAGTGAGAATTTACAACTGCAACTTGAGCGAACTGAGAAAATAATAAATTCTGTAAAGGAAATTAATCCTGAAATATTTCTGGTTGGTTTTAAAGCTGAATATACTATTTCGGATGAAGAATTGATTAACTCGGCATCAAGAAGGATGAAAGAATCAGGTGCCGACCTTATGGTTGCAAATGATTTGGGAAGAGTGGGTGCAGAACTTGGTTCTGATACAAATCAGGTTATTTTGATTGATAGTGAGATTATTAAAGTTCCTTTAAGTTCTAAAAAAGAAATTGCGAAGATAATTGTTGACAGAATTGTTGAAAAGATTTAGTTTTTAGGTTTTTTTAATTTTCACCATATTTTATTGTTGATTTTTTGAGATATTACTTTTTAAATTTTTTATTAAAAAAATAAAATATTAATCAAAATTATTAAATATTACTTCTTCTCCATTGATACACAACGTGAGGTATAAATGATGATTTTTGTTACGTCAGTGGTTACAACAACCACTACAACTATAACTACAATAGAAATAATCGTGTGGGTCTTAACAGTCCTAATCTTGAGTTTTATAGTAAGTTTTTTAGTAACTTACACAAAATGTGAAAGTTACAGATGTTCAATTAAATACAGCCTGTTAACCGGAGCTATTATTGGAATTATGTATGGTATTATAGTATGGCAATTAATAATAATACCTCAATTTACTGAGATCAGTCTCAATCCAAGTCCTGCTTACATCCGTACTCATTTCTATTTCTTTTTTGTTTATGTAACATCAGAAGTGCTTGTAAATATGGTTGTAGGACTTTTTGGAGGTTCAATATCAGTAACTTTAAAGAAAAAAATCCAATAGACGGTAACAACTGAAATAGGATAATATTATCCTATTTTTTTAGTATTTAATTGGTATTAACGCTCTGATTTGAGATCAAATTCGCAGTAGAAGCTAATCATGTCGGGTCAGCTGATAATGCGTATAGTAATGATTAAATCAAGTTGTACATTCAATTATCAGAATATTGACAAAAATATCGTGGTGCTTTAATTGAAGAATAGAAAATATGGATTTATAATAGGATTTTTAGTTCTCGTAGTTTTAGATTATGGAGGTATATACTATAATGGTAGTACTACGGGTAATAATACACAACCCGTAAAAACCTATTCTGCAAATGGTGTTAGTTTCAATTATCCTGGTGATTGGCATGTAAATACTGACAATGTAAGTGGGGGCATTATGATTTTAGTTTCGCCAGATTATTCAGTTGATGACTTATTTTCAGTTTCAGTTTGTCCATTTTCAGTTCGTACTATATCATTAGCTCCCTGGTTTCAACTCCAAATAATACCCAATAATGAGTTTTCAATTAATAATGGCATACCACATGAGGGCATGCCAAATAATAATCCAATATTTAATGATACAATATTTAGTAATGATTTTTTTAATGATACAATGCATAGTGATGTTTTTTTAAATTATAGTAGCATGCCAAATAATGTTTCATTATCCGAGCAAGAAATAATTAATCAAATGCAAAACAGTGAGCATCCTGATGGTTGGTATGAAATCTCAAACAAAACGCTTACAATAGATGGTAAAACAGCTTATGAGAAAATATTTATAGTTTATAGTTTGATACCACCTATTGTGGACAGGAGATTTGAAGAGATATATTTCGTGAAAAATGGGAAAACCTACTTAATGCTTTTTGAGGCCCAAGATTGGGACTTTGATAAAGAAAAAACGAACTTTGATATCATTCTCAACAGCTTCAAAGTTCAATAAATTCTTTTTTTCCTTATTTTTTTATCCAAGCTGCAATATTACTTAATTAGAATATTTTTTAGGGTGCTAGATTTTTTAGGATGCTGCGAGCTTTTGAATCTTTTTGTTTGTGGTGTAGCCTAGTAATGTGATGGTACCTGCTAATAGTGCAACTAGAGAAATGATTTTATGCACTGATTGCCAAGTATAACGGTGTAAACAACCTAAAGACAGTCTTTCTTTTTTTAATGTGAAAATGTCCTAAAGTAAGCCTGTTATACTTTGGTATTCTTCCCAGTGTTGGATTTTGTGTTTGAATTTGGCTTTCAATTCTTGAAAAAAATTTCTAATTTTCTCAGGTATCTTTCCGTGCTTGTAAGCGGTGATAGGGGGGTTATTCTGTCTAAAACGTGCTGAAGGTTGATATTACTTCTGGTAAAAATGAGGGGAACGATTTTGTATGAGAAATTTTCATTTGACAGTTATTTTAGCTGTAATATCCTTTATGGGTTTGAAAAGTCTCCTATTCATTGGGCGAACCCTGGTGGGAAGAAAAGCCATAGGACGCATAGTACGGTGATCTAAAGCTGTAGTAAGCTTAAATCCTATATAATAGCCTTTATATGGGTGGTAACCCCATTTATAGCAGATTTTCCACGGATTTTTTGCTTATTTTCTTTCGATTTCAATTCAAATTGGCTGAATATCTGTGGAATCCACCAATGTACGGGCCCCACCACGCTTTCTAGAGGATGATAACGTGTTCAAAACCCCTAAAACACAATTCATAAATTGCTCCTCTGAAAAATCTTGAAAAAAACTCATATATTTGCCATTCAGAATGCACATCCACTATCCCAGCAAATTTACGAAGCTTTTCCTCTTTTTTAACTCCCGAATAACATAAGAAACGTCCGTAGAGAAAGATAACGCCATTATAAGTACACTGAACAGCATTCAAGCCTTTATAGCAGATTTTGTTCCTTGTTTAGCTACTTCCTGCTTCACGCGTTGAGAATCGAAAATTTTAAGTATCTCATCTAAAAAATTCCATTTGGAGTCTCTTTGGTCTAAGATCAATGGAAATTTCATTTAAACACATGGAAAAGTTTTTAAATTCATTTTACACAAATTTTATGGTTTAAAAATTCTTTAAAAACTATAATAAATATGTATAAATGCATTTTTACAAACCAATTTCAAAAACACGTCCAAAAACAAAAAACAAACCATAATAACTCTTAAAAAATCACTAAAAATCTAGCACCCTA
>Ga0194110_10005722_pt1 | contig 14682 bp, 16 predicted proteins | sample TA2Kig1200mmetaG_FD_146192 | JGI IMG/M metagenome (GOLD analysis project Ga0194110, IMG submission 146192) | Freshwater microbial communities from Lake Tanganyika, Tanzania - TA2015032 Kigoma Deep Cast 1200m | ecosystem: Environmental > Aquatic > Freshwater > Lake | place: Tanzania: Lake... | reverse complement strand
CGAAGGTAAACCCGTAATCGTTGGTGCCGATCCAAAAGTTGATGCGTATGGACAGCCGCACGGGCGCGGAGTAGTTGCAGCTTGCTCATACGAAACACGTGAGTTCGGTGTCCGCTCAGGCATGCCGGTAAGACAAGCTTATCAACTTTGTCCAACGGGACTTTTCATTCACGGAAATCATAAAGAGTACTCACGATTCTCGAAAGCCGTAAAAAATGTTCTCGAACGATACGCACCAGTTCTTGAACAAGCGTCGATTGATGAATTCTATCTTGACTTTACCGGATGCGAACGGATTTATGGACACCCCTACTTCTTTGCATCACGCATTCAGGCAGAGATAAAACGCGAACTGCATCTCCCCTGCTCTATCGGAATTGCATCGAATAAGTTTGTCGCAAAAGTCGCATCAGATTATGCAAAACCGGAAGGAATTACTTTCGTTGTGCCTCATCAAGAAGTTGAATTTCTCTCACCTCTGCCGGTTCAGGCAATGCCAGGAGTTGGTGAAGTAACCCAGCGCGAACTAAACGCACGCGGATTTTATACAATCGGACAAGTTGCAAACACATCGAGCGAGTATTTTCAGATTGCATTCGGCAAATGGGGAAAAGCTATTCACGACCACGCACTCGGTAAAGGAACGGAATTTTTAATTCCGCACAATGGACGGCATGAACAAAAAAGCATCAGCCGAGAAGAAACTTACGGAACAGACACAACGGATAAAAGAATCGTTGAAAAAACTTTGTTCGAATTAGTAGAAGATGTCTGCAATACGCTTCGCGAAAATAATTGGATGGCGAGAACTGTAAGCATTAAACTTCGCTACTCCGATTTCGTTACACTTACACGAGCGCAAACCTTAAACAAGCCGGACAATGACGATAAGATTATCTACAACACAGCAGTTGAACTTTTCAGGAAAGCATACACAAGAAGAGTTTCAATAAGACTAATCGGAGTTCAACTGACAAACTTCTGCGAATCTTCCGAGCAAGAGCTTCTTTTCTCCACCATTGAGGAAAAACGGCAGAAGCTCTTAAAATCAATCGATAAAATCAGAGCAAAGTATGGAATGGAGATTGTGAGGTATGGAGTGGCATAATAAGTAATTGAGAATAGAGAACGAAAAATGAACAAGCAGTCTTGATAGTTAGTAACGGTTTATATATGTTAAAAATGTAAAAGAAAATTTCATGACGAGCATTACTCCAGAGTTTATACGTGAAGAGATTCTCCGCCAGAATTACGAAATCTCAATTCATGCAGACGATGAACGGATTAACGAACAGCTTACAATTTCTCAATTGGAGCTAGCTTTGACAAAGTGTGAAATCATAGAAGAATATCCAAACGACCCAAGAGGTGAAAGTTGTTTGGTTCTTGGCTTCACCAGTGAAAATAAACCTATTCATATTGTGTGCGGCAAGAATCGTTCAGGACATTTAATTTTGATCACTGTTTATTCTCCTGAAATGCCAAAATGGAAAGACCCTTATACAAGAAACAAAAAGGATTAAAAATATGAAAAGAGAATATGACGATTGTTTTTTTTGCGGCGGTAAAGTAGAAGAAAAATTACTGCCCCGTGAGATCAGATGGCAGAATCGATTATTTGTTTTTGAGAATGTCCCCCTAGGAGTATGTAAGCAGTGCGGAGAGAAAGTCATAAAACCTGAAATTGCCAAGCAAATTGATCGTATTCTTCAAGAGAAGAAAAAGCCAACAAAAACAATCCAAGTTCCCGTATATTCTTTTGATTACGGAACTGTTTAACTAATTCATCATTTGAACCAGAAGCTCATCCCCGCCAGTGGCAGTTCCGCCTCCGGCATGAAACCTTTGGCTGAAGATTTATCCTCAGGTCAGCACACAATTCACAAGTTGACCTAAAAAAAATTAACTTCTGCTAAATCACAGAACAAAAATCCATCTTCTCTAATTTTTAATAAACTACAGAAACTCTTAAAATCAATCGACAAGATCAGAGCAAAGTATGGATTTGAAATTGTGGCGTATGGAGTGGCATAGTGAATAGCTAAGGATGAATATAAGATATAAGAGCATCTGAGTAGAGTATGAATTTGAAATCGTTGACTCGTCAGTTTGTTTATATAAGCTAAAATTTATAATTTTTTTTTAAATGAACTGTCTCAATCAATTCGAAAAAATAGATAAAGAAGCATTTTCTACGGCATCTCTATTCGACCAATCCGACGAGAAGGAATATTGGCTCTCTAAAACGCCCTCAGAAAGAATTCAAGCACTTGAGTTTTTAAGACAAATTATGTACGGGTATGATCCATTTACCTCGAGACTTCAAAGAGTTCTTGAAGTTGTTGAACTTAAAGAAAGTTAAATACTTAGTTGTTGGTGGCTACGCAGTTGGGTACTATGGTTATCCAAGAGCAACCGGTGACATCGATATTTGGATTTTGCCAGAATTAGAAAACGCAAAAAGATTAGTAGAAGTATTTAGAGAATTTGGCTTTAATGTCCCCAAACTTTCCACAGAATTATTCTTAAAAGAGAACCGAATCACGCGAATTGGTGTCCCGCCATTGAGACTCGAAATTTTAACAACGGTATCGGGATTAAACTTTAGCGATTGCTTCCCTACAAGAACAATTGATGTTCTCGATGAGGTTGAAGTAAACTTCATCGGTCTTGAGCAATTAAAGGTTAATAAACGTGCGCAAATAGATACAAAGATTTGGACGATCTAGAAAAATTACCATAACACTATATTATCATAAAACATTTAACCAACAACCATCAAGAGGATAACATGGCAAAAGAAGTTTCCATCAAAAGCACAAAAAACGAACTATTTGAAGCATACAACGAAGCTTTAGAAAAAATCAAGGAATTGAAATCTGCCGACCGCAAAGTTGAAAAGAAAAAAGAAGAAGAAAAAAAGATAGTCGAAGCCGTAGTCGAGCATTCTCCGGAAACTATAATAAAATTGCTCGGCGAGATAAAATTAAGAACAGCAAAAGCAATAGACGAAATTGGTGAGACTCTGATTGCTGAGTATAGAAAATTGACAGAGCTTCAGCAGGCGATTGAAATTGAAAAGAAATATTTAGAAGAAATATTCGATATAAAAGCAGGTGCCGACTCGCTTTCTGCACTTCTACTGGCACAAAAGGAAAAGAAAGAGGCATTCGAACTGGAGATAGAGGCAAAGAGAATTCAGTGGAAACAAGAACAAGAGAACTACGAGATTCAAAAGAAAGACCGAGACATGCAGATTAAGAAAGAAAGGGAGCGCGAGCAGGAAGAATATAATTACAATCTTAAATTACAAAGAAAAAAAGATGCCGATCAGTATGCTGTTCAAAAATTAGAATTAGAAAAAGAGCTTATCAATAAAAAAGCCGCCATTGAAAAAGAATTGGCAGAACGGGAAGCATTAGTTACAGCGAGAGAAAAAGAGTTTGCTGAACTTAAAGCAAAAGTAGAATCGTTCCCTGCCGAACTCGATAATGTAATTAAGGGAACCGAAAAATCTGTTACTGAAAAAATCGAATTGAAGTATAAGCATCAAGCAGAACTCTCATCAAAAGAAATCGAGGGTGAAAGAAAGTTAAACAAGCAAATGATTGCTTCATTCGAGAGTAAAATCAAGGAACAAGAAGAGCTAATTCGTCAACTCACCCAAAAAGCAAACGATGCAGGAATACAAATTCAAAACATAGCTATCAAAGCGATTGAAGGAGCCTCTCTGCAAAGAAGTTTTTCCGTACCACACGATAAAGATAGTTCCAAGAGTTAAAATTACGTTTTGGCCAGCGTTACCATAAATGATAACCCTCGCCTACAAATTATTATAAGTGTGATATCATTTAATCATCCTGCTTCAGCGGGGTTTGTTTGTACAGCGTGCTTATGTATGGGCACGCTTATCTTTTTCTTTTGACTTTTGCAAAAAAACCAGCAATCTTATTAAAAAAATTTTGGAAACAGATATTTACGTACGTAAGATATAACCACGATTTATGACCATAAAAGTATTAATAAACGACTCATTCAAAAAATACTTGCTCAAAGAGAGCAAGCAAAACCGAGAAAAGTTAAAACAGAAACTTGATTTCTTGGAAATTGGCTGTTGGGATGGCGGGCTAAAAGTAAAGAAGATTAAAGGGGTTGCTTCGGCTAAAACTATCTTTGAAGGGCGGCTCGATAAGGGCAACCGAATTATTTTTACACTCGGCAGAGATGAACATCCTGAAGAAAAAAACACGCTGCTTGTTTACGTCTGGGGAATAGTTGTTCACAATGAGATATCAAAAAAAGCAAAAAATATACTGCCCGACAATGTCCCCTTCATTCACTTCAAACCTTTTAGGGAAGAGATGTCGGAAGAATTATACTTCGATAAACTAGACCAGGAAGACATCACCCAAGAAAGCATTACCAAAAAAGTTAGCGACGATTCAGGAAGCCAGAAATGGTATCCGTTAAACGAGGGAGAGTGGAGTCGGGTGCAATTATATAATAAAGACGATTTCGAATTATATCTTCAATTGACGCCGGCTCAATCCGAGATTCTTAGAACTCCACCTCCCATAATGCTCTCCGGCACTGCGGGGAGCGGCAAAACAACTCTCTCGGTTTATTATCTGCATAAAAGTTCACTTGGACACTTGGATAAATTATTTGTTACATATAATAAATTCTTAAAAAATATGGCGGAACGGCTATATCGCGGTTTGATAAATTCATCTCCAAATGCAGATAAAATAAATGAGCCGAAATTCTATACTTATAAAAACCTGTGTCTCGAAATTGCAGAAAAGTTTAATAGGGCTTATCAATCCGAGAGCGAGGTCGATTACTATAAATTCTGTACAATCGTCCGACCGCATTCCTTATCGTCAAAATATGACATGCCGTTGATATGGGAGGAGATTCGTTCAATAATTAAAGGTGCTTTGCCTCAGATAAACATACAGTTTTTCAAAGATACACTGAACAAGGTTAAACAGAATCAGCTCGCATCGGATTTAATAAATCCTTTGCATCGTCAGCTTGCAATCTTTTCGAACTTAGAATCATCATCGCAAATCGAAAAGATCGTGCAAAAGTATTTTCAAACAAGCTTGTCCAGTTTTCTTAAGAATCTTAAATTTCATATTACCGACCATAGCGAAAGAATCGTACATCTACTCGAAAAGATAATAGAGCTGCTACTAAAACAGCGCGACCTTACACAAAAACGTTATCTCTCATTCCTTGAATATGAAATGCTTGGCAGGAAAAAAGCTCCGAACTTTAAGCACGACAGAAAAAGCATTTACAAAATATTTGAGTTTTATCAAGACAAGTTAGACAGAGAAAATCTGTGGGATGAAATTGATTTAAGCAGAGATGTAATCAATATACTTGTCGAAAAAAATCCTAAAGAATATATGTATGACTTGGTAGTTTGCGATGAAATCCAGGATTTAACAGATGCACAGCATGAGCTATTGTTTTACATAACTAAAAATCCTCTAAATCTGGTTTTAACCGGCGATACAAAACAAATCATCAATCCAAGTGGATTCCGATGGGAAGAGCTTAAACGCCACTTCTTTGAAAGAAACTTACCAACACCGGAGGTTATGTTTTTGAATTTAAATTTCAGAAGTTCTGGAAGCATAGTTGAACTTGCGAACACATTATTGGAGCTGAAAGCAAATCTCTTAGGCACAAGCGCCGAGGAATTAAAAGAAGATTGGAAATACAAGGGGCGCCCGCCGGTTATTGCTCACGGCATCACAGAAAAAGAAATGCTTGAAAATCTCAGCGGCATTGGAGCAAAGAAAACAATTCTTGTAAGAAATGAGAAAGAAAAGGAAAAGTTAAAACGCATTTTGGAAACAGAGCTTGTATTTACAATATATGAAGCAAAGGGATTAGAATTCGACAGCGTATTTATTTGGAACTTTTGCTCCGATATAAAAACTAAGGATGTTTGGCTAACGATTCTTGAAAATTCCAAACAAAATATCCATGATGCGAACATCAAGCACGAAATTAACTTATTGTACGTAGCAATCACCCGAGCACAAAAAGAACTTTTAATTTACGACGGCTCAACTCCTTCGGTTATTTGGCAGAGCGATTTACTGAAAGAGCAAGTATATCAAACCAACGATCTAAATTACATCAGCGGAATATGGAACGTTATATCAACGCCGGAGGAGTGGATTGAACAAGGAAATTATTTTTTCGAAAGAGAATTCTATAAGGCGGCAATTGAATGCTTCAAAAACGCAGGCAATCAGATGCTAACAACTAAAGCCGAAGCATACTACCAAGAAAAAATCGGAGAACATTATAAAGCGGCAGTTAATTTTGAAAAAGTAAACGAGGTTGAGAAAGCCGCCGTAAACTACGAACGTTCCAGAAATTTCAATGATGCATTACGTCTATTCACTCAACTTCAAATCAAAGATAAAATTCTGCAATGCACATCTAAGATCTTAGAAAACGAAGGTCGTTTTGCCGAAGCAGCCGATATTTACTTAAGTCTTTCAGAATACGAAAAGGCACTCGAATTTTTTGTTAGATCGAAAAATTACAAAATGGCGGCTGAAGTAAGCTTAAACTATCTGAAAAATAGTTCCAACGCGGCTAAATATTACGAATTGGCAGGCGAGTTTTTAGATGCGGCGAAGCTTTATCTGAAGCTGAAAAACTATGAGCACGCCGCAGAACTGTTTGAAAAAGCAGAAGATTATCAAAATGCCGAAAAACTCTGGAAAAAGTTAAAGAACGATAAACGGTTGATTGGAATCTATACTGTCACAAATCAATACGAACCACTCTTAAGGATTTACGAAAAAGAGAAAAATTTTAAATCCGCTGTTAATACACTCAGACTAATTAAAGAAGGTAAAGATTTGAAAGCTGAAGCAGATTCATATTTCAAAACAAAAAAATATTTTAGCGCATTGATAAGATATTATCTAATTAATGATAATCTTGGCGTTGCTGATAGCTCCTCCAAACTGAAATACTTTACCGATGCTGCAAAATATTACGGCTTGGCGGAAAATAGTTTTAAGGCGGCTGAATCTTATTTTAAAATAAACGATTACACAAATGCGTTTCTAAATTATTTAAACTCGCCCGAAGATTGTAAGCTTCTTTTTAAGAATACCAAAAAACTAAGCAAATACATTAAAAAGGTAGAACTCGAAACTTTTGCAAACGGCTTCGCCGACGAGAAAAAATACCTTCAAGCAAGTGTATGTTATGAATTGGCGGGAGACCGAACTCTTGCCGGCTTCTGTCAACTCGAGCTGGGAAATACCGAGTCGGCATATAGCTTGTGGAATACTCTTTGGCAAGGTGATCGTTATGAAACATTGTCCTATTATGCTATAAAAAATGATAAGATTGATACAGTCGCTAAATTCGTTCTAAGATTAAATGCCAATGAAAACGACCTGTATAAACTTCAAATAGCCGACTACAATTCTATGCTTGTAAAAATGATGAATTCATATTTTCAGAATAATCATAACACAGAAGAGATTGTTCATTGGCTGCGAATCCTCAAGATACTTGACCCCGACTTTCACTATGCGGAGAACGTTATTCATCTATACGAAAAAGCCGAGAATTACAACGATTACTTCTTTTATATCGCAGAAATAAAAGGCACTAATAAATCTATATTTAACAACATAAAAGAAAAATTCAACTCTGAATATGCCAACTTGTGTGAGAGTGTTTCAGAAATATCGGCAATTAAACTCCATTTCTTAGACAAAAAAGATGAGTACAACCTTATGGCAGAAAAGCTCGCCATTACTAAAAACAATTACTTAATTTTTAGCGAGTCGTCAAAATTTGAAAAAACCCTGAGTTTTTTGGTAGATAACAATATGATGATGGACGCTTTATCGCTTTCGTTCAAAAAAAATAGTTTTTCGTCCCTTGCAGAAATTCAAGAGGAAAAAGGGTTGATTAAAGAGGCTGCATATTCTTACGGTATAGCTACTGAATTTCTTAAGTCGGCTGAGCTTTACTTAAAAGTAGGAAACAAGGGAAATGCGGCCGATATGTTAACAAAAGGAGGAAAATACAAAGAGGCTCTTAATATTCACTTACAGATGGAAACGAAAGATCTAAATAAAATTGCCGAACTCTACGAAAAGCTCGGCGATTACAAACGAGCCGGCGAAATTTATCTAAAACTTCGAAACCCAAAAAAGGCGGCAAAATGTTTCAAAAAAATTTCCAAACAAACTCTCTTTTAAGACGAGCGTAAATCCGGATAAAACTTTAACATCGGAAAAAATAATCCGCCGATGTTTTTAATTTCTATCGCCTTCTGATATAGAGTCTTTTGCAGAACTCACCGCTGCAAGCTTAGAAGTTTTGAAAAAATTGATTTATCCATTACCGTCAGTTTTAGCTGACGGATAAAGAGTCTTAAAAAATTTTGGACTTTAGTCCCATAATTATTCACCGGTAATATTTGTAAAAGCATGTGGATTTTCTTATGCGGCTAAAGTTGATGGGGACGTTTAATCCCATCGGTTAAAACTGACGGCTATTGCTTGAAGGTGAATAATAATATTACTTGTGCGACCGACTCTATAACCTGATATGCCTCATTTAAGCCTGAATATCTCAGACCTTGCCTCTGCCTTAGCCTTGATACAACACTATTTTAAACTCTGCAATTGACACTATCTTTTTCTATTATTAACATACCTTAAACAGTAGACAAAATAAAATTAACAGAGGCAGCATGAGGAGGAAAAATAATGAAACAAAAAAAATACTTTCTGATTTCTTTTCTAATTTTGTTAGGATTTGTTTCGGTAATAATCCTAACTTTCATTCCGGAAATAACCAACAGCAATTCTAAATCAATCGAGGAGCAAAGCTTGAAGCAAGAGACAATTAAACTTCCTCAACCGAATTTCAAAAGCACCATTTCGGTTGAAGAAGCAATGCTCAAAAGACGATCTGTCAGATATTTTTCTGATAAGTCATTAACGCTTGCAGAAATTTCTCAACTGCTTTGGTCTGCACAAGGGATTACAGAACCAAGAGACGGATTGCGCACAGCGCCATCTGCCGGAGCGCTTTATCCTTTAGAAGTCTATGTCGTCGCCGGCAAAGTTGAAAACCTTGAAGCAGGAATTTACAAGTACAAACCTCAAACGCACGAGTTAATAAAAATTGTTAAAGGAGATAAACGAACTGAGCTTTACAACGCCGCACTTCAGCAATCGTCAATTCAAACAGCTCCTGCAAACCTGGTTTTCCCTGCGGTGTATGAGCGTACATCGCGGAAGTACAGAGACCGCGCTGAAAGATACGTTCACATTGAAATTGGACACGCTGCGCAAAACGTTTGCCTGCAAGCTGTCTCGCTCGGTTTGGGAACTGTAACAATCGGTGCTTTTTACGACAACAAAGTTAAAAAAGTAATGCAGCTGCCAAAAAACGAAGAACCGCTTTACATTATGCCAATTGGAAAAAAAGTTGAGTAAGCATGGGGAAATAAGTTCTCTGCTGTCATCACGAACCGGTTCGTGACAGGCAAAAAAGACAAATAGTTTATCTCTCGAACTTTGAGGCAAACAAAATTATTTTGTATTTTTAATTAAGATGAAAACATTTACTGTGAATATTCCCGATTCCAAGATAAAGTTAAAAGAATAATAATATTAAAATTTAAGGAGATACATTTTGCACTGGAGAGAAAGAATCACTTCTGACCCTGCTGTTTGTCATGGTAAAGCTTGTATTAAGGGAACTCGTATAATGATCTCTGTCATCTTAGAGAATTTAGCAGATGGAGTAAGCGAATCCGAAATTTTAAAGAGCTACCCTTCTCTTTCTCCCGAAGACGTTAAAGCCGCGATAGCTTATGCGGCAGAACTATCCAGAGAGAGACTTGCCCCCTTACCTATATAGTTGGTAAAAATGCAGTTTAAGATAGATGAAAATTTGCCGATTGAAATAGCAGAATTGCTTATCAACGAAGGATATGATGCGAAAACCGTAAAAGAGGAACAACTGCGAGGCGCAAAGGATACCGTTCTTATAGACATATGCAAAATGGAAAGCCATGTTTTGGTTACTTTAGACACTGATTTTTCTGATATCAGATCATATCCACCCCATGAATTTTCTGGAATTGTTGTCTTGCGTGTGCGAAGTCAATCCAAACGGCATGTCTTAAAGGTTTTTCAACAGATTATACCTCTTTTCAAGCAGGAACCTCTCGAACAACAGTTGTGGATAGTTGAAGAAACTCTCATTCGTATCCGCAGTTAAGAAAATAGAAAGGAAAAAATACTTTTACTGAAAGTTACCTTGCACCTATGGTTGACGGAAATAAAAGACCCGCTTTACATTATGCCGATTGGGGAAAAAATGAGTAAGCACAGACAAATAGTTTGTCGCTCGAACTTTGAGACAAACAAAATTATTTTGTATTTTTCGATAGAATGAAAACGCTAACTATAAATATCCCAGATTCTTTGGAAATAGACAGTCGAGAAGCAAAGCTACTTCTAGCGTCACAATTGTATGAAAAAGGCAAATTGTCGTTAGGACAAGCGGCGGAGATGGCGGGATTATCAAAAAGAGCTTTCATGGAAATACTTGCGGATTATGATGTTTCTATCTTTAACTATCCTACCGATGAAATAGATAACGACTTTGAAAATGCAAAGCGTAGTAGTATCTGACGCAAGCTGCCTAATCTTACTTGACAAAATTAACCACCTTGAATTACTTAACAAATTATTTGGGCAGGTAATCATCACGTCTATCGTAGGAGAAGAGTTCGGTAAACCTTTGCCTGTATATATTCGAATAGAAAATCCCAAGAATATTGTTTATCAAAATATTCTCGAGACGATTTTAGACAAGGGTGAAGCAAGTTCAATTGCATTAGCTTTGGAAAAAGAAGATTGTCTGTTGATAATCGATGATCAAAAAGGAAGAAGAGAAGCCAGGTTATTAAACGTTAAGATTACAGGCACACTTGGGTTAATTGCATTAGCAAAAGAAAAGGGATTGATTAAATCTGCAAGAGAAATTCTCGACTTAATAATTCAAACTGATTTTAGAATATCTAAAAGTTCAATAGAAAATATTCTTAGAAAAGCTGGAGAATAACTTAACTTCAATTGTGCTCTTGTAACTATTAATGTTTTCCACTACGATAAAGTGAAAAAATTACTGCACCTATTGAAAAACGAAAACCCGCTTTACATTATGCCGACCGGCCTGCGGACGGCAAGTTGGTAATTTATCAATTAATGAAAGAGAGGATTGCAAATGAAAATAACTGACTTAGACGAATCTCATCAATCACTTTACTTCCTATGCTTAGAAGATTGGTCTGATGAAATCAAAGAAGCAGGCAATCACAAAGAAGAGTGGTATCGTAAAATAAAAGACAAAGGTCTCCGCGTAAAGCTTGCACTCAACGATGAAGGGACCGTCGGCGGAATGATTCAATATCTGCCGATTGAACATTCAACTGTTGAAGGAAAAGATTTATATTTCATCTACTGCATTTGGGTTCACGGACACAAAAAAGGAAGAGGAAATTTCCAAAAGCGTGGAATGGGAAAAGCGTTGCTTCAAGCCGCCGAAGATGATGCAAGAACTCTCGGTGCAAAAGGAATTGCCGCATGGGGTATCTCACTTCCCTTCTGGATGAAAGCTTCCTGGTTCAAAAAGCATGGATTCAAAAAAGTCGATAAAGAAGGAATGCAAGTTTTAATGTGGAAGCCATTCACAGAAGATGCTCTCCCCCCAAAATGGAACCGGCAAAAAAAGTCCCCAACTGTAACAGAAGGCAAAGTAACAGTAACAGCATTCAAAAACGGCTGGTGCCCTGCAATGAATCTAACTTTTGAGAGAGCAAAAAGAGCAGCCGCAGAATCAGAATTCTCGAACAAAGTTATCTTCAACGAAATAGATACATTTGATAAAAATACATTCAACGAGTGGGGAATTTCAGATGCTGTCTTTATTAATAATAAAGAAGTTCGCACAGGTCCACCGCCATCTTATGAGAAGATTAAAAAGCTGATAAGGAAGAAAGTAAAGAGATTGAAATAAGAGGAAAAACAATGAAACTTAAAATAAGCAAAGAAGATGATGCACTTTACTTCCGATTGGATGAGTCCTCAATCGTTGAGTCGGAAGAAGTACAACCTGGTGTCGTATTGGATTTTAATGCAGAGGGGAAAGTGGTTGGAATTGAAATCATGAACTTAAGTCAAAGAATGAAACCCGAACAGCTCAGTATCCTTCAATACGAAAGTGCATAGAGTTCAGGACACTTCCAACAGCAAAAGCTTTGTAACGGCCACTGCATAAATAGTTTTTTATTGAGCTCGTTCAACTGGAAATTTTCGGATGTAGTGTTTATTAACAATAAATAAGTCCGCACAGGTCCACCGCCATCTTATGAGAAGATAAAAAGCTGATAAAGAAGAAAGTAAAGAAAGTCTTAAAGCAGAGTTAATTATATGTTTTCTTATTACACTCGCACCCTCTCCGCTCAAAAACTGAAACGTGTTTACGAAGTTGTAACCCCGCGTGTTCAGCAGTATTTGAATGCGGAAGTGAATCATGTTTTAGAGAAACTCCGTTCAAGTGATTGGGCGATTGAGCTTGGCTGCGGTTACGGAAGAATATTTCCATCCCTCAGTAAAAAAGCTAAGTCAATAATTGGAATTGATACTTCACTTTCGAGTTTAATGCTTGGCAAAGAAATGTTTGGAAGTATTTCTAACTGCTTCTTTGCTCAGATGAACGCTGAACAACTTTCGTTTTTAAACCATACTTTTGATGTGGTGGTTTGTATTCAGAATGGGATTTCTGCATTTCATGTCGATATGAAAAATTTAATCGAAGAAAGTATTCGCGTAACAAAACGCGGCGGAATTGTTCTCTTCTCATCTTACTCAGAAAAATTTTGGGATTATCGTTTAGAGTGGTTCCAAATGCAGTCAAATGCCAGACTGCTGGGAGAAATCGATTACAAAAAAACAAAAAACGGAAATATTGTTTGCAAGGATGGATTCACTGCAACAACAGTCTCATCAGATCAATTCAAGGCATTAACATCAAGCATAAACAACATCTCGGTGAAGATAGAAGAAGTTGATAGTTCTAGTTTGTTTTGTGAAATTGTTGTTACTGGTTAAATACAGCATTATACTCGAGAACTTTTGTAAAATGAAAAAAGACAAAGACACAATTCTGACCACAACACATTCCAAAAAATTCCGTATGATTGAACTAAGAAAAATGCGAAATCAATGACTTCAGATAATTCCAAACCGAACACAGAACCAAAATTCTTCGAAACGATCCGACGCGATCTGACCGAAGAAGACATTTTTAGAAAAGCCCGAAGCGAAATGCGAGATCTGAAAGATTTCTACATCGATCCGGATAAAAAACTTCAGCTCGATAAGATGCACTGGCTGAAACGATTCTTCTTTATAATGTGGTGGGTGCTGAAAGGAATGTTTTTCAAGCTCACGCCTCTTCGGCGCATACTCTTGTTGATTGGTGTTGTCCTAATCCTCTTTTCGCGAAGCATAAGCTTTGAACATACAAACGTAAGAACAAACGAGGGATTGCTCGGTGGAATTTTAATACTAATTGTCTTAATGCTTGAATTAAAAGATAAGCTCCTCGCCCGCAGCGAACTCGAAGCAGGCAAAAAAGTTCAGCTTGCGCTTATGCCCGATCAATGTCCAACCGTTCCGGGCTGGGAACTTTGGCTTTACACTCGCCCTGCGAATGAAGTCGGCGGCGATTTAGTCGACTTCATTAAAATAAGCGACAACCGATTCGGAATTGCAATCGCAGATATTGCAGGCAAAGGATTACAAGCCGCTTTACTGACGACAAAACTGCAAGCAACCATCAGAGCTTTGACCGATGAATACAATTCTCTGTCAAAACTCGTCTCAAAAATTAATAACATCTTTTTCAGAGATAGTCTAAGAAATATTTTTGCTTCTTTGCTGTATGTTGAGCTCGCACCGAATTTAGGCAAGTTAAGTTATGTAAATGCGGGACACCTTCCTCCCGTTTTAATAAAAGCTGACAGCATTAAAGAATTAGATAAAGGTGAAGCCGCACTTGGATTAATAAACAACAATCGATACACCGAACAAACTCGTAAGCTTAAAACTGGCGAGATATTCTTCGCATATTCAGACGGTTTAACAGAGGCACAAAACGAGCAGGGGCAGTTTTTCGGCTCGGAAAGATTTTTCAATCTTCTGAAGGACATGCGGAGTTCCTCGCCAAAACACATCGGCGAAAGAATTATTTTTGAAATAGGACAATTCATCGGCGAGGCACGTGCGAATGACGACCTTTCTTTGATAATACTAAAAAAAGTATAACTGCTAAATAAAAAAAGGAGAAAATCATGTTCAGCGACAAAGCTTCAAAAATTAAAATTGAAAATCATAGCATTGCTGGCACTCTTTGGTTTATGGGCTGGCTTTTTACAATCGGTTTCCTAGAGCTAACTTTCTGGAAAGGAGTCTTGGCTCTTTTGCTTTGGCCTTACTATTTGGGAGAATTTTTTAAGCCAATGGAAAAGATAGCTTCGCTGCTGTAGCGAGCATTTCCCTTAGAAGTATAATCTGTATCATAAACTCTCTTCGT
>Ga0194110_10005716_pt1 | contig 14692 bp, 17 predicted proteins | sample TA2Kig1200mmetaG_FD_146192 | JGI IMG/M metagenome (GOLD analysis project Ga0194110, IMG submission 146192) | Freshwater microbial communities from Lake Tanganyika, Tanzania - TA2015032 Kigoma Deep Cast 1200m | ecosystem: Environmental > Aquatic > Freshwater > Lake | place: Tanzania: Lake... | reverse complement strand
CATCGCCGATTTCAGGACTTTGTGTAACTTGTTTGGATGGGTGCATAGGATTTTGTGAAGTTGCAAAATCTGCTATCAGGGGAAGGGAACTTATTTACCCTCAACCTTTTGGAAAGGTTGTTGCCGGCTCAGAGAAAGATTACCCTATAGATTTCTCTCACTTCAACATCCAGGGTACATGCGTTGGGGCGGTAGGGGTAGAAGCTGATTCTGATAAAGCAACCTTTCCCGCTGTGGATGTATCTACTGGGGTTGGCGCGAAAAAGAAGATTAAATTAGATGTGCCATTCTTTACAGGCGCTTTAGGTTCAACCGATGTAGCAAGGATTAACTGGGAGGAGAATGCAGTAGGTGCAGCTATTTCCGGGACGATAGTTGTTATTGGTGAAAATGTCTGCGGTATGGACCACAACTTAGAATATAAAAATGGCAAGGTACGTAGGTCTCCGGAATTCGAGCGGAGGGTTAAGAGCTATAAAAAATGGCACACAGGAAGCGGAACAATTATCGTTCAATACAACGTTGAAGATGGAAGACTTGGGGTACCAGAGTACTCTTTAGAGTTAGGGATAGAAGCCATTGAGCCTAAGTGGGGTCAGGGAGCCAAAGATATAGGAGGCGAGGTTAAATTACCTTCTATTGAAAGAGCCCTTGAGCTTAAGAAGAGGGGTTATATCGTTTATCCTGACCCTGAAGACCCAGTGACAAAGAAAGCCTATAAAGAGGGAGCGATTAAAGAATTTGAAAGACATTCAAGGCTTGGGATGGTTGAAGAAGAAGAGTTTTATAAAGAAGTAGAAAGATTAAGAAAACTTGGATTTAAATACGTTACCCTAAAGACAGGTGCTTACCGACCGGCTGATTTAGCAAGGGCAGTTAAGTATGCTTCCAACGCCAAAATTGACCTGCTTACTGTTGATGGAGCTGGCGGGGGAACTGGAATGAGTCCGTGGAGGATGATGAACGAGTGGGGCATTCCGACCGTTGAGTTAGAATGTTTGCTTTATCAGATGTTAAAGAGAATTGACGAGCAAGGTAAATACGTTCCTCCAGTAGCTATGGCGGGAGGTTTTGCATTAGAAGACCATATCTTCAAAGGTTTAGCTTTAGCTGCGCCCTATGTTAAGGCGATATGCATGGGTAGGGCAACTTTCGCTGCAGCAATGGCTGCGAAGACAGTAGGTAACCTCGTAAAGGAAAATAAAGTCCCAGCTGAGTATAAAAAATACGGCGATACAATAGAGCAGGTTTTTGTCGCTGCAGAGACTCTAAAAACAAAATATGGTAAAGACTTTAAGGACATCCCAATAGGTGCCATTGGTATGTATACCTACTATGACCGGCTAGCAACAGGCCTCAAACAACTTATGGCCGGAGAAAGAAAATTTGCTTTAAAGTATATTACCCGGGATGATATCGTCGCCTTGACGCGAGAGGCCTCTGATATCTCCGGCATTTCATATGTTATGGATTGTGATAGAGAAGAGATAGACCGAATCTTAGGTTAGAAGGAGGTAACGATTGTGAAGAAAGGGCTGTGTATTACCTGCGTTCACGATAGCGATTGTTCTTTTCGAAGAAAATTTCCTGTTTTGCAATGCGAAGAATTTTATTGTGGTGAGCCAAGGCCAAGACAGTTTAAAGGAGCAAAGCAAAAGAAAGTAAAATCAGGCGAAAAAGAAACAGCGCGGGAATGAGCTAAGTAAATTAGTTTTTGACTTTGGCATCGCAGGAATTAAATTTAAAAGCCATTTGAGGGGGTGCTTATTATGGAAAAGGTATGTAATTTGTGTGGAAAACGATTGACTACAACAGTTGAGTATCAGTTTTTTCCTGAAGATGATTCCTACATTTGCAAGGATTGTTTATCGAAGGAGTCTAAGGAAGAAAGAGAGCAATGATAAAAAAAGTGGATTATACAGGGAACTATGGCAGTCATTTTGTCTTATTCTACCTATAAAAACGGTAAGTGTTATGGGTTTGAAAGAACTTATGAGAATGTAATAGCTATAAGAGCAGTTACCAGTGAGGACACAATGACCGCGCATTGGGCGAGGCTTCCAGACGATTTACTGGAGAGAATTTCTAACCGTATTATAAATGAAGTCAGAGGGATAAATCGAGTGGTATACGATATCTCATCTAAACCACCAGGTACGATTGAATGGGAGTAAGATTTTCTAAAGAAAGTAATTAAACTAAGGAGAATTTTATGTGTGGAATAATAGGATATATTGGTAATAAAAATTCTATGCCAATAATTATTGAAGGCCTTAAAAAACTTGAATATCGAGGTTATGATTCCACAGGTATAGCAATTCTTGATAAAGATAAGTTATTCATTGCGAAATGCAAAAGTAGAATTAGCGATTTAGAAGGACTTCTAAAGAAAAGAAATATTTTAGGTGCCGTAGGATTAGGTCATACTCGTTGGGCTACTCATGGAAAGCCCTCTAAAGTTAATGCCCATCCTCATACGGACCGTTTTAAAAGAATCATAGTGGTTCACAATGGAATAATTGAAAATTTCAATAATTTGAAGAAGGATTTGGAAAAGGATGGTTGTAAGTTCGCATCTGAGACAGATACCGAGGTAGTCGCTCATTTGATTAGCAAATTCTATAAAGGAAATTTAGAAGATGCCGTAAGAAAGGCTTTAAGGAAAATAAAAGGTTCCTACGCCTTAGGTATTATAAGCCGTGATGATCCAGATAAAATAGTAGCCGTGAGACACGATTCTCCTTTAGCTATCGGTTTAGGTAAACAAGAAAATTTCATAGTCTCAGATGTTTCGGCAATTTTAAACCATACTAAGAAAGTGATATATCTTCACGATGATCAAATAGCTGTTGTTACTAAAGATGCTGTTCAAATATCTGACCTAAAAGGGAATACAGTACCAAAAAAAGTAGATACTATTTCTTACGATATAGAGGAGGTCCAAAAAGGTGGATTTGCTCACTTTATGTTAAAAGAGATTTATGAGCAACCCCAGGTTCTTTCAAGAATTATTTCTCACTATGTAACAGCTGAAGGCGCAATTAGATTTGAGAGCTTTAACATAGAAAGTAGTTTTCTTAAGAAAATAGAAAATTTAGTTATCATTGCGTGTGGAACAGCCTATCACGCCAGCTTGATTGGTAAGTATATTATAGAGTCATTTGTACGTATTCCTGTCGGGGTAGATTTTGGCAGTGAATTTAGATATAGAAATCCTGTTATGAGAGAAAAAACATTAGTTATTGCAATTAGTCAATCGGGTGAGACTGCAGATACTCTGGCAGCAGTAAGAGAAGCAAAGAAAAATAAAGTCAAAGTTCTTTCTATCTGCAATGTGTTGGGTTCATCCTTAACTAGAGAGTCTGATGCTACTATCTATACTCATGCTGGCCCTGAGATAAGCGTAGCTTCCACCAAGGCCTATACAGCTCAAATCATGGTTCTTTATCTTTTAGGGTTATACTTGGCTGAATTAAAAAAGACATTAAGCAAAAATCATATAAATAAGGCAATAGATGTTCTTAAGAGTATACCTTCTAAACAGGAAGAGATTCTTGGAAATTCAAGAAATATAAAAGAGATTGCTAAAAAACATCTTCATTTTGGAGCATTTCTTTATTTAGGAAGGAATATTAACTTTCCTACAGCTTTAGAAGGAGCATTAAAACTTAAAGAGATTTCTTATATTCCTACTGAAGGATATGCTGCCGGAGAAATGAAACATGGCCCCATTGCTCTTATTGACGAATATAGAGCAGTGGTATGCATAGCTAACGATTCGTTTATTTTTAACAAAATGGCATCCAATATCCAGGAAATATTAGCCCGGCAAGGCAAAATCATTGCTATAGCAACTTCAGGGAACAAACAGATAAAAGATTATGTCAAAGAAGTGATTTTTATTCCCAGGGTAGATGAGCAGTTTTCACCCCTGATTACAATTATACCCCTGCAACTTTTAGCTTATTATATCGCTTCCCTGAAGGGATATGATGTAGATAAACCGCGGAATCTTGCTAAAAGTGTAACAGTGGAATGAAGAGGGATGATATAAGTTCTACTACCCTGTCTCTAATTAGTCTCTTTTTCTTTAGCATTGAAAGTATCTTATGTCTAAATAGGGGTTCAAATTCTTCTACATTAAAATGTTTAGTATATGTTGATGACTTTGGTAATTACCATTATTGGTTTCTCTATGTTAAGTGCTATTATAAAGAGTTAAAGTACCTACATTTTAAGAAACTCTAGTAAATTGTAAATTAGAAACGCTGGCCAAACAAGGGCTTTTAAGAAACCAAGCACGCCGATTCCAAAAGTGGTTGCATGTTGAATGTAATAGACTGCTGCACCAACGAAAGCCATAAAATAAGCGGCACCTGCAATTCCAGAACCACCGTGGTTTTTCATTCTTTTTCTCTCTTGACGATACTGCTTAGATGAATTATTTTCATCAGTCATTTTATTCCCCTTTTTCTCTTACTATAATTTAATATTTTATTATAAATACATTTTAAAAAAACAGTATTAAATTAAAATTAAAACAGCTCATATATTGTAACTGAAGTTAAATCTTTTTTCAGCTCAAGCAAATAAAATTTTAAATTATTTAATTGAGAATCTCCCTTTAAAAAACAGCAATTTTTTTAATTAAATTTCATCACCTGATAGTATCAATTTTCATAATTTAAATATTTCTTGGAAAGCGGATGATTAAATCTCTTCCATAGAACCGCTCCTATTATGGTCCCAACAGGGAAAAAGAACACCATAGTTACTACTAAAACCGCTCTACCAAGTGGAACTGCAAAAACCCTTCTCTGGTAAATACCGATCAACTCTACTATATATAATGCCGGAACAATTAAAGAATATACCATTCTGAAAGGAAAACTTATCAGGTTTCTAATAACATCTGTCGCAGCATGCAGAGTAAAAGGATCATCTAAATAATTATTGAGAATCCCTAAATGACCCCAGCCAAATCCAGACAAGATGCCTATTCCAGTCAGAATAGCCATTACCCAGCATAGTATTAGTACCCCTTCCAGCTGCTTTTTCCCTTCTTTTAATTCTTTTTCATCAAGTTTTACCATTTTTTACTCCTTTTTTATCAATCATAATATTAATTTTAATTATCCCGCGACATTCTACCGTTTTTTTTATTAAACTTGCCCTATATTCAGTTAATACTTTTTACCTTTCCGAGCCCGGAAATATCCTGTGTTATATGCGGGTCTCCAGCATAATAAACATTCCCCACTCCGCTAATGCTGATATCAAGTTCTTCACTAACATTTACTGTGGCACTTCCTGCTCCTGAAAGACTAATACTGCATTCTCTACTTTCAAGTTCTTCGGCATCGTATTTTCCCACTCCACTTATATCTATCTCCTGGCTATCAACTTTCCCGGCTAAATTAATATCTCCAGCTCCTGATGAAGTGGTTTCAACACTTTCAGCATTAATATTAAAATCTATATCTCCAGCACCGCTGATCTCAAATTCTAACCTGTCGGTGCTGAAATTATCGCAATCAATATCTCCGGCTCCGCTTAAGGAAATCTTGTCCAGGTCTATTACTGTCAGGTAATACTTTATTTTTACTGTAGGTATGAAATTATAGCCTCTCCTGAAACTAATATTTAACTTGTTTCCAAAAACATCTGTCTTAATCAGTGGAATTATATTATCGTCAGCTTCAATTACCAATGATTCCTCATCTCCCTGAGCGATAATTAAATTCCCAATTCCTGAAAGATATACCTCATCAAAACCTGATACATCTCTTTCTTCAGTCTTAATGTCTCCAGATCCCCTGACCAAACCTATAGTCCATTTACAGGAAGCAGTAAAGATAGCCAAAACACTTATCACAGTAACTATTAGTGCCACCTTGATTATTTTTTTAATCTGACTTTTTTTACTTACTCTTATCATCTCTCTCTCCTTTTATTAAATATTTTTTAACCCTGCCAGGCTGTTTAATAATCTACATCAATATCCCCTGAAATAGTGCTGACATTAATTTCTTTTTCATCACTTCCAACTATACCTTCAAGATCTCTCCTTCCAGAAGAGATCATCTTAATTGGAAATCTGGTTTCGATATTACCCGATGTAGTTGTTGCTTTGAGATAAAACTGGGCATCTTCAGAAAGATTAATCTCGACTCCACCAGATATGGTTCTGATATTCATATTACTTGAATCTTCCTGTTCTATATAAACCTCACCAGAAATTGTAACTATCTTAATATTATCATTCTGGCTTCCATCCTCCAGTACCACATCTCCCGATACATTATTAGCATCTATATCTCCCGTATACTCTTTTAGACTAGTATCCCCTGAGATTGAAGCAATCTTTAAATCTCCGGCAAATAAAGATTCTCCTTTAAAATCTCCAGACACAGCATTTAAACTAAACTTATCCACCTTCAAATCACTTACACCGGTATCAGCCGATACTGTGGCTATTTTTAAGACTTCTATGGAATCCTCCGGGATGTATACATCCAGATTGGTTCTCTGTATATTAAATCCAATAAAAAACGTTTTTGGGTAAACAATCTCTATACACAGCTCATCACCAGACTTGTAGGCAACAAGAGATGGTATAACCCTTTTTATATTTGTAGAAACCTCGCCATAAAAATGTACTTCAATCTCTTCTTTGTCAGTGGGGATAATATTAATATCTGTACTTACCGTGTCTATATAAATTTCATTGACCCCCTGGACATCGAAAGTTTTAGATTCATCAATCTGTTCCCTTGCTATAGAGAAATCCCCGGTTATCACCAGGACGATAGCAGCAATGGCAAAAGACGCGAACATAATAATAGCAAGCCATATAACAAATTTTTTTACATTGAACTTCATCTTTTTACTCCTTTCCAGTTATGATTCTCAAATTAAATTTTATATATCTCACAAACAACCTGTATAACCATTTTGCCAGATATATATCACCTACAAAAAACAAGATACCAAAACAGGTTAATCCAATTGATCCAAATATAGCTGCAGCCGGATTAACTAAACCTGTAAAATACTGAGGAAACATCGGTCCAAAAATTGCAGTTAAAAATACAGTAATTCCAGATGCTGTAATACTAATTGCTGTAGCAAATAAGGATATCAGCACTGCGGCAATAGCAATAAAGGGTCCCAGTATAAATACAAGATTAAAAAATCCCAGTCCGAGAGTGGCAAAAACTGCCCTGGTTATATTTACTGCAGATGTGGTTTTTTCTGCCTCACTCACCAGTATGCTTGCTTTCATCTGATTTGCCAGAGTCTTTGGGTCACCAAGGGAATCAGCGATATCTTCTTCAGTTCTTCCTTCTGCTAATCCCTCCTTAAAATGTTCTTCAAAATCACTTATTACATCCTCCCTGTCCCCTCCGGAAATTCCCCCAAGATATGATGACAACCTGTTCATAAAGTCTTTTTTATTCATTTTTCACACCACCTTTTAAAAAACTATTTACTTTTTTAACAAATATTAGCCACTCTTCCCTAAGCTCCTTTTCCATCTTTTTCCCAGTTTCAGTTAACTGGTAGTACTTTCTGGGAGCTCCTTCTTTTGACTCCTCAAGGTAAGTAGTAACATACCCATCATTCTTCAGGCGCCTCAGTAGCGGGTAAATAGTCCCTTCTGAAATAGAAATATTTTTAGAGATTTCATTTACAAGCTCATAGCCGTACCGGTTTTTCTTGGCCAGAAGCGTCAGGGCACATAATTCCAGGACTCCTTTTTTAAACTGTATATTCATAATCTCACATCCTCTCTATTATTTTTATCACTATATATTAACACAAGGTATTATACATTGCAAGGTATTTATAAAAAATATATATCTTTTTTAAAATTATACAAAATTATACTTTGTAGTTCTTTTTTTATTCCATTTCCCTCTATAAATGTTCATCATCTTTTTTATAAATACCTAAAATGATTTCTTATAAGACTAGAAATAAATTTTAATCCACATGATAGATTGTTAAAAATCCAACCAGTCTTAAATCTCCAAAAAAGTAGGAAACAGGATATGTAGTACTAGATACAGGTTACGGACAAAGGAATTTGGGTACAATATAAATTTTAAACTTGAAGATCAGATATGCAAAGATTCCCGGCTTTGTATTTTCATCTTCCAGAATAATAAATGAACTCTTTCAATACCAACTTCTGCTAAAACAACTTTACTCCTCAACTCTTACAGCTCTCCAGCCTCTATAATCCTGTGTGGTTATCTTAGAAATTTCTCTGACCTCTCCGGAATAGGTAATATCATATGCATATTCGTCATTAAAACTTGTGGATGTCCAGTAATATATAACCATCTTATCAGGAGCCCATATCGGTCCCTCCTTATCAGGAGTCTTGCTATAATATGCCTTACCTTCTTTCTCATTAAAATAACCACCGCAATTTCCGCCTCTGTACATAAAGAGCATTACATATTCTTCTGCTGCAGGAAGCCTCCAGCAATCCTTTATCTTATCTGTTAGTTTGTCTCCCCTGCAGTCTAAATAGCGGAACATATTATACTTTTCAAAATCCTCCTGAGTGGCATAATAAATGGATTCCTTAGTGTTATCATAATCAGGACCATACCTTTTACCCTCAAAACCAACAGGATCTTTTCCAAACAGGGCAATCTCATTCCAGGAAAATGCCTGGTATTCCTTGCCCCTAAATAATATAGGACTTGTATTTGAATAATACCAGCCAGACCCATCTCCTGCCAGAGTAAGGGTAATACCATTACCCTCTACAGTTACTTCATCATAACTATCAAGAGGTAACCTTCCAAGATTCCTTATAAGAAGTGGAGTTCCTACTCCGATAATTAATATAAGGGACAGCCCGATAGCTGCCACCAGTTTCCACCGGTTTTTAAATATAGCTTTTCCAGGTTCTCTGTATTTTCGTTTTTTCTTTAAAATATAATCTGAAATAAAAAGTAGACCGGGAATTATAACTATTGCCGCGATCATCCAGAAAGATGGGAGTAGATTTATATGTTGCTGCATGGATCTTATAATAATCAGCACAAGACATAATATTCCACCTGCCACAATCGCAATCCCACCTACGAGTGGGAAATATATGCACAAAGCAATAGTTCCAAATAGAACTAAAAAGGGTATGAAGTAAAATATAATATGAGTATAGGGTGAGTACCATCCCTCATGAAAGACTTCTCCCACTCCCCAGTAAGCCCATAGCAGGGTGGCTACCAGTAAAAAGACATATGCTGCAGTCCCAGAAATCAAAAAGAGATTTTTATCTTTCTTAATTTTCATGGTTATCTTTACATATTATACCTTCAACCACATAATACAACATAACAACCGACCTGACTATTAATTTTAAAATGATATAATATTATTTAAACCAAACTTTTTTTAGAATAAAAATGTTCAAAAAATTTAGAAAAAATCAAATAATCTTTACAGCTACAATTTTGATTACATTGGTCGCTTTTCTGGCAAATTTAAGCTTGATTAGCTGTAATAATATTGAAAAAAATACTGATGAAACAGACAAATATACTGAATCTAGAAATGACATGGTTGATTATCAGATAATTGCCAGGGGCATAACTGATAAAAAAGTTATTGAGACTATGAAAAAAGTTCCCCGCCATGAATTTGTAGATGAAAGTTTAAAAGACTCTGCCTATGCAGACCGCCCTCTTCCAATAGGAATGGGGCAGACAATATCCCAGCCGTATATCGTAGCCCTGATGACCGAAAACCTGGAGCTTACTGGAGATGAAAGAGTTTTAGAAATTGGCACTGGCTCTGGTTATCAGGCAGCTGTACTGGCTGAAATTGTAGACGAGGTATATACAGTGGAGATAATTCCCTATCTTCACCAGAAATCAAATATAATTCTATCCAAATACCCCAATGTAAAAACCAGCAATCATGATGGTTATTACGGCTGGGAAGAATATGCCCCTTTTGACCGCATTATTGTAACTGCTGCCCCGGATCATATCCCCCAACCCTTAGTAGAACAGCTTGCGAATGGAGGAATTATGGTAATTCCCGTAGGTCCTCCTGGCTGGAATCAGGTTCTGTGGAAAGTGGAGAAAAAAAATGGAGAAGTAATAACCACTAGTATTAGCGCTGTGGCATTTGTACCATTAACCAGGGAGATAAAATAAAGTCTGCTCTTAAAAGCAGTCAATATGGACTATATCATCCAGCTTTCTTTTTGGCAGATGCAGTACACCTGAAGTATCCTTGTGATATTTAATGGATTTACCTTTTTCTATGTCGTAATATTCCGGATTTTCCAGTGAGTATCCCAGTGCTAAAACCAGATCAGCGCTGTACTGCTCAGGAATTTTTAATATATTTTCAATCTTTTTTCTATTAAAAGACCCTATCCAGCAGCAGCCAATTCCTTCTTCCAGAGATGCCAGGGTAATATTTTCAGCGCTGGCTCCTACATCATACTTAAAAAATGAACCGAAAGAAATTTCTTTATTGACCAGAATTATTATATATGCCATCGGTCTTTCATTGTTCTTAGGATTTCCTTCAGGTGCAATATAAGCTGCCCATCTTAAATTAGGAAAAATTTTCTCCCTTAAAGAATCATTTACAGCAATAAAATATTCCAATGGCTGCAGGTTCCCTGCGGATGGTGCCAGTCTTCCGGCATTAACTATTCTTTTTAAAATTGATAATTTTATGGGTTTTTGCTGGAATTTCCTGATGGTTCTTCTTGATATTATCGCATTATAGATTTTCATACTTAATATTATCAAGTAATAATTTTAAATTGAAAATTTTTCTAAAATATTTTAACTACTAAATACTTAATCTAAAATATAAATTAACACTTTAATCATGTCAATGATATCTATCTCCGGAAAAACATAATAATGCATAATATTAATTAATCTTTGCAGATTTAATCTATAAGCCAAGTTATAAACTAAAAATTTAATATTAATCATCTAAAAGTCCTAAAAACAATAGGGTGCAGTTTCCCTGGAGAATTGCTCCTTTAAATTGGAATTAAAAATATTTTAATGCATTGAAAATAGCTGATGGCTTTAATTTTAATGTCTGATCTATTTCAGCATAACTCAAATATCCACAATTTTTACATAGTTCGGCATCTCCAGAAAATCTGCAACATTCATACACATCCTCGTTTTCATAAACACGACAAATATCTAAAGGTCGCTTCCAATCATTTTTTATTGCTGATTTTATACCTGCCCGTGAGTTTAATATTTTGTATTTCTTTTTAAATTCTAATAACCTGAGTAAAATTTCATTTCTTTCGGGAGCTTCTATATATAAATCATCATATCCATAATAGGGTGTATGAAAATAAAAAAATATACCGCGTATCTGATCTATTCTATCTACATGTTCACAAAATGCTTCTATTTCATCTTTGTTATGATTATTAATTGTAAAATTCACATAAAGAGAAGGATGCTCTGACTGGTGAATATTTCTCATTATTCTATCAAATGTTTTCCCACGTATGAGATCGTGAGTTTTCCTGAGTCCATCAACACTAATAAAAACAGTATCAGCTGATGTTTCTATTGGGATTGTGCCATTTGTATAAATAACAACCGCATGAAATCTTTTTTTATGAGCATATTCAACAATATCTTCAAGACTATGTTGTTTGTCATGCCAAATAAACGGTTCGCCACCTTCAATATAGACAGTACGACCTCCTTCTTTGTAAAATGAATCAAGTATAGAAATTATTTCTTCAAATCTCATATCTTCTGTCTCGCGTTCGGTTACTCTGCAATGTTGGCATCGTAAATTACATTTGTTGGTTATAGCTAACCCGGCAATAAGAGGGGTGTGTTTTTTTAAGATTTGATTATCAATTACATATTTGATTCCATAGATTATATTTTTCATCTTTCTAAATCTGTTACAGATCTACCCTTTTAGGCCAGGGCTCTTGCTTTGAAGTCCCCCATAATTTACTTATATAATTTATTGAAAATAGATCCTCAATTGCATGTAGCCAATATGCCCCTCTATCCGTAAGAACTATTCGGTCTCCATCATCTTTTAAGAATCCAAAGGAAGACAGTGGGTTTATGTATTTTCCATAGACCTCATCAAACTCTCTCCTAAACCTTCCCCTGAAATCACTTCTTCTAAATCTAGTCTCATAGACTCTCCAGTAAAACCACCATGCCATCTGCATACTTTCTGAGAGATTAAGTGATAAGGCAATTGGCATCGTTTCATTCTCAATCGCACTGATATATTCAGAAACATTGAAAGTATTTAGATAAAAAATATCCTTTAGATATGTTCCACCACTGGCACCAAGACCAACATAAAGAGGTACTGTTACAGAGCAGTATTTTGGAACTTCTTTTTTTGTGAATGCCCAGACAGAAGTTCTCTCAAAGCCAGCATCATAAAAAATATTCTCTAAGATTCTAAGCATTTTTCGTCTTTTAAATACTGTAGATATATTGTAATTGCCTACTTGAGAATTTCCCCCCATTTTAGTATATGGGAATCTAAAGAGCGGGTAAGCTGCTATTTGATCAACACCCATATCAACCAAAGCTTGACCTGCTTGCTCTACCTCGTTATAAGTTTGGTTTGGCAATGCAAACATTAAGTCTACATTGACACATTCAAAGTCCATGTTAACAGCATGTTCTACTGCAGCCTTTGCTTTTTCTACTGTATATGGTCTACCCAGTGTCTTTAAATGTTTATCTTGTAGTGCCTCCACTCCCATACTAAGATGCTTAACACCCATATCAATAATAGCATTGAGATTTTCTGATGTTAAATGATTAGGATGGCTTTCCATGTGAATCTCACATTGCATATTAAAGATATCAAAGATATGATCCAGTATCTCTTCAATGCCACTATACAACATTGTTGTAGGGGTTCCTCCACCAATATAAAAGGAAGTAACAGGCTTATCACCAACCACGTCAGAATAGAAGTCAATTTCCCTTTTGACGGCATTGGTATAGACTTGCGCTGTTTCAGGCTTATAAATCTCTTTGTTATAAGGGCAGTAAGGACATATTTGTTCACAAAAAGGAATATGAAGATAAAGCCCGAATTCCTTAATATCCTCAAACTTCTCATTTAATTCTTCAAGTGAAGGAATTCTGGCTTCAAGTACAAGCTCTTTCTCTCTTGTTAATAATCTTCTAAAACTTGTCCTTAAAAAATTCTCCAGGGAAGGGGCTTCTAGCCTTCTGCTCTGTAGTTCGTTTAGGGCTTCTCCAGCTAGTTCCTGTTCTCCATCAGAAAAAGAAGTTTTCATTTCTTTTCCCTGTTTTAACAATTAACTTCAATCAAATACTTGCTCATATTTTTTCCTCTTTTTAAAATTATGAAATATTTATATTTATTACATTATACTACTATTCTATGAACAATTATTAATAATCAAAGTTAGTGAGATTTAGCTTTATTGATTGTGACAGCTGCCGAGTTATAAACTAAAAATATTCGAAAGATGTGGTTAAGATTTTAATAAGTATTATATCTAGTACTCCGATAGAACTTTAATTTAAACAACTTATAAATCTCAAAGACTTGGGATAAATAGATTAAGGAAAAAGGATAAGAAAACATTAACCATCATTTCTCATATACAAATTTCTGCACGGGTATGGTATCTCAATACCAACTTCATCAAATTTGTCTTTTATTCTTTTCCTTAACTGCCTTGCTATTGTCCACTGATTGGATGGTTTTACCTTGCATATTATCTTGAATACAACTGCAGAATCACCAAGCTCACTTACTCCCCCATCACCAAGGATTTCAGGCCTTTCAATGATACATGGTCCATACTTTGCATCCGTCATTATTTCATCAAAAACCAGGTTTAATACTTCTACAACTTTATCAGTGCTTTCCTTGTAATGAACACCAACATCAACAACCGCACGTGCCCACTCGGTTGTCTTGTTGCTCAAAACCTTGATTTCAGAATTGGGGATGTAGTGTAAAACTCCTTCCAAATCCCGAACAACTGTAGTCCTTAAACTGAATCTTTCAACAGTACCCGATATAACACCCACAGTAATAATATCGTTGACCTGATACCACTGTTCAAACAGTATGAAAGACCCGTTTATCAAATCTTTGATCAGGCTCTGCGCTCCGAGCCCGAAAATTATTCCAATAATGCCCGCACCAGTAATAATAGGTAAAATGCTTATTCCGATCTGCTCAGCTATTATCAGTATCCCTATAAAAACGCTGAGAACAATAATCAGATTTGAAAGCACACTGTTGAATGTAAAAGTCCTTTTTTTGATCTCAATTTTCTCCTTGCCAATTTTCTTTTCTATAAGTGCTCTCAATCTTCTGGAAACAGCTCTGACTATTAAAATAATAATCAAAACTGCAAGCACGACTATTGCTATTGTTATCCAGTTAACTTTAAAGTTTTCAATAATTTTCTGTGAGTCTACGTTTATTCCAATTGAATTTGTCGCCATTAAAAAACCTCCTCTTTAATAGTTTATACATTCCTTAAATAGTTAAATATTTTATATTATATCCAAAATTGCATTAATAATTGCAATCAATAATATTAATTATAATATAAATTACACCTGGCTATGAAAAATATATCTTTCAATAATGAGACATCTATATATTCATTAACTACTAAGATAACAGG
>Ga0194110_10005714_pt1 | contig 14694 bp, 15 predicted proteins | sample TA2Kig1200mmetaG_FD_146192 | JGI IMG/M metagenome (GOLD analysis project Ga0194110, IMG submission 146192) | Freshwater microbial communities from Lake Tanganyika, Tanzania - TA2015032 Kigoma Deep Cast 1200m | ecosystem: Environmental > Aquatic > Freshwater > Lake | place: Tanzania: Lake... | reverse complement strand
TGGCCACCTCCTTTTTTAGGGGAGTATAGCCTTTTTCAAAATTCAAATCGTTCCCGTACAAAATATTGCAATTATCCAATGAAGTCATAGCGTTTTATGTTATGTTAAAATTTTTATTTGGACAGTAGTGAGCGAACATGAATTTACGTCAGGGCGAACATGAGATTATAAGAGATGTTGTTGGGTTTCAGTATCCGTTGAAGATTGTTGTCTCTATTGAAAAGGATGCGGCAACAGTAATAACAAACTATCCGTTGAAAAAAGGGAGGAAAAAATGAGAGTACATTATGATAATGAGGTTGATGCTATATATATAAAATTAGGGAATAAAAAACCAGATGGAGTTGTGGAGATTTCTGAAGGTGTTAATTTGGATACAACATCTGAAAATAAAATAGTTGGCATTGAGATACTTAACGCTTCCAAAAAGATGAACATTAAGACAATTCTCTCCTATGAACTTGAGATCGACAAAAAATTGCTACAAAAAACTGCATAACACTGAAGAGAGACGTGGCCTAAAGCCGCCGCGCCCCTTAGCATAGCGTTGGGTGCTTCTTATAGGCGGACGAAGAAATCAAAATCGTCGAGGAGCAGATAAAATGAAGCCCATGAGAAAGGATGAATAATACGTCAAAATCGAAACTTGACCTGGCAGACAGCGTCAAATGATGTATTAACTTCTTCGGTTGAAAGATTTTGCCAAAGAGTGTAGGTTTCTATCCATAATCATTAAAGGTTGGGAGATGCTTTTTATCTCAGAAATTTTGACGAAGTGCAGAGATTGGCACGCTCTCTATCATTTTGGGACCTTCAAATTGTGCCAAAATTTGCTTTGACTACCCATGAGGACAAGAGTATTTTTGATGAAGTAGTTGTTCCCCACCCGTAGCCTAGCAAACCCATCACCCTAACCTTTAGCCTTTTGAGCAATTAAATGAAATCCCTCCCGACCTCCCCTGCCTACCGCAGGTAGGCTTTTCCAAAGGGAGGAGAGGCTATTTATTGGAATTCGATAAAAGATTCAGCCTTTTCCCCCTTTGGGGGAAGCTGTGAAAAAATCGAAGAAAAGAGGATTATGTCGAAAGATTTATCAATAATTTCAACCCCCCCCAATTTCCGAAAATTGAATTTTTTCACAGCTTCGGGGATGAAGGGGGATTTGACAGCTTTTCAAATGGCTAAACTGTTACCAAAAAAGGAGAATGAATCATGAAAGTCGGGTTTCCGGTAGAACGCGTTGAAGGGATGGAAAGCAAGGTGTACGGGCATTTCGGCTCTGCCCCGGCCTTTGTTGTCGTGGACACGGAGAAGAACGAGGCCCTGACCATCCAGACCAAAGACCTCCATCATATCCATGGCGCCTGTAATCCCATCCGCGCCCTGGACGGCCACCAGATCGACTCTTTGGCGGTCGGAGGAATCGGGGGAGGAGCCCTGGCGAAATTGAATGCCCTGGGAATCAAGGTTTATGGTGCGGGGGCGGAAAGAATTTTAGAAAACCTGCAGTTGATCAAAAAGAACAGCCTCCAGGAACTGACCATGGACCATTCCTGCAGGGCGGATGCGGGGATGAATCGAAAAACACTTAGCAAAGAAAAATCGGGGTGAAGAAGGGGGTGGTTCCCGTACCAGAAGGCTTATATTTCCCCTTGACAGCCTCCTCCTTTTTAAACATACTTAACGGGAAGAAGTTCATTATTCTATGAAAGGGGGGTGTTGATATGAAGGGGGAAGAAGACATCGAAAGACTTAAGACAATGGTGAATCAACTCATTAAAGTTGAGGAAGAGGTGATTGATCTGACCGAAAAAACGGCCAGTCAAGCCGCCAATGCAACCGTAAAGTATTTGCTTCGAGCCATCCAGCACGATTCCCGAAAACATGCCGATTTGGGCCGGGCCGCCTTGGAAATCCTCGAGTACAAACAAATCGCGGGAGCAGAAGAAAGAAAAGAAGTCTGGGAGCTGTTGAAGAAGCATGAAGAAATGGAAAGAAAACACAAGGATTTTCTTTCGGAGATGAAGAGTCTTACCCAAACCCCCGCCCTGCAATACATTTTCGAACAGATCTGGAATGACGAGAAAATCCACCATGCCATGCTTGAAACGATGATGACCAAACGATTTGAGAAAGATCCGGCGAAGTATTGGGGGGCCCTGTTAGGCTCTTAAAAAAAGCGACACAACCCTTACCTGGGAAAAGCGAGGTAGAGAGATGGAAGGCCGAGGATCAACCTCGGCCTTCCTCTTTCATAATGACCCCTCTGCAACAAGCCGGAGGAATGGATTACAGAGCACTTTGTTTGTCCGAGTGATTTTATCAAAATGAATCGTTCCCGATAACGATGCGCGTTATGCCGGGCATCTCCATGCAGAACACAACCCTCGACCCGCCCAAACCAAACCCTACGAATACCGCCTTGAGGCTTTGGGCTGGGGGACGTAGTTTAAAAATATAACTGGGGTGATCAGGCTCGGAGAGTATCAATCGTGCGTGCGAAGGTGGCCTGGCAATTAAATCGGGAATACGGAATTCCGATGGCCGAGATAGCGCGTCATGTAGGGGTTTGTACCTCAGCCATTGCCAATGCTCTTAGAAAAATGGAGATGGAGAATAAGAAGTGATAGAAGTAAACTACGTCCCCCACGCCCCCGTCCCCCACGCCCAAAAGAAAGATCTTGAATGGAAAGAAACGCATCAGGAGGGTAGACCTTTTAGGCTTTCCAAAACATCCTTGGCCCGGATGTTTCCTTTCACGCCCAGTTCATTCAGCAGGTCGAGAGCCTCAGAAAGCGTCATATTCAATAGTTCCGCCGCTTCTCTCAGGGTTAACTTGCCTTTTTCGTAAGACTTGGCAACATAATATTCGAAGCCTAATCGAGTAAGTTTCCTGAGTGAACTTGTTTTCTCAATCCTCTCCAGCCGGGCTACATACCCGATGGCGTTGTCAATATCCTCGGGGATTCTTACCGATTTAACTTTCATTTCTTCTCCTCTAATAGAAGCCTTACCATTTCTTTACCAGTAGGCTTCCATCTGCCGGCGTGTGATAGATTTCCTTGGGGAGAAGCTGAAATCCGCCGCAATAATCACCGCGGAGTTCAATAGTTTCCGAATCGGCGCATTTGAACGTCAAGGGAAATGAAAACGAGGATATTCTTGTTTGGCCAATGCATTGGGGTAATTTTTTTTTAGCCTTCCTTTAAAGTCTATGTTATAAATATAGAACTAATAAAGCGGGAGAGATGGGATGCATGATTTTCAGTATAGAGAGGAAAACCTTTACTGCGAGGATTTTTCCATTGAAGCCATTGCTAAGGAAGTGGGGACGCCCTTCTACCTCTACAGCCTGAACACCCTGGAGAGCCATTTTCAGGCCTTTGACAGCGCCTTTTCCAAAGTCAATCACCTGGTCTGTTTTTCGGCAAAGGCCAATTCCAATATCGCCATCCTCAGGGTCTTTGTTCGGCGGGGGGGGGGAGTGGACGTAGTTTCCGGAGGGGAGCTCTTTCGGGCGATGAAGGCCGGCGCGCGGCCGGAGCGGATCGTTTATTCCGGAGTGGGCAAACGTCCGGAAGAAATTGAATATGCCCTGGAATTTCCCATTCTCATGTTCTGCGTGGAGTCTGCCCAGGAGCTATTGGCCATTGATGGAATCGCCGGCAGAATGGGCGCCAAAGCGCCGGTGGCTTTGCGGGTCAATCCAGATGTTAATCCGCAAACTCATCCCTACATAACCACGGGGTTGAAGAAAAATAAATTCGGGATAAACATCCGGAAATCCATCGATGATTACATTCTGGCCAGCACTCTACCCAACATCAAGGTCATCGGAGTTAGCTGCCATATTGGCTCTCAGCTTACGGATGTCGGGCCCTTTGTAGAAGCAGTGCAGCGGATCAAGGAACTGGCCCTAAAACTGCGGGCGGAGGGAATTCATATCCAATATATAGACCTGGGGGGAGGGCTGGGGATCACATATCATCAGGAGGAGCCACCACATCCCCGGGAATATGCCCAATCCTTGCTGAACGAACTGGGCGAGATTGAGTGCACGCTCATCCTGGAACCCGGCCGGGTGATCGTAGGGAACGCCGGTATCCTTGTTACGAAAGTTTTGTACGCCAAAGAGGGGGGAGAGAAAAATTTTATTATCGTGGATGCCGCCATGAACGACCTCATCCGCCCGAGCCTCTATGGTTCCTACCAGAGGATTCAACCGGTGCAAAAGAAGGAACGCCCTGAAATTGTGGCCGATGTGGTCGGGCCGATCTGCGAATCCGCGGATTTCCTGGCTAAGGACCGCAAGCTTCCTCGCATGGAAGCCGGAGAGCTCTTGGCCGTGATGAGCGCGGGGGCTTACGGATTCTCCATGTCCTCGAATTATAATTCCCGCCCCCGGGCAGCGGAAGTTTTGGTTGACAAAGGCCGTTTTTATATCATCCGGGAGCGCGAGGATTACGACGACCTGATCAAAGGGGAGTTCATTCCCGACATTTTGGCTTAAACTCCTCAAAACGTATCACTTTAGCCCTTTGAAAAGAGGTGGGGCGTAAGGTCAGAGGGAATCAATGGTCCGGGGGTCTGGGCGGCCCGCTTGGAATCATAAGACGCTGATTTCTTCGTGGGTGGGGCGGGGAAAACGCCCCCCGCCTCCTCCGGCGGAAACGAGCGGGGTTCTTCGTGGCCAAGCGGAAACCCGGCCGATGCTTCCGGCGCGTTCCACCCAGACCCCCGGACATCAACAAAGGTGGTAAAACCACTTTTTCAAACCGCTAAATTGATACCAAAAATTTTTCAGCACACGAGTAGAAAAATGGGGAAAATTCCTTTTTGCAAAATGAGCGGCAGCGGAAATGATTTCATTCTCATCGATAATCGTGAGGGAATTTTAGATGCCGACCGCCTGGGCGATTTTGTCCCGCGGGTATGCGTCCGCAAAGTTTCCGTTGGGGCAGATGGCCTTATTCTCGTTGAATCCTCGAACCGCGTAAACTTCCGCTGGCGTTTCTTCAACTCCGATGGCAGCGAAGCAGAGATGTGCGGGAACGGCGGACGCTGCGCCGCCCGTTTTGCGGTCATCAAAGGAATCGCTCCCAGCCGGCTTTCTTTCGAAACCCTGGCCGGGATCATTGAAGCTGAGGTCAATGGAAGGCAGGTTAAACTGCAGATGGTCCAGCCCGCCGGCTTAAAGCTAAACCTGGATGTTTCTATTGATGGCCAGAACCATCAGCTTTGTTTTATTAATACGGGTGTTCCCCACGCCATAAAAATGGTCGAAGACGCGGCTGTTGTGGCGGTGAAGGATTTGGGAAGAAAGATTCGTTTCCATGCCCGGTTCCAGCCTGCCGGCACCAATGTCAACTTCGTACAGCCCGTTGATAGGAAGCACCTGAAGGTTCGAACTTATGAGCGCGGGGTCGAGGATGAAACCCTGGCCTGCGGGACCGGCGCAGTGGCCTCGGCCTTGATCGCCGCAGCCAAAGGACTGATTGATTCGCCGGTTATGGTCGAGACAACCGGCGGGGAAATCTTGAACATCTACTTTCAGAGCAAGGGAGACGGTTACGAGCGTGTTTTCCTCGAGGGAGACACAAAAGTGGTTTACGAAGGGAGTCTGTGGGAAGAAGCATACAAATGAGACTCTTGCAAAAGTTCTAACCACCGTCATTCCCGCGAAAGCGGGAATCCAGGATAGTCTGAAAAATCTGGATTCCGGTTCGCGCTTCGCTTGCCCGGAATGACGATTTAGCGACAGATTTTGAGATTTGCAAGAACCTCAAATAATACTGGTTTCCAGGGTTCAAAGGTTCAAGTAAAAAAACTGCCTAATGAAATTCCGCAATCCGCAGTCATCATTTAAAAGGGGGGATTATGGCCAACGATATCGTGAAGGCGATTTTAATCGGGGCTGCAGGCAGGATGGGCCTGCGCCTCCTAACAGCGATCCATGAGAATTCCAATGTTCTCCTTGGCGGAGCCGTGGAACGGCAGGATCACCCGAACATCGGACGGGATGTGGGGGAGATGGCCGGTTTGGAAAAGTGGAATATTATCCTTTCAGGATATCTCCGGGAAGTTATTTCCTCCGGTGATGTGATCATCGACTTTACCAATGCTGAAGCCGCTTTAAGAAATTTACAGGTAGCTGCTGAAAACGGGAAAAGCGCGGTCATCGGGTCCACGGGATTATCCTCGGCCCAGATGGTGGAGGTTCGGGCGCTGACCCAGAAGATTCCCTGTGTTCTATCTCCGAACATGAGCGTGGGCGTCAACGTGATGTTCCGTATCATCGCCGACCTGGCCAAAATCTTAGGAGAAGACTACGATGTGGAGGTCATTGAAGCTCACCACAGGATGAAAAAAGATGCTCCCAGCGGCACAGCGGTGAAGATGGGCCAAATCCTGGCTCAGGCTCTGCAGCGCAATTTCGATCAGGTGGGGGTTTATGAGCGTAAAGGAATCATCGGCGAAAGGAAGCGGGCGGAGATCGGAATGCAGACCATCCGGGCGGGAGATATCATAGGCGAGCATACCGTGGTCTTCGGAGGCCTGGGCGAAAGGTTAGAGGTTACCCACCGGGCCCACAGCCGGGACAACTTTGCCCGTGGCGCCGTGCGAGCGGCTGGCTGGGTGGTCAAACAGAAACCCGGTCTTTATGATATGCAGGATGTACTGGGACTAAAATAGGGTTCAAGGGTTCTAAGGGTCAAGTGATTATGCATGGTTCATTTTCACTTGGTCCTTGGAATCTTTTTTCACCCCATCACCCCATCAGATCCTTTTATCCGCCATCCAGATGGCTTTTTTCGGGCAGATGTCGATGCAGGTTGAGCAACCCTGGCAAAGGCCGGGATCAATCTCGGCGGAGGCATCCGTAAGGACGATGGCGTTACAATGTCCAATCTCAAGGCATAGGCCGCAAGCCGAACATTTTTCCGGATCAACCTGAGCATACCCGGCCCAAACCGTCAGCTCCGAAGCAGGCTTGATCTCCGTAAGGAGCAGATCGCGCATGTCCCTCGCCGTTTGAAAACCCATTGTCTTCATATAGTCTCTAAGAGACTTCATCCATTTCTCCAGAAAACCAAAGCCGGCGATCATAGTATGAGTGCAGACCCCGATGGAGTCTGCGCCGCACATCATCATCTGCACGGCATCTTCCATGGAAGCTACACCGCCCGTTCCATTGATATGGGGTTCGGGGCCAACGAGTTTGCGGATTTCGAAAACATCCCGCAGGGCAAGGGGTTTAATCCAGGGGCCGGATAGACAGGCCATGGTATTCTGGCCCTGCAGGTTGTAGATCGGCTTCTTGTAGTTCCACACGTCGATGGCGGGAATTCCCAACCTGTTGGCCACGCTGGAGACTGCTGCCGCTCCCGATTCAAAAGCCACCTTGGATACTTCTGAAATCCGGCCCCCTTCGGGAGTGATCTTGGCAATAAGGGGGAGCCGGGTCACTTTCCGCGTGTTTTCAATCACCCAGCGAACCGCATCCTCATCCTGCCCCATGCTGGCGCCGGAAGAAGGGCGGACCTCCTTCTTGCCCCGTTCGGAGATGTCCACGTTAAAGGACATGTTGGGACAGCATAAGTTCAGTTCGAGAATCTGGGCGCCGGCGGAATCGAAACGGCGGGCGGCATCCAGCCAGCCGTCTATATCCTGGCCCGCCACGTAGGAGTAGTTGGCGATGACCACCAGTTCCTTGCACTTTTTTCGGGCCTCTTCCACCAGGCGAAGGCCTTGCTCCATGTTCAAACGGTATTCGGCCGTAAACACATGGACCTTTTCTTTTTTCAACCAGCGGTAGCGGGGCTGGTAATTAATGTAAGGAAGGGGGTTGAAGGTCTGCTTGATGGAAGCGGCGCTCCACCCGCACTTTTCCGCGAGCTTAAGCTGATCAATGCGCTTGGCTGTGGGCCCGGAAGCAACGATAAAGGGGTTTTTCAACTCCACATTGCCGATTTTAACAGGCAGATAAAAGAGACTGTCTTTCATATTAGAACTCCTATTTTCAAATTCCAAACCCCAAAATCCAAATCTCTTCCGCAAATCCCAAATCTCAAAATCCAAATAAATTCTAAATTTCAATATCCAATGACCTAAACTCAAAGTTTGGAAGTTTGGTAATTTAATATTGAGATTTGTTTGTTATTTGGTGCTTGGAATTTGATGCTTATTGCTCACCTTTCTCCTATGCGTTTAGAGATGCTTTTCGTCCTTCCTCCATCGAAACATATCCCGCATATAATACTTCGACCACCTGCCTGGCCAAATCCAACCCGGTGAGAGGTTGGCGGTCGTAAGCGATGGCTTCCATGAAATCCTGAATTTCCTGGGGGTACCCCAAGAGCCACTCTTCGTTCGGGTTGGGGAACGAAAGCCCTGCTTTGGTTTCCTGTTTTTCGTTGAAATAAACCTCTTTCACGGGGGTGGGGTCAACTGTGTAGAACTGACAGATCCGAACCGGGCAGAGGTCGAATTTCAGGCGGGCGTTGGAGAGGCGGATGTCCATGTTCGATTCCATTCCGCCCAGAAGGTCATCGGCCGCAAAGAAAGCGCCTTTGGTCCCATCGGTAAAGGTAATGGTGAGTTGCGACCAGGTTTCCACATCCCCCCAGCCGGTTACCAGAGGGCTTCCCTTTGTGCTGGCAAAGGCAGAAGTTTTGGTGAGGTCAGTTCCATCGGCCCAAACCTCCCGGGCCAGAATAGGGCGGCCAGACTTTTTTTCTCCTTCGAACTGTTTCAGGAAAAGGCCGGCAGCAATGGGATGGGCGCCAAGGCGAGCCATGGCTCCGCCGCCAGCGTGCCGCCACCACTTGGCGAACTCGGAATGCGAACCGCTGTGGGACTCTTCCCCGCGCATCTCCAGGATGGCCCCGGAGATGAAACACTTTTCCATCAACTCCAGGGCTTTTTTGAAGGCCGGGGCGTGCACCCAGTTTTCCGCGTAGCAAAATTTCACCGGATGAGCCGCCATTACTTCCTCGACCTTTTTCAGGTCTTCCCGGACTTTCTGCAGCATTTCTTTTTTGGGGGTGGCCCCCACTTTCTGATCAGGCTCTCCCTGCCCGAAATAACCGGTGAGAGGCTTCTCGCAGATAATACTTTTATCAGATTCGGCGGCCCGGAGGATCATGGGAAGATGAAGGTCATTGGGCACAACAATATCCACGACCTCAATCGTTTTATCATCCAGAATGTACCGGTAATCATCGTAGACTCTGGGCACACCATAACGCCGGGCGAGATCTTCAGCCCGGGCTTTGTTGATATCAACCAAGGCTGCAACCTCCACCGGCACCCCCTGCACCTGCCGGTAGGAGCGCAGATGAAAAGCGGCAGCAAATCCTGCACCGATGAATCCGACTTTCACAGTCTTAGTCATTTTTCTTCCTTTCCAGAGGATAAAGGATAGTAGGAAAAAAATCGAGTTAGCTTCACGCTAAAATTTTGAACATTGTTTGTCAAGAAGAAAAATTATTCCGCAGTAACCTTCAGTCACGGGTGGGTGGCCAAGGTCGGATGAGGAAAGGTTCGGCGTAAAGGCCAAGGGCGCCCATGGCCGGGGGGCCAGTCCAGTCCGCTTGGAATCATGAGGCGCTGATTTCTCCGTGGATGGGGTGGGGCTGACGCCTTCCGCCTCCTCCGGCGGAGGTTCAGTGAGTACACCATGAACAGGGATATCCCAGCCGATGCTCCCGGCGCGTACCGGCCTGGCCCCCCGGCCAAAACAGAATCTTTGCCAGGGTTAGTTCCTCCGATATTCCTGTCATAGCCACTCGTGACTGAAGGGTTACATTCCGCATTCCAAATTCCGCAATTCAAAGAGCCAAATTTGATGATCTCGTAGACCGATTCCAAAGTAAAAATAGAGCAGAGGTGTCATTGCGAGGAGCGGAGCGGCGAAGCAATCTCGTCATGATTTCAGACATTTAGTAGATTGCTTCGCTTCGCTCGCTATGACAGCCTTTTTGACACGAAAATTAGGAAACTCTGTACTAATAAAAAGTCTTTTTCATCCCATTTTCGTCATTCCCGCGAAAGCGGGAATCCAGTTAATTCAAGCAGTTCTGGACTCCTGCTTTCGCAGGAGTGACGGCTTTTCCGACTTTTGGCGAGTTCATCAAATTTTATTGACCGGATTATTTTCTCATGCTAATTTAAGCGCCTATGGGATCAGCTCATAATGTAAATTGTGGAAATTTAAAATTTTAGGGAGGAATGAGTGCAGGGACCTCTGGCAAAATTTTTACAGGAACTTTCTCTCCTTGACGGGCTTCCGGGCCATGAGCAAGCAGTTGTTCGCTACCTGAAAAAACAGTGGACCCCGTATGCGGATGAAGTCCAGGTGGGCGTGAACGGGAACGTCTATGCACGCAAAACGGGCCGGACATCCGGCTTGACTGTGATGGTCGCCGCCCATATAGATGAAATCGGCCTGGTGGTGAGGGACGTTGATCCACGGGGAATGATCCGCTTCGACAAGCTGGGCTGGTTCAGTGATTCCTGGTTACCCGGTACTCGTGTGCGCGTAAAGGACATCTCCGGGATGGTGGGGATTAAATCCGGGCATTTAATGACCGAGGAAGAAAAACGCACTGTTCTTCCCCACCGCAGTCTATACATCGATGTGGGGGCAAAAAGCGCCAAAGAGGTCGAAGGGATGGGCATTTCCATTGGCGACCCGGTTTCCTTCGATGTGCCTTTTGGCCGGTGGAACAATCCTGATTACTGCTGCGGCAAAGCCATGGACAACCGGGCGGCTTGCGCGATCCTGGCGGCGCTTATGGAAAGACTGGCGGATGGCAATTTCCCCGGAACGGTCTGGGCGGTTGGAACTGTCCAGGAAGAGAGAGGTTTGGGAGGGGCGCGCACGGCAGCGCACTTCACCCGCCCAGATTGGTTCATGGCTCTGGATGTGGCCCTTGCCGGCGACACTCCGGAGAGCCCGGTGAGCAGCAAGCCGGTGCGGCTGGGTTCCGGGGTGGTCATTAACCTGGGAGATTTTTTGGAATCGCCCAAAAGAGGATATTTTATCAACCCCGGACTGAAGGCCATGTCCTTGCAGGTGAGCCAGGAGAAGAAGATGCCCGTTCAACTTCAGGCCCTCTACGGTAATTCTTACACGGATGCGGCTGCCGTATCTCAGGAATTTGCAGGCATCCCCTGCATCTCCTTAGGAATTCCCATCCGGTATTCTCATGCCCCTTCCTCAGTCTGCCATCTTGGAGACATGGAATCCTGTCTGGAATTGGCCGAAGGGATGCTCCGCCGCGGGATCGCCAAGAAGGACCTGGATTTCCTCAAAGAAGATTAAAGAGTGAGGCTTGAAAGTGTTGGAGTGGGTGAAGAAGAACGCTCAGACCGTTTCAGTGTTTGTGATCGTTTTACTGGTCTGGCACTTCGGGGTGGTCCTTTTGGGCATCAAGGAATATATTCTGCCTACCCCGCTTGCGGCCGTTAAAACCCTTTTTGAAGCCAAATACCGGTGGTCGTTTAACTTTATGGCCACTTTTTACGAGGTGGTTGGGGGCTTTATCCTTTCGGCATTGGTGGGGGTGTTTCTGGGCATTGCCATTGTCTGGTCAGATTGGCTGAAACGGGCCATCCTGCCCTTCCTGGTGTTCGTGAATACGTTGCCCAAGATCGCCATAGCTCCCCTTTTTATGATCTGGTTTGGGTATGGCATCCTGCCCAACATTCTCATCGTGGTTTTGATTTCTTTCTTTCCCATGGTGATTAATACGGCCACGGGCTTGGCAGCAGTGGAAGAAGACCTGTTGGACCTGGTGAATTATCTTCACGCCACAAAATGGCAGAAGTTGAAAATGATCCAGCTACCCAATTCCTTACCTTATATATTTTCCGGTTTGAAAATTACCTCTACAACAGCCGTCGTGGGGGCCATCGTCGGGGAATTTATTGCCTCGGACAAAGGCCTGGGGTCGGTGATCATTTCTTCCCAGACTACCCTTTCTACTCCGGCAATATTCGGGTCGTTGATTTTAATTTCAGCCATCGGTTTGGGTCTCTTTTGGGCAGTGGAGATCATGGAAAGAGTTTTAATGCCCTGGGAGAAACAGAAGTAGAGAAAGAAGGACGAAGAGACGAGGGGACTCGGGGACGCGGAAATGGGGAGAAGAGAAAAAATTAGCTTCTGATCCAAAAGTATTAACCGGAGAAAATGAAAAGGAGGGCAATAAGATGAGAAGAAAAATTAAAAGGATTGGAAGTACGGTGTTTATCTGCTTTTTGTTCCTTGCCTGGAGCAGCATGGGCCTGGCAACAGATAAGGTAACCCTCAACCTGAATTGGTTTTACGTGGGGGACCATTCGCCTTATTTTGTGGCCACGGAAAAGGGCTGGTACAAAGAAGAAGGGCTGGAGGTCAATATCATCCCCGGGAAAGGATCGGCTGATGTGGCCAAGAAGATCGACGTTGGATCAGCGGAGTTCGGGATCGTGGACACCGGCGTGGGGATTGTAGCGAGGGCCCAGGGAGCGAAGATCAAGAATGTGTCCATGCTTTTTGACAAGAGCCCGTACTGCATGTGGATGTGGAAGGATTCCGGCATTAACAGCCCCAAAGATCTGGTTGGTAAGAAAATCGGGGCCCCTCCTGGAGACGCCCAGCGGACGATCTTTCCTGCCCTGGCGATAGCCAACGGTTTTGATCCTAGTATAAAGTTTCATTAAAATATTTACAATATGGTCAGTATGTGGTATATTGGTCCCCAAAAAGAAGGGAGGGGGTCAATATGCCACGGAAGAGCCAAAAAGCAAAGTTGATTTTAAGCAAAGAGACGCATGAACAACTGCAGAAGATTGCCCAGTCACGAACCTCGCCGGTCAGGGAAGTACAGCGAGCGAATATACTGTTGCGATATTCAGAAGGCATGTTCATAACCGATATTGAAAAGACGGTTCATGTCAGTAGGCCATCGATTTACAAATGGATCGAGAAGGCATTGGCGATGGGAATCGAAGAGGGATTGAAGGACAAATATCATCGGCCCAAGGAGCCGGTCATTACTGGGGAAGCAAAGGCATGGGTCGTTAATCTTGCATGTAAGAAACCGACAGATTATGGGTATGCAGCCGAGATGTGGACACGGAGTGCTTTGGCGAAACATGCGAGGGAATATGGACCAGCGGCAGGACACGATTGTTTGCAGAAAGCGGCGAAGGCAACGGTGCAGAGAATCCTGGATGAGCACCCTGTAAGACCTCATAAAATGGCGTATTATCTTGAGCGCCGCGATCCTGAGTTTGAAAAGAAGATGGAAGAAGTTTTGTGCGTTTATAAAGAGGTTGCTCTGCAAAATGAAGCCACCCAGCCGGATGACGTTCCTTCCATCATTACCGTCAGTGTGGATGAGAAACCTGGCGTACAAGCAATCAAGAATGTCGCTCCGGATATCCTGCCTGAACCGGGCAAACAATCCAGCATCATGAGGGATTATGAATACAAAAGATTGGGAACGATATCGATTCTGGCGGCTTTGGATTTGCATAATGGTTATGTCTTCGGTCAAGTTCATGATAAACATCGTAGTTGCGAGTTTATATCCCTGCTGAAAGAGATGGATGCTTATTATCCTGTAGAATCTACCATCCGCGTCATTTTAGATAATCACTCCGCCCATATTTCCAAGGAGACCATGAAATACTTGGCAAGCAGACCGGGCCGATTCCTGTATGTCCACACTCCCAAACATGGTTCCTGGTTGAATCTTGTGGAAACGCTCTTTAGCAAAATGGCCAGGACCTTCTTGAAACATATCCGAGTTAACTCCAAAGCAGAACTAAAAGAAAGAATCTTACAAGGCATTAAAGAAATAAATGAATTACCCGTCGTTCATCGCTGGAAGAAATTCAGCCTTGTGACATCGTCATAACGTAAACGTATTAATGATACGATCTACTAGTCCATCAAATACCCTCCCGAGATGTTCAGCGCTTGGCCGGTAATCCCTCCGGCTCCATCCGAGGAAAGAAATACGGCCATATGGGCAACCTCTTCGGGCTCAAGAAGTCGCTGAATGGGGTTGCAGGATCGTTCGATTTCCTCCAGTGATATCCCCTTCTGCTCGGCATCATGTTTGAGTCTCCGCAAACCGAACGTGGTCCGAATATGACCAGGACAGATAGCATTTACGGTAACCCCACTGGAGGCCACTTCGAGTGCGGCTGTGCGGGTAAGCCCGATAAGCCCGTGCTTTGACGAGCAGTATGCTCCCCCATGTTTAACGCCCTTCTTGCCCGCCACGGAGGAAATATTGATGATTCGTCCCCACCCGTGCGCTATCATGGAGGGAAGGAAGGCCTTCATCAAAAGATATGGGACAGTGAGGTTTACCAAAAGGCTCAGATCCCAGAAATCATCGTCATATTCACTGATGGGCTTTGTGATCAGCGACAATTAGAATTCCCGTCTGACGACAATTAAAATTCCCGGTTCGCATAGGCTAAATGTTAGGCTATCCAAGCTCTTGGACAAGGAGGTTTGGATGGTCACTGACAGAGGAGTGAGGAGGCTTATGGAGCTATTAGGGAAGGGGATGAGTTTGGCGTCAGCGGCGGCGAAGGCGGACATGAACGAGAAGACGGCGCGCAAGTACCGATCTCTCGGTAAATTGCCCCACGAGGGTGGAGTTGGCCATTTTTGGCGGACTCGGGAAGATC
>Ga0194110_10005698_pt1 | contig 14714 bp, 8 predicted proteins | sample TA2Kig1200mmetaG_FD_146192 | JGI IMG/M metagenome (GOLD analysis project Ga0194110, IMG submission 146192) | Freshwater microbial communities from Lake Tanganyika, Tanzania - TA2015032 Kigoma Deep Cast 1200m | ecosystem: Environmental > Aquatic > Freshwater > Lake | place: Tanzania: Lake... | reverse complement strand
CATCCGCCTCGAGGGCTGCGAGGAGGTCCACCTGCGCGGCCTGACGCTTGCCCACTGCGAGTGGACGCTTCCGGAGAACGAGTCCGGCGCACCTCAGGCGGCAGTCAATGTGCCCGGCGCGGTGCTGCTGACCAACTGCCGGGGCTGCGGCCTCCGGGATAGCACCATCGCTCACATCGGCACCTACGCGGTAGACCTCGTCGAGGCCTGTGAGGGCAACGAGATCGTGGGCAACCTCCTCACCGACCTCGGCGCAGGCGGGGTGAAGATCGGCCACGGCACGAGGGCGACGGTCGTGGCGGACAACGAGATCACCCACGGTGGGCGCGTGTTCCATCCGGCTGTCGGTGTCTGGATCGGGGACAGCGGGGACAACGCGGTGGTGCACAACGACATCGGCGACTTCTACTACACGGGCGTCTCGGTCGGCTGGACATGGGGCTACGGGGAGAGCCACGCCGTCCGGAATGCCATAGAGTACAACCACATTCACGACCTCGGCCACGGGCTGCTGTGCGACATGGGCGGCATCTACTCGCTTGGCATTTCGCCCGGCACGCGCCTGACCCACAACCTCATCCACGATGTCGAGTCCTACTCCTACGGCGGCTGGGGGCTGTACACGGACGAGGGCTCCAGCGACATGCTCCTGGAGGATAACATCGTCTACAACACCAAGACGGGCAGCTTCCACCAGCACTACGGCCGCGAGAACACGGTTCGCAACAACATCCTCGTCAACAGTCTCGAGCACCAGCTCCAACGCACCCGCAACGAGGACCACCTCTCCTTCTTCATCGAGGGCAACATCGTCTACTGGACCACAGGCCCCCTGCTCGCCGGCAACTGGAGCAACAACCAGTTCCGCCTCGACCGCAACCTCTACTGGCAGGCCGCCGGGCAGCCCATCGACTTCGCGGGCAAGACGTTCGACGAATGGAAGGCTGCGGGCCAGGACGAACACAGCCTCATCGCGGACCCGCTCTTCGTAGATGTCGAGAAGCACGACTTCCGCCTGAAGCCCGACTCGCCCGCCCTGAAGCTCGGCTTCCGCCCCATCGACCTCTCGACCGTCGGCCCCCGGGGCGCGGTCGGAGCGAGGTGACCCTTGCCCGCGCACGCTTCCGCCGGTGAGTACACGCTCAGCATCTGGACCTCGCTCTACTGGGACCTCTCGCCCGAGGACTGCCTGCGGCACATCGCGGACCTCGGCTGGGCCGCCATCGACCTCTCCTGCGAGCACTTCGGCGAGCTGTGGCGCTCCGACGCCTCGCGCGGCAATGCCTGGCGGACGCTCGCCGAGGAGCTGGGCATCACGCCCTGGCAGTGTCACCTCTTCATGGACCTGAACCTCGCGAGCGCCGATGCCGACGAACGCGCGGACATGGTGGAGCGCTGCGCCGAGCACTTGCGCCTGGCGAGCCGCCTTGGCGTCCGCAACGCCGTCCTGCATCCCGGTTGGCTGCGGCGGGGACAGCTAAGCGCGGTCGGCCAGGTCCGCGCGAACCTCGCGGAGAGCCTTCGCCCCCTCGCCCCGGTCTGTGCCGACACCAGCGTCCGTCTGGCGGTGGAGAACATGGTGCCACCCGAGTTCGGCGTGCACCCCTCCGAACTCGTCGCCTTGGCCGAGGCCGTCGATCCCACGCACATCGGTATCTGCTTCGACTCCAGTCATGCGAACATGTCGAAGCTCCCCACCCGCGAGACGGTCGCCGCCTGCGGAACGCACCTCTTCTGCCTGCACCTCAGCGACAACGACGGCAGCGGCGACCAGCACCGCGTCCCATACGAGGGCACGGTGGACTGGCCGGGTCTGATGGCGGCCGTACGTGAGATCGGCTACGAGGGCCCGCTCAACTTCGAGGTCCCCTCGCTCTCGCCCCGCCCCCTCGCAGTGCGCGATGCCGCTCTTGCATACGTCCAGCGCGCCATGCAGTACGCCGCGACGGGCGGCGACTGCTGCTATCGGCGCCGTGGGGAGCCGGTGCGCGAGTTCTGCCGCCAGGGCTGGTTCGACCCCAAGTTCGGCTACGAGTAGCCGCCAGAAGGGAGAGGCCCTTTGCCCGAGAGACCCCCGAAGAAGCCTCGCAAAGTCCGCATCGCGATGATCGGCGCGGGCGGGATGGCGAACACGGTTCACTATCCCTCGCTCGCCTCGTTCAGCGATGTCGAGATCGCGGCGATCTGCGACCTTGATGTGCAGCGCCTCAACGCGACCGCCGACAAGTACGGCGTCGAGAAGCGCTACACCGACTACCGGACGATGGCCGAGGACATCGCGCCGGATGCGGTGTACGCCATCGGCCAGCCGCATCTCATGTATGACATCTGGATGTGGTGCCTGGAGCAAGGGCTGAACCTCTACATCGAGAAGCCGATGGGCCTCTCGATCCATCAGGCCCGCGCGCTGGCCCACGTCGCCGAGCAGAAGGGGGTCATCACCCAAGTCAGCTTCCAGCGGCGCACGTGCCCGATGGTGGTCATGCTACGGGACGAGTGCCTGAAGCGCGGCCCGATCACCCACGCGGTCTGCGAGTTCTACAAGTGCGCGCCGCAGCCGTTCCTCGGTGCCCGCGATCACATGATGGACGACGGCGTGCACGCCATCGACACGCTCCGCTGGATGTGCGGCGGCGAGGTCGCTGACATCCAGTGCACCACGAAGCGCATCGGCACCCCCGACATCAACTTCATCCTCGCGGTCCTCACCTTCGACAACGGCGCGACCGGCCTCCTGGTCAACAGCTGGACCAGCGGCCGGCGCATCTTCCGCGTCCAGATGCACGCCCCCGGCATCTGCGCCGAGGCCGAGCACGAGGGCAAGGGGCGGCTCTACGCGGATGGCGACGTGACCGGCACCGAGTTCGATACCCGCACCGTCGCCGGGAGCGAGGAGTTCCACGTCTACGCGGGTTTCGCCGGGAGGAACCGCGAGTTCATCGACTGCCTGAAGGCCGGTAAGCAGCCCGGCTCGAACTTCGCCGACGCGGTGAGGACAATGGAGGTCGCCGAGGCGATCCTCGCCGTCGCGCTGCTGGAAGGGCGGTAGGGACGGAGCGGCCCGGTAATTGCACGGGTTCGAGGAGGGGAGCTACGGTGCACTGTGAGACTTGTGGAGGTCCTGTGATCGACCGATTGGCCTCGACCGTGCCGCTGGAGCGCGCCGCGAAGCGGCCGCTCTTCCTCGACTGGATCGCGGACGAATACCGAGAGGCCTTTGGGGTGCCCGTCGTGAGGGCCGACATGCAGCGGCTGGCGGAGTGCCTGGGCGGGCATGTCCTGGTTTGCGACACCTGCCGCAAGAGGTTTGGCATTGCCGCCTCAAGCGCTGGTGCGAAAGAGCCTCCTCCGGTGGTGCACGACGAGGCCCCAAGCCCGGCCGCAGTGGGCGGAGTCCCCCCTGCGACCATCGACCAATGCCTCGCTGACCTTGGCTCGGCCGATGCCCTCCTGGCCGACCAAGCGGTAGAGGCGCTCGTCGCGCAGGGCAGGGCGAGCGTTCCGCCTCTGCTTGAGTGGGTCCGCACCTACGAGGGTGACCGCTCCGCGGGCCTGCGGGCGCTCGGCGCGCTTCGTGCGTCGGAGGCTGCGGACGTCCTCGTGGACGTGTACCTGCATGGCCGGGCCTGGGAGCAGTTGCATGCCCAACGGGCGTTGGCGGCGATTGGGCCCGACTGCCTTCCGGCCATCGGAACGATGTTCGCATCCGACGCCTCGACCTCCGAGGATGGTCGCCGGAGGCTGCTCGCGGTGCTGGGCCACTGGGGCGGCCCGGCGCTGTCGCTGGCTATCGGCCAACTCCAACATGAGCGGCCGCAAGTCCGGCAGGCGGCGGTGATGGCTCTGGAGCTCTGCCCCGAGCCGAGGTGCGTCGCACCGCTGATCCCTCTCCTGGCCGATCCCGTCAGAGGCATTCGGCGGTCCGTTGCCGTGCTGCTTGGACGTATCGGAGACGGCGCCGCCGTGTCGGCGCTCGTCCAGGCGCTCGACGACCCGGCGCTCGAGGTGCGGACAGCCGCCATGTGGGCTCTGGTTCGCCTGGGCCAGCCCGTGTCCGAGGAGCCCGTCCTGCTCGCCGCCGGCAAGAAGGCGGAGCTATGGCTCGCGGCCGCGTTGCTGCAACTGGGAGGGCAAACCAGGCAGCAGACCGAGACGCTCCTTGCCGACCTCGGGAAGCCTATTCGGCTCGACGTATCGATATCCGAGCGCGTCGCTGCCGGAGTGGCGGCTGCCAGGCAGTCGCTCGTGGAGGGCGCCATCGAGGCGGCGATCGAGCAGTCACAGGTCGTGTGCCTGGAGGCGCCCCTGGAGGCTGCGCCACTTGTCGCTCTCGCCCAGTCTCAATCCAAGGCTGGGCGGTGGGACGGCGCCGTGGACACACTCACCAAGCTGATCTTCATGGACCCCTTCGGTGCCCGCGGGCACCACAACCTGGGTGTAGCGGAGTACCGGCTGGGCCGGACGTCCGCCGCCGCGGAACAGTGGCGACAGGCACTGCTCTTGGAGCCGGACCACCCAGGGGCGAAGGAGGCGCTATCACGAGCGCAGCCGGACGAGGTCGCTAGGAGCGTGAGGGTCTGCCTCGCGCACCCTGCGCGCCGGACGGAGGACGAATGCGCCGCCTGCCGCGTGCCCCTGTGTCGCGATTGCTCGTATGCAGGCCCCCAGGCCCTCTACTGCGAGCGGCACATGCCTCCTGTAGCGGAGGCGAACCGAGCAGTAGCGGCCAGCCACCTTCACGAAGCTCGCACGCAACTGGTCGAACTGCATTTCGAACTCGCGCCGGAACGGCTGGACATGGCGGCGGAGGTGTTCGGCCCGGCGGCCGCCGTCACGATCGCCATGGCGCTCGGCGTTGACGGAGCGCTCGTTCACCGGCTCACCCGCGGGATCAGCGGCAAGACGTCCGACCAACGTGCCCGTGACCTCATGGCTTCCGCCAGAGCCCATGTGCGGCACGCTCTGGGCCGGGACCCAACGCTTGAGGAGGCGGCTCTGCTGCTGCTCGACCTGGGCGAACTCGCCCATGCGACCGGGCACCCGGACCTGGTCCCCAAGGCAGAGCGCGCGAGCGCCCTTCACGCGTGCGCCAGCCACGCCCCAAGGGCTCTGGCCGCGCAATTCCTCTGCCGCTGCGAGTCCAACTGCGACGAGGCCCTGTGGACCTACTTCGTTCGTCTCTGCCGGCTGCAGCCCACCCCATGGGATGCCGCGACCGGACGGGTCATCGATCAGGCCATCGAGAAGGGCTACGGCCCCGCAGTCGCCACTTACCTGCGTGGGGTGCTCGAACGCCTCCCGCGCCACTCACCAGAGCGCCGGCAGTGCAGCTCGAGGATCCGCGCCATCGAAGCCGGCTAGCCTGCCCGACGTCCGCCAGTTCCTGTTCCAGGAGGAGGAGCACCATGCCACTGAAGCGTGTCATTGCCGTTGGCGTCCTCATTTCGGGTGCAGCGCTCGTGCTGCACGCGTTGGCGTCCGCGCAGGACGACGATGTCGCGACACTTGCCCAGCGCATCCTAAAGGCGACGGGCGTCAAGGGCGGTCTCATCGTCCATGTCGGCTGCGGGGATGGACGGCTAACGGCTGCCCTCCACGTCAACGACAGCTACATGGTCCAAGGGCTGGAGAAAACCGACGCGGATGTGCAGAAGGCGCGCGCCGCGATACAGGGGCAGGGGCTCTACGGGCCGGTCGCGGTGGATCGTTGGGACGGCGCCCATCTCCCGTACGCCGACAACCTGGTGAACCTGCTGGTCTGCACGGACGGCAGCCTGCCCGACATCGCCGAAGTAACGCGCGCGCTCGCGCCGACCGGCATGGCCTTCGTGCGGCGCGACGGGCAGTGGCGCAAGACGATCAAGCCCCGACCGAGCGACATCGACGAGTGGACCCACTACCTGCACGATTCCACCGGCAACCCGGTCGCCAGGGACGAAGTGGTCGGCCCGCCACGCGGCTTGCAGTGGGTCGCCGGCCCGCGCTGGGCCCGTCACCACGACCACATGGCCAGCATGACCTCCCTCGTCACAGCCAACGGGCGCTTGTTCTACGTCCTCGATGAGGGCCCCACCGCCTCGATCCAGCTCCCCAGCAAGTGGCGGCTCATCGCTCGCGACGCGTTCAGCGGGACGCCCCTGTGGAAGCGCGAGATCTCCACCTGGAACACGCAGCAGTGGCCGCTGAAGAGCGGCCCTGCGCATCTCCTCCGTCGCCTGGTCGCGGTGGATGACACGGTGTTCGTGACCCTCTCCCTGGATGGCCCGGTCTTGGCGCTTGATGCCGCGACCGGCGAGACCATGCGGACCTTCGCAGGCAGCGAGGGCTCAGGGGAGATCGTCGTCACCGGCAACACGCTCTTGGCCATCAAGGCCGCCGATGCATCGAAGCTCCTGCAGTGGCGTCGGCGCGATACGTACGTCTGGGACAACTCCAACCGCGCCAACCGCGAGTGGGCCTGGAACGGCGAGCCCGGCGGCATTACCGCCTATGACCTCGAATCGGGAAGACAGCTCTGGCGGGCTGAGCAGCCCGTCGCCCCGTGCTCACCGGCAGCGGATGCGACCCGCGTCGTCTTCTACGACGGCGCGAAGGCCATCGCCCTGAGCCTAACGGACGGCAAGCCGCTCTGGGAGAGTGAGCCGATCAAGGCCACGGTGCCTGTGGTCACGAGCACGGGCGTCCGCGTGTTGCTCTACCAGGATGTGGTCTTGCTCGCCGGCAACAACGGCACGATGACCGCCCTCTCGGCGACGGACGGCCACAAGCTCTGGGAAGCTCCTCAGCTCCCGTCCGGCCACCAATCCCTCAGGGACCTATTCGTCGTCGGTGGGATCGTCTGGACGGGCGCCATCGCGGCGGGCAACGACCCGGGCAACTTCGTTGGCTATGACCCTCTCACCGGGGAAGTGAAGAGCGAGTTCCCCTGCGACGCGCAGACCTACTGGTTCCATCACCGCTGCTACCCGAGCAAGGCGACGGATCGCTACCTGCTGACCTCCCGTACGGGCGTCGAGTTCATCGACCCCGCAGCGAAGCACTGGGAGCCTCACCACTGGGTGCGCGGCGGCTGCATCTACGGCGTGCTGCCGGCCAACGGCATGCTGTACGCACCGATGCAGTCGTGTGGCTGCTACCTCGAGTCAAAGCTGAACGGCTTCAGCGCCCTGACTCCCGTTCCCGCCGCGCAACCCGACGCAGCGCTATTGACCGACGAAGCCCGCCTGGAGCGCGGCCCGGCCTACGGTTACCAGTCCGAGGAGGCAACCGCGCCGGGCGACTGGCCGACCTATCGGCACGACGAGGGCCGTAGCGGTGCAACCTCGGCTGCCGCCTCATTGACCCCAGACGCTGCCTGGAAAGCGCAGATCGGCGGCCGCCTGACGCCGCCCGTCGTCGCGAACGGACAGGTCCTCGTCGCCTCCATTGACGCGCACACACTACACGCTCTCGACGCGAGAACCGGCACAGCCCTCTGGACCTACACCGCTGGCGGCCGGATCGACTCCCCTCCGACCCTGTATCGCGGCCTCGTGCTCTTCGGCTCGGCGGATGGGCACGTGTACGCGCTGCGCGCCTCTGACGGCGCCCTGTCGTGGCGCTACCGGGCCGCGCCGATGGACCGGCGGGTCGTGGCCTTCGATCAGCTCGAGTCCGCCTGGCCCGTCCATGGCAGCGTCCTGATCCACAACGGTACGCTCTACTGCACGGCGGGCCGCTCGATCTTCCTGGACGGCGGCATTCGGCTGCTCAGGCTCGATCCCCTCACCGGAAGCAAGCTCTCCGAGACCGTCATGGACGAGCGCGATCCCGACACCGGGGAGAACATGCAGACCCAGGTGAAAGGCCTGCACATGCCCGTTGCCCTCTCGGACGTCCTCTCCTCGGACGGGCAGTACATCTACATGCGCTCACAGAAGATCGACCCGGAGGGCAAGCGGCTGGAGATACCCGTCGAGACCGTCGATCAGCAGCCCGCCGAGGGCTCGCACCTGTTCTGTCAGATCGGTTTCCTCGATGACTCCTGGTACCACCGCTCCTTCTGGACCTTCGGCCGGCGGGTGGCCGGCGGCTACGGCGGCTGGTTCCAGGCCGAGCGGATGGTGCCGTCGGGGCGCATCCTCGTGTTCGACGACCAGCGGGTCTACGGCTACGGGCGCAAGCCCGAGTACTTCGTCAACGCCTCGGTGCTCGAGTACCAGCTCTTCGCCGCCGAGAAGTACGTCACTCCCGAGGCCATCCAGCGCGTGCAGAAGGCCAATGGCGAGATGAACGCGCGGTTGGACAAGAACGCCGCCAACGTCTCGGACTGGAAGCTGCGGCGCTACTTCCCCATCGAGGACCTGACGGCGGCCCGCTACCCGTGGATCGTGAGTCAGCCCTCGCTGCAGGTGCGTGCGATGACCCTCGCCGGGGACACGCTCTATGTGGCCGGCCATCCGGACTTCATCGACGAGCGCCAGGCCTTCCGCCTGCCCGACGATCCCGACGTCCAGGCCCGCCTGATCAAGCAGGCCGAAGCCCTCGACGGCAAGTACGGCGGCCGATTCTGGGTCGTCTCCGCCGCCGAGGGCAAGCCCCTCGCGCGCTACTCGCTCCCCAGCCCGCCGGTCTTCGACGGCCTCATCGCGGCAGACGGGCGGCTGTTCATGGCCACCCTGGATGGCGCCCTGCTCTGCCTCGGCCCCGGTTCAACGACCGGCCTGCAGCCCCTGGATGAGGCCGAGCCGCTGCAGACCATCTCCGACGAACCCGAGGAGCCCAACTACCTCAAGCCGCCCGAGGTGGACAAGAGCGCCGACTTTGGGACCGTGTCCGGCTGCCGCGTCGTCGAGGCGCCCCTCGGTTACCGCCTCCAGGCGAAGGGTGAGAAGACGGTCTGCCTCGCTCTCAACCAGCTGCAGGCGCCCCTGACCGGCAAGATCGTCCTCAGCACCAGAATCCGCGTCAAGGATGGCACGGGCTTCCTCCAGAACGGGTTCGTCGCCTTCGGTGACGGTCCGGCGGACGCCCAGCTTGTGAAGTGCGGGATCCGCTTCCGGCCCCAGACCGCGCTCATCATTGAGGACGAACTCGCGACCGGCGCCAAGACGACCAGCGCCAAGGTGGACGCGCCTATGGGGAAGGTCACGGACTTGACCGTGACCATCGACCTCGACCAGCAGACCGTGTCGTTCACGACCTGCGGCGTGACCCTCGAGGCCAAGCTCGCTCGCCCCCTCGCCTCGATCACGCACGTTGGCTTCGCCGCCGACAGCGCCATCGTGGAGGTGAGTCCCCTGCAGGTCGGGAAGCCATAGAGGACCAGAGGGACCCTTGTCTCTATGAGCGAGACGCCTCCTGACTCACCCTCCACCTCTTGGCTCGCGCGCTTCTGGCCGCGACATGCCACGCCCGTGGTCTTCGCCGCCTCCTGCCTGGTGTACGGCCTCGGCCTCGGTCGCCTCGGGCTGGTCTCGCGGGACGAGCCGCGCTACTGCGTGGTCGCCTGGGGGATGGTGGCGAGCGGCGACTTCGTGACCCCTCGGTTCAACGGTGCGGTCTACCTCGACAAGCCCCCGATGCTGCACTGGATGAACGCGGCCAGCTTCGCGCTGCTCGGGAAGAACGAGTTCGCCGCTCGCCTGCCCACCATGCTGACGGCGGCCCTCTGCACGGCACTTGTCTACGCGATGGCGCGCCACGCGTTTGGCCATCGCCAGGGGCTGCTCGCCGCGGCGGTCCTGGCCTCCTGCGGCGTCTGGTTCGGCATGGCCCGCTATGTCCGCTTCGACACGCCTCTGGCCCTCGCCGTCACCGCGGCCGCCTGGTGGGCCTGGCTGGCGTCGGAGAAGGGCCCCGAGGGCCGTCACTACTACGTCCTCGCTGCCGTCGCCGCCGCGCTCGGAATCCTGGTCAAGGGTCCCATCGCTCTCGTGATAGCCGGCGGCGCCTTCGTCATCTACCTCGCGCTCGTGCACCGGCTCCGCGCCCTCGCCCAGGTGCCCTGGCTCCCGGTACTGGCGGTCTTCGCGCTCATCGTGGTGCCCTGGTTCGCCGTCTGCGAGCGCGCCAATCCCGGCTCGACGGCCTTCTTCCTCGGCCACGAGAACCTCTGGCGCATCACCCGCCAGGTGATCGCGCCCGGGCAGCAGCCCTGGTGGCATGTCATCGTGTTCCTGGTCGGCGGAGTCATCCCGTGGACCGTCTGCGTCCCCGGCGCCGTCTGGCAGGCCCTCCGCGAAGCGCGCGGCCCCGACTCCCCGGCGCGCCGGCTGTCCGTCCTCTTGCTCATCTGGGTCGCGCTCACGGTCCTCGTCTACATCCCGCCGCCTGTGAAGTTCTTCCAGTACATCATCCCCGCCATCCCGGCGCTGGCGATGCTGGTTGCCCGGCACGTCGCGGGCCCCGGCGGGCGTTGGAGCCTCCTCGCGCTCGGCGCGTTCCTCGCCGCCGCCGGCGTTGGCGTGCCGTTCTTCGTCCCGCGGTTCCTGACGTTATGTGGGCTACCCACGGTACCGCTCATCCCCGTGGCAACCGCCCTTGGTCTCCTGGCCGGCGGAGCGGTCATTTGGTCCACGCTTCGCGGCCGGCGGGGGATTGCCGTGGCCGCGGCCGCCGTCTGGACCCTCGGCCTGCTGCACCTCGCCTCATACGTCGCGAAGGACTGCAACCCGTACTACGTCTCCGACAAGGTCCCCCTCCTCACGGCCGCCCGCTACGCACGCCACGGCGAGACCCTCGTCTGCTATGGCTACACGCCCTGCGCGTCGGTCTTCTACTACCCGTACCGCGTCATCACGGTCGGCTACTTCGTCCCCGAGTACGACTATCCGGGCAATGAGGGCCGGCTCGGCGGGCTGTACTACCCCTACGAGCAGGCGGAGGCCGTCTTCAGCCGCCCGCCTGCGATGGTCGGCATCGTTCGCAGCCGTGAGTGGGCGGAGCTGCAGACCCGCGCGCCGAGTCGGGTGCAGTTCCTTGAGCGCTGCGAGCCCTACGTGATCTTCCGCACCGTGCCCTGACCCTCGCACGAGCAAGGCCGTCGGCAACTGGCGGGTAGAGCGATCGGAGCCCAAAGCGCGCCTCAGGCAGGAAACTTGCACAGCGACGCAGAAGTGTATCGTAGTCGGGAAGTCAGGTCAGGGGGTGCATGCCATGAGACTGCTCATTGGTCTGCTGCTCGCGCTTGCGACACTTGGGCTGATACTCGCCGGGTGCTCGCCGTGAAACTAGCCCCACGGCCGGCGGTCGCCGGCTGAGAACGAGACGCATGGCAGGCGTTCCGCCAAGGGTGGGGCGCCTGTCGGCGTTCTCCGCTCGCCTACTGCTGGAAGCTGTACACCGTCCTGCCCATCGCCCAGCCCAGGATCGGCCACGCACAGCCGAGGAGGTAGTCGCCCATGAGCAGGCCCATGAAGAAGGGGAGCGCGCGCACGTACCACGACTGTCCGCCGAACCGCAGGAGTGTCATCTTCGCGGTCCAGGCGATGAGCATCGGGCACCACATGGTGGCCATCGAGTAGCTGCCCGCGATCGCGAAGCCCAAGGGGTGCAGCGGCCACCAGAGGAAGCGGGTCGTCATCTGGTGCAGGCCCGCCGCGAACAGCAGGCCGCCCGCCACGCCCCCCATGGCGGCGAGGTTGGGTGAGGTCGGGTTGTTGATCCAGCCCCGCAGGCGGTTGAAGGCCTCCCAGCCGAAGCCCGTGGCGTGCCACGCCATCTTGGCCTCCGCCCCCCGCGTGTACCCGAAGTACCCCAGAGCCGCGAAGGTGGCGTAGGTGCCCACGATGCCCGCGAGGATGACCGCCAGCGTGACGGCCTGGTCCCGGAAGCCCTGTCGGCGCGCGATCGCGAAGCCCTCGAGCATGTGCGGCATAGCGAGGCTGCGGTAGGCGCGGTTGAACCAGTAGAACCAGGTCAGCAGGCTCAGGTTGCGCGGGCCCATGAGCTTCGTGCCCAGCAGGCTGGTGAGCATGAAGTCCGGCCCGCCGCGATGCAGATCGTGGGCGGGTGGGCCGAGTTCGGCCCTCATGCGGGTGACCGCGGTCGCCAGGACCCAGTAGATGGCCCAGGCCGCGATCGCCAGCCACGCCGACATGCCGAAGTAGATGAAGAACCCCGTGAGCGCGACCATCCCGGCGAGCGAACCGAGAACGCACGTGCGCATGGACAGCAGGTCACGACTCACGGGCGGGCCGCCCGTGCCACGGAACGCCTGCCTCAAGACCTCGGCGAAGTATCTCCTGCCCAGCCAGATGCCGAAGACCGCGACGTAGACATACGCTCCGAAGCCCTGTTCCTCAATGTAGGGCGCCTGCGCATCGTACCCGAGCCAGCCAACCGCCGAGGAGAAGATGTGCTCGACCTTCAGAAACCAGTAGAAGAACCAGCTCGAGAACAGCAGATCCGGCGGCAGCAGGTAGCCCAGTCCAATCCCGAAGGGGTAGAACGAGATCGGCGTCCACCCCATCGCATTCCACGGACGGCCGACGAAGTAGGGCGAGAGGTCCCAGTACTTCACGCGCACGGTCGGCAGGATGGGGAAGTGGACGGACAGCCCGTTGAGGAGGCTGATGCCGGCCGCTACCGCGAAGCCGACCCAGAAGAGACGCTCGCGGAACAGGCCGAGGTGCGGATCGGCGACCTGCACCGGGATGTGCGTGATAGGGTAGCTCAGCCGCTCCTGCTCGATCCACTTGCCCCGCAGGATCCCCGCCAGGCAGAGCATCACCCAGAGCATCACGCACACGAACCCGCCCCACAGCAGCAGCGGCCCGGCCCACGCGTGCAGTGTCCGCACCGTCCAGAAGCCTCCGCCACCCTCGTGCCAGGCCGTCACGGCGTCGGCATCGCGGACGATGAACAGGTCGGGCACGTACGGGAGCAACTCGCGGCCATAGGGCCGCCCGGCCAGCGGATCGTCGTAGCGGTGCAGGTGGGTGAGCATGGGGAACAGCACGTCGAGGCAGTCGATGGCGTCAACTGCCGAGGCGATGCACAGCATCAGGTAGACGACGATCAGCTCGCTCCGGCGCAACGCCCAGTCCGGCTGCAGACGGTGCAGCAGGGCGTTCAGCAGGCTCAGCGCCACCAGCAGGAACACCACGTTGGCGAAGAGGCTGAAGGTCGTAGGGTACGGACCGCCCCCGTAGCCCGCCGAGTACTGCGTGGCCATCTCCATCTGCGACAGCCACACGCAGTTCAGCGGCACCAGCAGCAGCCCGAGAATCAGCGCGCGGGGACGGACATCCATGACGCGGGGGTTCGGCGGCCTGGGGACGTACGCCTGCCGGAGGCCCGCGCGCTCAGCTTGCGGGCGTTGCGAACACGGCGCCTACTCGAGGAGGTCCGCGAACTCCTCTGGGGTCAGCCCAGCCTGCTTGAGGATCGTGTGGGTGAGGCCCACCGAGAGGACGCGTCCGTGCATCGGGACGGTCACGTTCCGCCGAGTGACGGGGTGCTGGAGGGTCAGGTGGCTGCCCTTCTGTCGGTAGTCCTCATAGCCTGCCCGCCGGAGGGCTCGGGCCATCTTGTCCGGCGAGACGCGGGCCAGTCTAGGCATGGGCGGGAGCCTCGGCTTCGATAGGCGCCGTCACTCGGAACACAAAGGCCTCCGTCAGCCCCTCCGCGTCGATGCTTAGCACCGAGCCTTCCTCCGGCACCGGCTCGCCCTGAAGCACGAGGCTCTCGACATGGCAGCCGATGGCTTCCTCAGCCATGCGTAGGGCCTCGGGGATTGTCTCTCCGTATGTGAGGCAGCCTGGTAGCGCGGGCACCAGCACCGTGTAGCTACCCTCCGGCTCGCGGCGCAAGAGCACAGTGTACGTGCAGGTCATCGTTGCGTCTCCTCGGCGGAGCCGACGCCATCCGCCAACCACATTGTACCCACTCCTCCTGACGTTGTCCACCGCCACCGTGAGCCCGCCCCGGGAGGTTGCCCTCGGTGCCCGCTCGAAACTCGGGCCGACCGGACGAGTTCGGGGCCACGCGAAAGGACTGACCCACCGCTGAGCCACTTCACCTGGCTGGACTACGCGCTGTTCATCGTCTATTTGCTGGCCTCGGTTGGGGTCGGGGCGCTGTTCGTGAAGGAGCAGAAGACGACGAAGGACTACTTCCTCGCCGGGCGGAGCATGGGGTCGGTGGTGGTGGCGATCTCGGTGATTGCGGCGCTGTTCTCCGGGATCACTTACCTGGGCGCGCCGAGCGAGGTCTACGCGCACGACATCTCGTTCGCGCTCGTGTCGCTGGCATTCTTCATCGCGACCCCGATTGCCACGCTCGTCTTCCTGCCCCTCTACTACCAGTCGCGCTTCTACACTGCGTACCAGTACCTCGAGGAGCGCTTCTCCATCGGAGTACGCACACTGGCCTCCGCGCTCTTCATCATCCGCGTGCTGCTCTGGCTTGGGCTGGCGACGTACGCACCGGCGCTGGCCTTGCAGCAGGTGACGGGCTTGCCGCTGTGGTTCACGATCGTCTCGACCGCCGTGCTGACGACGTTCTACACCACGCTCGGGGGAATGAAGGCGGTCATCTGGACCGATGTCATGCAATTCGCGGTGCTCTTCGGCGGGCAGCTCATCATCTTCGCGGTCGCGCTATCGCGCATTCCCGGCGGCGTGGGCGGCGCATACCGGCTCGGGCTGGAAGGGCACAAGTTCACGCTGGACCTCAGCCTCGACCCGACGGTTCGCGTGACCCTCTGGGGCCTGATCCTCGGCGGCGCGTTC
>Ga0194110_10005688_pt1 | contig 14728 bp, 8 predicted proteins | sample TA2Kig1200mmetaG_FD_146192 | JGI IMG/M metagenome (GOLD analysis project Ga0194110, IMG submission 146192) | Freshwater microbial communities from Lake Tanganyika, Tanzania - TA2015032 Kigoma Deep Cast 1200m | ecosystem: Environmental > Aquatic > Freshwater > Lake | place: Tanzania: Lake... | reverse complement strand
CCGCCCCGACCTCCATGCCGGCGTCGTCCAGGTCTTCCGCCGCTCGCAGAGCATCTACGACTCCGCCCGCCTCCGCCTGCGGAACCTCGAGGCGGACGCGACCTACCGCCTCACCAACCTCGATTCCGCCGAGACGCAGGAACACAAGGGACAGGAGTTGATGGCGGAGGGGCTGCGCGTGGTGCCACCCGACGCCGCCTGCGCAGTGGTGATCCTCTACGAACGCGTCTGACGCCGCCTGACCTCGCGTATCACCGCCGAGTTGTCCAGTTCCCCGTCCCCCGCGGCGATTGCCGCGTCGAGCAGCCGCAGGTGCTCCTCCGACAGGGGCAGCGGCTGGCCGTGCTTCCTCGCCTGGTCCAGGATCAGCGCGACGTCCTTCCGGTGCTGGGCGAGGCGGGCTTCGGGTGTGAAGTCGCCCTCCACCATCCTCCGGCCCTTTGTGTCCATGATGCGGGAGTACGCCATCGTGGACATGAGCAGCGGCAGCACGCGCCCGGGCTCAAGGCCGATGGCCCCCCCGAACGCGAGACCCTCGGCGAGCGCCGCGCGGTTCAGGCCCAGGACGAGGTTGACCACCAGCTTCGCTCGCGCGCCGGCGCCGGAGGGCCCGACATGGAACACCTTCCGGCTTAGCGCCTCGAACAGGTCCGCGCACTCCTCAAACGGCTCCGCCTCTCCGCCGACCAGGAAGGCGCCCTCACCCTGACCGATCTGCTTGCTGCTTCCGACGATGGTGGCGTCGAGGTACGCGATACGACGCTGAGCCAGCTTGGCGGCCATCGATTCGCTCGCCTCGGGATCGCCCGTCGTCGTGTCGATGATGATGCGCGGCAGCGGGTCTGCTTCCAGAACGCCGCCCGGGCCCTCAATCACCTCGCGCACGATGTCCGACGTCAGCAGCGACAGGATGACGCGCCGAGCCTTCGCCGCAACCCCAGCCGATGACACCGCAGCCTCGCCCCCGAGCGACATGAGGCGCTCCCGCCTCTCGGCCACGATGTCATGCCCGATGACCCGGAACCCGGCCGCGAGCAGGCGCTCCGCCAGCGCACTGCCAACAAGGCCGATGCCGACGAGGCCCACGACGCCTGCCGGCGGGAGGTCATTTCCTGCGTTCACGAGCCGTTCCATCCCTGCCACGGAATGTCGCCCGGCCAGACCTTCCAGTCGGGCAGCCCGGGGTCGACCCGTCTGGCCCGGTCGCGTTCGAGGGACCAGACAGGTGCGCCCCCGTCATCGACGAGGTCGGGCCCGATGCTGTACAGCAGGAACCGCTCGCCTTCTCGACGATAGACCAAGGCTCTGTCCGCGAAGCAGTCCTGCGGCACCGGCCAGCCGATCTCCGCTAGCCCCTCCAGGCGGTCCGGCAAGCGCCCTTTCTGCTGCCGATAGAGCTTCAGGCCGAGCGCCGCTATCACGAGCTGCCGCGCGGGAGCCTCCACAGTCGCGCGACGCCAGAGGGTCCTGGTGTTCGGCACCAGCATCCGCGCCACGGGAAGTCTGTCGGGCACCCGCTCCAGTTCGGTCTGCACGGCGCGGAGCCCCTGGGCCGCCTCACTCCATGGCCGGCCGATCCCTTCCTCGGCGAGGTCCATCAGCCTCAGATAGGCGAGCAGGTCGTCGTAGGGGGGATAGGGGAGCGCCTTGACGCGGCCCCCGGCCTCCCTTCTCGGCGTCCGAACGGGCGCGGGCTCGCGGGGCGGCTCCGTCGTGCTGCCGATCTCGCCGCCAATGCTCTGCCCGAACGTCTCGAGGCACTCGACACGCTGGCCCTGCACGGCGCCCAGAAGCTCCCGGCGCTCGTCCCGCCGCTCCAGCTCAGCGGAAAGCTCGCGCGCCGACTCCTCGGGGATCGGGCCGCCCGCGAGCACGGTCTCGGCAGCGCGCATCCACATGAGTTCGCAGCTACCTCGGTTCAGGAACCCCAGGGGTGTGCGTTCCTCGGCCATGTGCCGCACCAGTGCCGCACCACGACGCAGGTGCTCCAGAGCGGCGTCCTGGTTGCCGGCGTAGCTCGACGCATAGGCAGCGGCGGCCGCGAAGCGGGCCACGCTGCGCAGGCTCGCGTGCTGAGGGCTCATGCTGAGGAGGAACTCATCCCACGGCGAGTCGAATCGGCAGCGTGGGCGCTCCGTGGCCCGCCCGACGAGGGCCACCAGCTCCGCATCCTGCTCGATCAACTGCGCCAGGGCGGACAGGTGCTCGGGGTTCTCGCGGTCGTACCACCAGTACCCGACCTTGAGGACGCGAGGGGCGCCGGTGCCATAGTCGCCTTCGCCGGCGTGTGCCTTGATCAACTCAGCAGCCCGCAGATAGAGCGGCGCCGCGTTGTCCTCGTCAGTGGCCGGGGGTGGCGCCAGTTCGGTCGCCGTTACCGGCTTGCCGGCGGCCCTCAGCTCCGACAGTTTGGCCTGCAGGTCCGCCTCAGCGGCGGCCAGGCAGGGGACGCACCCCGCGACCATCAGCAGCGCAACCATCGTCGGTCCCTCCCTCAGATCAGCACTCACCCCCACCACACCAGCTCTGCAACCTTCTGGCCAATCTGCTGGGCGCCCCGCACTGAACCGAGCGATCCGGTCGCGCGGCTCGCCCTACTGCGTGGTGTTCGTCCCGATCTGCACATCGGCGCCGGAGTTGTCGATGATGCCGTCCGCGCCGCGCAGGAGGCAGCCGAAGATGGTGGCAGCGGTGAGGCCCTGCTTCAGCACGATCTGCCTCTTCCCGGCATCCGCGAACTCGCAGCCGTTGACGATGAGGCGCCCGCCGTCGGCGAGGATGCAGGGCGCGCCCGGCTCGGCCGCCGCCCAGCCGGTGAAGTGGCAGCCGGTCAGCGTCAGCGTGCTCGGGCCGTGCTTCACGATCTGCTGCTTCGTTTCGGGCACGCCCCAGAATCCGCAGTTCGAGAGCTTCACGGGGCCCTGGTTGTTCTCGCCCACTTCGAGCGTCGCCATGAACTGACCGTTGACGAACTGCACCCCGGCATGTCCCTGCGTGCGGTCCACGCGCACGGCCACCGGGCAGATGTCAGCGCCCGACTGCGTGATGACCGCGTTGCCCGGCCCGTGGCCGAAGTCATCGAAGTGGAAGCCGATGATCGGGAAGATGACGAAGCAGTTCGTGATGAACTCCCAGTCCGTCTTCCCGACCTTGAAGCCGACGAGGTTCCTCTCCAGGTACGCCTTGATGTCGCCGCCGGGGAAGCCGGGGGCGATCGCCATGCGCGTCCAGAAGTTCGGGTTGAAGTGCACGTTCTCGATGCGGCCGATGTCGGTGCACTGGTCGATGTAGATGCCCGTCTTCAGCGGGCAGGCGAAGACGTTCCTGACGGTGTGCAGCTCGTTCCAGTTCGTCCCGAGGTCCAGCGCCTGGTAGGGGTTGGTGAGCGTCATGTCGTAGACCTGGCACAGCTCGCCGTCTACGCGGATCGTCCAGGGGTAGGGCTGCACGTCGGGCAGGGACTGCTCGGGGTAGTGGATGACCATGTTGCGGATGACGGCATTGGGCTTCAGCGTCACCAGGGGTGGCCCATCCGCGTTGCCCTTCCCTCCGTAGGCCAGCAGGAGCGTGCCGATGGGGTGCTCCGAGTGCGGGACACCCTCGGAGGCGCCACGGAAGGTGACGCCCGGAGGCACGGTCAGCGCGCCGTTGACGCGGTACTGGCCCGCCGGCAGATAGCAGACGGGCCCCGTCTTCTCAGCCGCATCCAGCGCGGCCTGAATCGCGGCCGTGTCATCGGCTACACCGTCGCCGACCACGCCGTGGTCCTTCGCGTTGACGTCAGCCATGAGAGCCGATCCTCCCGGCAGTATGAGCACGGCCAGCCCAAGGGTGCGAAGCATGTGTCTCCTCCGACGGAGCCTGCAGCGATGGGGCGTCGGAGGGCAGGCTTCGTCGGAGGCGAACCAACCACCTGTCGCGTTCCGTTCGCCGGCGCACAGAGAGGAGCCGCGCTCATGCTCGACCACGGTCTCATGCAGGGCCTCGGCCTGTCGGCGATCCTGGCTCTCGCCGCGTGCGTCGCCGAGGGGCAGGGCTCGGCCATCGACTACTCGGCCTGGGAGCGATACCGCGAGGGAGTCCAGCACCCGTGCGCGGCGATCAAGCCTCAGGACCTGGAGCGCGCCCGGCGCAACATCGAGCGCTACGAGTGGGCGCGCAAGTATGCCGAGGGAGTGCAGAGGGGCGCGGACGACCTCGTCGCGGCAGTCGACGCCGCGTGGCTGGCGACGTTCATCGAGCGCACGACGCCCGGCTGCTACGGGCCGTGCCCGGCCTGTCGCGCGCAGGGATTGCCGTGGCACCCGAACGGGCAGTGGTCGTGGAGCCCCTCGAAGCCGAACGAACTCACCTGTCAGGTCTGCAAGACCGTCTTCCCGAACGAGCAGTTCCCGGAGAGCGTGGCGGTCCGGAGCACGTGGGACCCGGAGCAGGAGTTCACCTTCATCGGCGGCGACACGTTCCGCTGCTTCGGCTACACGCAGGCCCGGCCGAGCCTCACCGGCATCATCCGCGCGCGGAAGATCGGCTACGCCATCGGCTGCCTGCACCGGCTCGGGCTGGCGTACGCCCTCACCGGCGACGCGCGATACGCGCAGACCGCGAAGGCGATTCTGCTGCGCTTCGCGGAGGTGCTGCCGAAGTACCTCGTGCGAGCCGGGTACGGCTACGGCGAGTACGCCGACTGCGACCCACACCTCGCCGCCGAGCGCATCCTGGACCTGCCGAACGATGAGCTGGTCTATCCCCCGAACAAGCCCGACCGGAGGATCTACACCGGCTACTGGTCGGCGAGCCGTCTGGGCAGCGCGGGCATGGATGGCGGCATGGTCGGCGACCTCGCGCAGGCCTATGACCTGACCTGCACCGCCGAGGGCGTGTACTCGCCGGAGGAGCGCCAGCGAATCGAGCGGGACGTGCTGCTCGAAGGGGCGTACCTCGCCGTGTGCGATCCGGAGATCAACAACAAGTCCGTGGGCAACCGCTGCGGTGCGGCGATGGTGGGCATGGTCACCGGGCAGCCGGACCTGGTGCACTTCGGGCTGGACGGCTTCCGGCGTGCGGTCGAAGACTGGTTCCTGCCGGACGGCGGTTCGTCCGAATCGCCGGCCTACGCGCTGATGACGATGGGCGGCATCGACGGCTTCGGGCTGATGTTCCGCGGCTACTCCGACCCGGCCGGCTATGCAGGCCCGGACGCCAAGCGCTTCGATGACTTCGATGCCTGCCGCGACACGCGTTACGGCGACTGCTGGCAGAGCCTCATCTGGACGCTGCAGGGCAACCTGAGGCACCCGCCGTCGGCGGACTCGTACCGGACGACCTCCATCGGCGCCTCCTTCGCCGAGCTGATCGCGGTCGGCTACCCCTCCGATGAGCACCTCGCGCTGCTGAAGGAACTCGCCGGCCCGGACCTTGCGGGCGGTTCTGCCGAGCAGGCGCTCCTCTACCGCGAGCCGGGCCTCGAAGCCCGCGAGGTCCCTCCCTTTGCGCTCCCCGACGTCGTCTTCCCGTTCCTCGCGCAGGGCTATCTCCGCACGGGCGCGACGGGCCGCGACAGCCTCGCGCTCCTGAACGCGAGCGACTGGGGCGGTCACCATCACCTCGACAGCCTCGACTTCTACTACTGGAAGGACGGGCGGGAGCTGCTCTCCGACCTCGGCTACCTCTGGGATCACCCAGACTCCTACCAGACGCGGCGCACCTTCTCGCACAACCTGGTGTTGATCGACGGCGCCGATCAGCGCGGGGCGGAGCGCGGCGGCAGCTTCCACCTCTTCTCGGTCACGCCGAGGGTGAAGGTGATGGAGGCTTCCTCGCGGGCATACGCCGACGCGGAGGTCTTCCGGCGCACGTGCGTACAGATCGACCACGGCGAGGGGGGCTCGTATCTGCTCGACATCTTCCGCGTCAAGGGCGGGCGCGAGCGGCAGTACGTCTTTCACGGCCCGGCCACTGACTTCCAGGTCGAAGGCCTGTCGCCGGAAGCCGCGACGGCGGCCGAGAAGCAGGTGCCCTTCGCAGTGCGGCTCCACTGCGGCGCAGTGGGCGAGGTGTACGTGGACGATGCAGAGGTCCGGCGCGTGATGGCCGACGGTTCGGAAGGGCCGAACTTGGCGGAAAACTCGTCACTGGCCACAGGCGACGTGGGGAAGCCGCCGCCGGGCTGGGGCCTCTACTCAGGGGACGGCAAGGCCGACAGCGGCGTCTTTGAGCCCGGCCGCGACGACCTGCGCTGCGTGCGGTTCCGCGCGCTGGCTCCGCACGAAAACGGCCGGATGAACGCCGCGTTGCTGATTGGCGCGTCGGACGGTTACACGGGCCGGGAGGCTCTGCCAGGGGTTCTCGGCGCGACGTATCGAGTCCGCTTCTGGCTGCGCGGGAACGCCCCGAAGGTGACCGTCGGCGCCGTCCTGTGGCCCAACGACCCGAGTTCCGCTGCCGACCGGGCGCACCTCAACATGCTCGAGGTGACGCCGGCCGGCGAGTGGACGCAGTACCAGGCCGAGGTCACGCTGCCCTCGAATGCGCTGCCGCTGACGAACATCCGGCAGGCCTCCGGCAAGCAACCGTGGCACATCACGTGGCCCCTCGCGGAGGACTACCAGTTCGCGGCCTTCGTGCCTGGCAACAACGATGAGACGGTGTTGATCGGCGACGGTTGGGGCCAGCGCGATCACCGCAACACCGACCGCGGCGCAACGCTGCCGTACGTGGTGCGCTCGAGGCAAGGAGGCGGCCTAGATGCCTTCGTGTCCGTGTTCGCCGGCGCGCCGACCGGCAAGCTGCCGGTGACGGGCGTTCGGCTCCTCGACGTGCCCGCCAACGCGCCGGAGGGCACCGTCGCGGTTGAGGTCACCACGCCTACGGGCGTGGATGTCATCGTGTCGATGCTGACGCCACAACCGCTCACGGTGCAGACGCCGCTCGGCCCGCTGACGACGGACGGCGCACTCGGGGCCGTGCTTGGATCGGGCACGACGCCTCAATCGGCGTGTCTCGTCGGCGGAACACGGCTGGAGGTCGGTGAGGCGAGGCTGAGCAGCAACAAGGCCTCGCCACAAGGCACGGTGCAGAGTGTCGGCTCAGCGCCCGGGGAGTCCTGGTTCGTCCTCGACGCGCCGCTACCCGAAGGCTGTGTGGGCCAGACGCTGTTCGTCGAGGACGCGCAGGAGCGCCGCGCGTACCCCATTCGCGCGATCTCGGGCACGAAGGTCTACACGAAGCAAGGCAACGTCGGGGTCGAGGCGAGGGAGGCCGAGCGATGGGAGTTCCCGATGACCCTTGCCTGGGAGGCCCCCTGATGGGCACTTACGTGATGGCCCTGGACCAGGGCACGACGAGTTCGCGGGCGATCCTCTTCGATGCGGCAGGGCGCCCGCTGGCCTCAGCGCAGGAGGAGTTGCCGCCGATCTATCCGCAGCCCGGCTGGGTCGAGCAGAACCCCAATGAGATTCTGGGCACCCAGCTCTCCGCGGCGCGAAGCGCAATCGATCGCGCGGAGATTCAGGCGAAGGAGATCGCCGCGCTCGGCATCGCGAACCAGCGCGAGACCACCATCGTGTGGGACCGGCGGACCGGTGAGCCGGTAGGCAACGCGATTGTGTGGCAGTGCCGCCGAACCGCGGGGATGTGTGACGAGCTGACCCGCGCAGGCTGGGCCGAGCCGATCCGCGACAAAACGGGCCTGGTCATCGACCCGTACTTCTCCGCCACGAAGGTCCGGTGGATCCTCGACAACGTCACCGGGGCGCAGGCAAAGGCCGAGCGCGGCGAGCTGGCCTTCGGCACGGTAGACTCGTGGCTCATCTACCGGCTGACCGGCGGGCGCGTGCATGTGACCGATCCCTCGAACGCCTCCCGCACGATGCTCTACAACATCCACACGCTCGAATGGGACGCCGCGATCCTCTCCCAACTGCGCATCCCACCCTCCATGCTCCCCGAGGTGCGCCTGTCGAGCGAGGTCTACGGCGCCACCGAACCCGGGCTGCTGGGCGCGGCGATCCCCATCGCGGCGAGCATCGGCGACCAGCAGGGCGCGCTCTTCGGCCAGGCGTGCTTCGCGCGGGGGATGGCGAAGAACACGTACGGCACCGGGTGCTTCCTGCTGATGAACACGGGCGGCGAGCCCGTCGCATCGCGCAACGGCCTGCTCACCACGATCGCGTGGGGCTTGCCGAACGGCACGTGCTACGCGCTGGAGGGCAGCGTCTTCGTGGCGGGGGCCGCGGTGCAGTGGCTGCGGGATGGGTTGGGGCTGATCTCGACGGCGGCCGAAAGCGAGACCCTCGCCGCAAGCGTGCCCGACACAGGCGGCGTGTACCTGGTGCCGGCATTCGTTGGCCTCGGCGCGCCGCACTGGGATGCCAGCGCGCGCGGCGCGATCGTCGGGCTGACGCGCGGCACCTCCCGCGCGCACATCGTACGCGCGGCGCTCGAAGCGATGGCCTACCAGACCGCCGACGTGCTGCAAGCGATGGAGGAGGACCTGGGCGCGCGTCTGCCCGAGCTTCGCGTGGACGGCGGCGCCGCCGCCAACGACTTCCTCCTGCAGTTCCAGGCGGACATCCTCGGCGCCCCCGTCGTGCGTCCGAAGGTCACCGAGACGACCGCTCTCGGCGCCGCCTACCTCGCGGGGCTTGCGGTCGGAGTGTGGAGCGGGACGGAGGAGTTGGCAGGCCACTGGGCCGAGGACCGGCGGTTCACGCCTGACATGCCGGCTGCGGACCGGGGGCACCGAACGGCAGGTTGGCGGAGAGCCGTGGAGCGGTCGCGCAACTGGGCCGGTCCCGACTCTCCTACGCGTTGAGGTACTTCCCCGGGAACCTCCACGGGTCGCGGTACTGGGGCCTGGCGAGGCGGGCTGCTTCCTTGTCGCCGACGATCCTCTCAGTCTCCGGATCGAACCGCACGGATCGCCTCAGCTTGTAGGCGATCAGCCCCAGGCACACCGGCAGATCGACGCGCACGTGGTAGTCCACGCAGCAGCTCGGTTGCTGGCGGGACTTGATGCAGTCCAGCCACTCGCGCTCGTGCCCGGGGGAGGGCGGGATGGACTTGTCCGGCGGGGTCAGGCCTTCCATCCGGTCGCCTTCGGGCATGATCTTGTACGAGCCGTAGTCCGACACGAGCGTTCCGTTCGAGCCGTGGAAGTAGATGGCGAGGCGGCGCCGCGGCGCCGGGTCGCCGTGCAGATCGAACCCGTAGCTGTTGGTCATCGAGGTCCACCAATGCAGCGTGAGGTTGGGGTAGCGCCAGAGGATGTCCTGGTTGTCGTAGGCGTCGCCGTCGTCGTCGAGGAAGTAGCGGCCGCCCGAGCAGCTGGTCTCCAGCGGGAAGCCGAGGTCCAGCGCCCAGACCGGGAGATCGGTGATGTGTGGCGCCATGCCCGGCGTCCACCCACCGGTGTAGTCCATCCACGAGCAGTGGTTGTAGGCGTTGGCGACGAGGATCGGATTGTAGCGCCCCAGCGGCGCGGGCCCGCACCAGAAGTTCCAGTCGAAGCCCGCCGGGGGATCGGTGTATGCGCCCTTGCCGATGCCACTGGGCATCTGGTTGAGAACGTGGAAGGTGCGCACGACGCCGATCTTGCCGAGGTTCCCCGAGCGGATGTACTCGACGACGCGGCGGTAGTTCTCGCCAGCGTGAATCTGCGTGCCCACCTGGCTGATGCGGTGGTGCTTCCTCACCGCGTTCCGCACCGCGAGGCTCTCGGCCACGTAGAGCGTCATCGGCTTCTGGATGTAGAGGTCCTTGCCCGCTTCGCACGCCTCGATCGCGATGAGCGCGTGCCAGTGGGGTGGCGTGGCGATGATGACCGCGTCGATGTCGGGCTGGGCGAGCATCTCGCGGTAGTCGGCGTACGGCTTGCACGAGTCCTGGTAGTCGGCGACGACCGCCTCGCGCCGCTCCTTCCAGACATCACACGCGCCCGTGACGACGACATCCGGGTGGGCGGCGCAGTTCCCCAGATTCCCCCGGCCCATCCCGCCGCACCCGATGAGGCCCACGTGGATGCGCCCGTTCGGGCTCGTCTGACGGCTTCGCCCGCTGCCGATGGGTAGTTGCGTGGCAACCATGCCGATGGCCCCCAGTCTCGCAGTGTCCTTCACGAACTGCCTGCGTGTTCGCTTGCCCGAGCTGTCCATGCGGATGCCTCCGTCCCCTTGTCTCGTTCTCCGCGTCGAAGGTCGGTTCCGCGCCGTGGCGAAGCCCCCCTCCACACCGCAACCGAGGAACCAGGATGACCGGCTCCATACCCAGGATGGGCCTGTGCCCCATCGGCAAGTTCGTCTTCAGCAACGAGGACGCGATCCGCGACAAGCAGCTGCTGCAGACAAAGCTGCGCGAGTGGGGCGTGGACTTCGTTGATCTGGAGGGCGTGCTGGAGGACGGACTGGTGAAGGACCAGCGGCACGTGGAGGTCGCGGTCGAGCACTTCCGCAGGGCCGGAATCGACTGCCTGTTCATGCCCCACTGCAACTTCGGGACCGAGGGTGCGGTCGGCATGATCGCGCGGAAGCTGGGCGTGCCCACGCTGCTGTGGGGCCCGCGCGACGAGGCGCCCCTGCCCGACGGCCGCCGCCTGCGCGACACGCTCTGCGGCCTGTTCGCCAGCAGCAAGGTGCTGCACAAGCTCGGCGTGCCGTTCACCTACGTAGAGAACTGCCGCGTGGATGACGAGCAACTGCGCAAGGGCGTGGACACCTTCCTGCGCGCGGTGAGCGTCGCCGATGCCCTGCGGAACGGCATCCGTATCGGCGTGATCGGTCAGCGAATCGACTTCTTCTGGACCACCATCATCAACGAGACCGAACTGCTGGACCGCTTCCATGTCGAGCTGCTCCCATTGGACATGGTGGACTTTCTCAACGGCCTGCGGGAGCGCCGGAAAAGAGGGACACCATACCAATTTCCGACGTCTGAAATTGGTATGGTGTCCCTCTTTTCCTCCTACGAGGCGGAGGTCGCGGACCTGCGCCAACGCTGCAAGGTCGAGGGCTTCGATACCGACGGGCCGCTGATGAACGTCCTCGCCGCGCGGGACGAGATGCTGGCCCTGGCAGAAGCCCATGCTCTAGATGGCCTCGCGCTCCAGAGCTTCATGTCGGTGGTCGATGCGGCGGGCGCGTACTGCACCTACGCCGAGAGCTGCGTCTGCGAGCGCCTGCCCTACGGCGCCGAGACGGACGTGCACGGCGTCATCAGCGACCTGCTGCTCCGCCGCGCGATGCTCGGCTCGGCCCCCGCGTACGTCGCGGAGTTCACGACCCGCCACCCCGAGAACGACAACGCGGTGCTGCTCTGGCACGCCGCCGCGCCCTTGTCGATGTGCGATCCCGACGACACGCCGACCATCGGTCACCACTGGATTCTGCCCAGCCCCCTGTCGGGGATGCTGCACTTCAAGCTGCGCGAAGGCCCGATCACCATCGCGCGCTTCGACGGCGACCATGGGGAGTACCGGCTGGCCGTCGGCGAGGGGCACACCGTCCCCGGCCCGCGCACGCTGAACAACTACGTGTGGATGGAGGTGGGTGACTGGCCCGCGTGGGAGCGCGCGCTCATGCAAGGCCCCTTCATCCACCACTGCGCGATGGGTTACGGCCACTTCGCGGAGGCGCTGACCGAGGCGTGCAAGTACGTGCCCGGTCTCGAGGCCGTCCGTCTTGGAGGGCGATAGAGAGGCTGGCGACCTGGGGTGCCATGAATGGCACCCCTACATGATCGGGCGCGATGAATCGCGCCCCTACATCCGGCGGCGTCCCTGTAGGGGCGCGGTTCACCGCGCCCGCGACGCCGAGCCCCGGTTCCCGGAGGATCATCCCATGTGCCGCTTGCCGATCATGCTGCTGGCGCTGGCCCTGCTCGTGTGCTCGTGTGGACCGGCCCAGGACTGGACGCTCTATCCTGAGGGGCCGCTGGAGTACACCGCGCTGAAGGATGGTGGAGTCTGGCTCCAGATCGGCTGTGTCGCGTGGGGGCCGCAGTGGCGCTGGTTCGGCTTCGGCGGGCAGGCGACGATAGAGGGCGACCGGCGGAGCTTCGCCCAGAGCGCGACGGTCGGCGGTACGGACAAGACGGTCGAGATCAAGCACGAGGCCTGGCAGAAGGGCGACACGCAGGCGGTCCTCGCCTATGAGTTCCACACGCCTCTTCAGGCCGAGTTCACCCAGATCTGCGCGACGCTCTCCCCGAACATGGCTGTGTTCGCGGGGGGATCGATGACGGCGAAGCTGACTGGCGGCGAGGAGCAGCAGATCGCGCTGCCCTTCGGGCGCGGCAACATCGGCGACTCGGTCGAGGCGCTCGTGCTGCGCGACGGTGGGGGCACCGAAGTCACGGTCGCGCTCAGTCCCGCGCGCCCCGTGACCATGGACGGGGATGGGCGGCTGCAGCTCGTCGGCGCCTCGATGGCGGCGGGTGAGATGCGCCGGACGGAGATCACCATCTCCTTCCCGGCCAAGGTGCGGTTCATCACCTCCGATGCGGAGAGCTTCCAGCAGGACGACACCACGGACTGGTTCCCCTACCCCGTCGGCCCGGCGGGTGTGCCGATCGACCTGAGCTTCCTCAACAAGGATGCGCAGGGCAACTTCATCCCGGCCGGGGCCCACGGCTTCCTCACGGTGAAGGGCGACCAGTTCGTGTTCGAGGACGGGACGCCGGCGCGGTTCTGGGGCGTGAACCTCACCGCGGGCGCAGTGCTCACCTCCGAGGAGCGCGCGGTGCAGCTCGCCGATCGCTTGGCGCGCCTCGGGGTGAACGTGGTCCGCTTCCATCACCTGGACAGCTGGGCCAACCCGATCATCGACTACAACCATCCGGACGGCACCACGCAGCACCTCAACCCCGCCTCGATGCGCCTCCTGGACCGCGCGGTCTTCGAGCTGAAGCAGCGCGGCATCTACGTCATCCTCGATCCGTGGGTGCAGCGGTGCTTCACGGCGGCGGATGGCGTCGCCGACTACGGCAATCTGGGCAAGCGGGGCAACTTCAACCTGCACCCGTACATCTACTTCGACCCGCGCATGCAGGAGCTGATCCAGGGGCAGTGGCAGCAGGTCTGGACGCATGTGAACGAGTTCACGGGGGTCGCCTACAAGGATGAGCCCGCGTGCGTGATGACGGAGTGCATCAACGAGGGCCTGCTCGGCGGGCTCGACGGAGTGCGCGGGGACTTCTACCGCAACGGAATCCGGCAGCAGTACGACGCCTGGGCGAGGGAGAACGGCGCTGTGCCGTTCGACCAGTCGAACGTGTTCACGCAGAACTACGGCGAGAACAACCTCCGCTTCTTCACCTTCCTGCACCAGCGCTTCTACCGGCAGTCGCACGACTTCTTCCGTAGGATCGGCGTGCGCATCCCGATCAACGCGACGAACTGGGGTCACTTCACGTGGATCATGGCCGCGCAGGCGGACCTCGACTACATGGACTCGCACCACTACTACGGCGGCGACCGGATCGGGCCGGGCTCCGGGCTGGGCGGCTTGTGGCTGAGCCATCCGCCGGGCCTGCCCGATTCGCCCTTCGGCCGGATCGGCGGCTTCGCGGTGCAGGGCAAGCCCGTCGCCTCCAGCGAGAACGGGAACAACCCGCCGAAGACTTACCGGGCGGCGTATCAGCTCGGCCTGGCGGCGATGGCCGCCTTTCAGGGCTGGGACTCGATCACGGGGTATGCGTACAGCCAGTCCGGCAACCCGCGCGATACGCTCAGCGACTTCGAGTGGGAGACCGACCCGGCCTCGGTTGCGAGCCTCGCGGTGGGCGCGCTACTCTTCCGGCGCGGCGATGTCAGTCCGGCGAAGGAGACCGTGGCGATGGCCCTCCCGCAGGAGGAGATCTGGACGCTGCGCTGGGAGAACGGCGGCGAGAGGCAGTACTGGAACACGGCCGGCTTCAACGCCGCGCTCGACCAGCACCGCGTAGTGGTCTGCCTGCCAGGGGATTCGGGGACACGATCCCAATCCGATGAGGCCGGATTGGGTCATGTCCCCGAATCCGCGCTCAAGCCCGTGCAGACCCTAACGGTGGATGACGCCTTCGCGTATCGCCCTCCGACCACCGACGCGCGCAGCGATACGGGCGAGCTGCGGCGCGACTGGGCCCTCGGGCTGGGCCTGGTCGACACGCCTCGCACCCAGATCGTCTATGGGAAGCTGGGGGAAGCGGGCAAGCCGCTGCAGACGAAGGACTGCGCCTTCGACATCTCGACGCCCTTCGCGGTCGTCGCCGTCACTAGCCTCACGAACGAGCCCCTGGCCTCCTCCGGCCACCTGCTGCTGACCGCCGTCGCGCGGGCTCAGAACACCGGGATGGCCTTCAACATGGCGCGCACGAAGGTCGTCGCCAACGGCTCCGCGCCTGTCATCGCCGAACCGGTCACCGGCACCGTCCGCATCCGCACCACCCGCAAGTCACTCACGCTCTACCCGGTCCAGGTCGATGGCGCGCGCGGCGCTGCGGTCGAGCTACCGGTGAAGAACGGGCTCTGCGAGGTCCCACTGACCAGCGCCTCGCAGACCATCTTCTACGAGATCGAGGCCTCCGCCGGGCCGTAGGAGCCTATCCCGAAACTCGGACGGCGACAGGCAGGAATGTTGATTGCCAGCATGCGTAACGCTCGTTACGATGGGTGGGAATGTGACAGAGGAACAGCCTCCGCTGCCCCAAACCACCCACTACATCCTAAATGAGCGCCTTTGGTGCCGTTGATGATGTC
>Ga0194110_10005658_pt1 | contig 14754 bp, 13 predicted proteins | sample TA2Kig1200mmetaG_FD_146192 | JGI IMG/M metagenome (GOLD analysis project Ga0194110, IMG submission 146192) | Freshwater microbial communities from Lake Tanganyika, Tanzania - TA2015032 Kigoma Deep Cast 1200m | ecosystem: Environmental > Aquatic > Freshwater > Lake | place: Tanzania: Lake... | reverse complement strand
CGCAAGGCAGACTCCGTGTGTAGCAAGCATCATTGTGGCTCCTTCATGAGTGATAATCTGTTACCAGGCACCTGAAGGATACCACAAATCGGTCAAAACGCAAAGCGAACTATCGTTGTACTACTAAAGTGCACGAGGCTTTTCCGAGATTGTTGAAGGGAGGGTTCCAAATGAGTCCGAAGAAAACAAGCTTGATCAGCCGAAGGGATTTTCTTAAGGGGGCTGCCGGGGTAGCCGGTCTCGCCGCCTCTGGCACGATTTTGCAGGCATGCGCCCCGCTGGCATCGCCGACCCCGGTCCCGCCACAGGCCCCTACTGTACCTCCGATCCCGACCAAGGTACCCGTGCCCACTGTTGCCGCGACTGCTGTGCTAACGGGACCGGCCGGTACACTAAGAATAGCCATGCGGGAGACTTTGCTCTCTCTGGACCCCCAGAAGGAGTATCAGATAGTATCTCTCGGCTTCACTAACAGGTGTTTTGCTGATCCCTTGGTGAACTATGACGACAAGTACAACTTCGTACCAGGGCTGGCTCTCTCTTGGACGGCTATAGACGACCTGACCTGGGAGTTCAAGTTGCGAGAGGGCGTCAAGTTCCACAACGGGGAAAAGTTCAATGCAGAAGCCGTGAAATACTCCTTTGAGAGGATGAAGGATCCAAACTACAAGGCTGGAGGCGCTTCTCTCCTCGCTGATGTTGACAGCGTCAAAGTCAAGGATGAATACACCGTCCTGGTTCGCACCAAAGAGCCATCGGGTGCGCTGCTACCCAACCTCACGCTTGTATCCATAGTACCGATTGAAGCATCCAAGCGCGATGATTTCGCCACGAATCCTGTGGGAACGGGGCCGTTCCGTTTCGTGGAGTACAAGAAGGGCGAAAGATTAGTGATGGAAGCGAATCGGGAGTATTGGGGAGGAGCCCCCAAACTGAAGCAGGTGATCTACTACCCAATCGCCGAAGATACCACTCGCATGGCTGCGGTACGGACCGGTGAAGTAGACATCGCCTATGGAATACTTCCAGAGGAGATAGCCGGTCTCAAAGTCATGCCGCAGCTAGAGGTGTTCAGCGTTCTGAGCAACGACTGTGTTGGCGTGATTGCCTATCTAGAGGGAGACAAGCCCCGGATCAAGTCCAAGGTCCGGAAGGCTATGCTGATGGCTATTGATCGAGAGAAGATCGTCAGCAAGATTCTCCAGGGAGTGGGAGCAGTGGCCAGATCAGTGGTATCTGCTGCTCTGCCCTTCTTTAACCCGAATCTGACGCCCTACCCGTACGATCCAAAACAAGCCAAGGCACTACTGACCGAAGCGGGATACCCCGATGGGTTCTCTTCAAACTTGGTAGTGCCCAGCGGTTTCTATCCCAAGGACGCGGAAATCACCCAAGCCGTCGCTGCATACCTGAAGCAGATCGGCATCAATTTGGAGGTCAGGCTCGTGGAGCAGAGTTCTGCATGGCCTCTGAGGCGAGTGCCCTATGAATTCTTCTACTCGGGCGGCGCCGTTATGAACATGGACGGGGATATGGCTTTCTCCCGAGACTACATGCCTGAGACCTCACGGGAGAAGTACAACAATCCAGAGGTGACGCGCCTCATCAAGGCGGCCAGGGCTTCTTCCAAGCAAGACCAGCGCAGGGAGTTGTACCGCCAGGTGCAGGCGGCTATCTGGGAGGATATGCCCAGGATCCAGATCCATGATGTGGGTGATGTATGGGCGATGAGTAAGAGGGTCAAGAACTGGCAACCTCGCCCGGACAAAACCATAGTGCTTAAGGACGCTTCAGTGGAAGGTTAGGCCGGGTACAGCGCAAGACCAGGGCTAGGAGCCACTTGAGCCAGCGGTTCCTAGCCCAACGTGGTGGAAGGAACTCTAGATTAATGGGGAACTACTTGGTGCGTCGGCTGCTACAACTCCTCGTGGCGCTGCTGGGAATGTCGGTTATCATCTTCTTAGCCATGCGCGTCGCACCGGGCGATCCCGCCGAGCGGATGGTTTCGCCGCTCGCAACCCAGCAAGAGCTACAACAGATGAGAGAGGCCTTGGGACTGAATAAGCCGATATATGAGCAGTACGTGATTTTCCTTTATGATGTGCTCCATGGCAGTCTAGGCAAGTCGCTCTTCTATAATGCCCCTGTTGTGACTCTTGTGTTGGAAAGCTTGCCGGCGACCTTTCAACTCGCTCTGCTCTCCATGATGGTGGTAATCGTGGTTGGCGTTCCCCTCGGTGTATACTCTGCTACCCATAGTGACTCCTGGCCTGACGTCATTGCACGGGCGATCACCTATATCGGCCAGGCAATGCCCAGTTTTTGGCTAGCTATAATGCTCATTCTTGCGTTTAGCGTGGGTCTTGGCCTCTTTCCCGCGTTTGGACGGCGCAGCCCTAGCGCCTTTGTTCTGCCGGTTATCTCATTGGCCCTCCCACGCTTGGCTAGAGTTATGCGGTTCGTGCGTTCTGCGGTACTTGAGGTGATGCATGAGGACTACGTAAGGACCGCGCGCGCCAAGGGCTTGCCAGAGCGTTCCGTGGTGTATCGGCACGGGTTTCGCAACGCCCTCATTCCTATTGTAACTGACACCGGGTTGCAGTTTGCATGGCTCCTCGGGGGCTCGATGATCGTCGAGGTTGTCTTCGCTTGGCCAGGGATTGGAGCGTTAACCCTCAATGCCATCTACTCTAGAGACTACCCGCTGGTGGAGGGTTGCGTTATCTTCCTGGGTCTCATCTTTCTGCTTATTAATCTGATCATCGACCTTTCGTATGCTGTGCTGGATCCCCGGATTCGCTATCAGTAGGGCACTACTGAAGGCGGTTGGGCCAAGAAGATCACTGAAAGCCCTTCGGAATGGTCATAAGGCAAGGTGATATGGATGATAACACAAGTGATGGGCGCTATGAGGAGCAGTTTCGGGATTGCGAGCGGTGCTGTCATCCTCATAGCAATCCTTGGGGGGGTTGTGTTCGGGCCATACATTCTTCAGTGTGACCCTTTGTCGCAAGATCTTGAAGCTCGGCTTCAACCACCAGCCTGGTACCCAGGAGGAGTCCCTGACCATTTCCTGGGAACGGATACGTTGGGCAGAGATATGATCAGCCGACTCCTGTATGGGGGGCGCGTGTCCCTTTCATTAGGTATTGGTACAGTTATATCAGCAGGTCTTGTAGGCTTTGCTCTAGGGCTAATCTCAGGATACTTTGGAGGAGCACCCGATGATGTGGCTATGAGGGTCGCAGAGATTCAAATGGCCTTCCCCTTCATTGTGTTGGCGCTCATTCTGATGGCGGTCTTTGGTGCAGGTTTTATTCCCATGTTTGTGGCGTTTACGATAAGTGGCTGGCCTATATTTGCTAAGGTTACTCGCGGTCTGGTGTTGTCTATCCGCCAAAAAGAGTTCATTGAGGCAGCTCGCACTATTGGTTGCAGTGACATTCGCATAATCCTTCGTCATGTTCTGCCTAATGTCCTACCCTATGTTATCGTCTTGGCGCCGCTTCAGTTGTCTGGCATGATGGTGACGGAAGCAGGTCTCAGCTTTGTGGGAATCGGCATCCAGCCTCCTGAGCCCTCCTGGGGAAATATGATGGGTGAGGGCCGCGCATATTTGTCCAATGCTTGGTGGTTGGCCACTCTACCAGGTATCGGGCTGATGGCAGCCGCGCTGGGCGCGAACCTTCTCAGCGATGGGCTACAGGTTACGCTCAGCCCGAGAGTCAGAACGAGCACCAGATGATAGCCTTCTTTCTGTTTCTTTCGTTGGAATGGCATTGGGGGTTATGGGTTGGGAGGAAAAGGTGTCAATACTCGTGACTGGGGCTAGCGGATTCATCGGCAGTTACTTAACACGAGAGTTAGCCAGCCAAGGTCATACCATGGTTGCCGTCTCCAGGTCCATTGACGAACGGTCGCTTAGCTGTGTTAGCGCCCTGAGGATTGACATCACGAAAACCGAAGATCTGGAGCAACTACCCAATGATGTAGATGTGGTGTTCCATCTGGCGGCCTACATACCTCGTGACTATGCCGACCCGAAGACCGCGTTTACTTGCCTCAGTGCGAATGCAAATGGTACCTTGCAGATATTGGAATGGGCTAGACATCGCAGTGTACAACGTTTTGTTTATGCGTCATCGCAGGTGGTTTACGCTCATCCGCGCTACTTGCCTGTTGACGAAGAACATCCTACGTACCCGTTGGGAACGACGAGTTTCTACGGGGCAAGTAAGTTGCTGGGCGAGATCTTCACGAGAAGATATGCAGAGTCAGGTTGGCTAAGAACCATCGTCCTGAGGTTAGGATCGGTTTATGGGGCAGGCATGAACAGACAACACTTTCTGTCCAGATGGATGGTGCAGGCCAGTAGAGGAATAGGTCTGGAGGTCCCTGTCACCTACAAGAGGAGTGCGGACTGGGTGTACATCAAAGATGTAGTTCAAGCCTTTGTCCAAGCGTGCTTCTCAAACGCAGAGGGAGTGTACAACATAGGAGGTGGTCGTGAGATAGCTATCGAGGATTTGGCAGCCACCGTAGTAGCCGTAGTTCAAGCGGCCTCATCCAGGGTCGTTGTGCCTTCGGTTTGGCCTGAATGCTCATACCGGTTCTACATGGACATATCCAAGGCTCAGGCAGCTTTGGGCTACCAGGTTCGTTACCCCCTAAGAGCAGGATTAGAAGACATGTTCGCGGAGGGTAAGAGGACACAGATTTGGAATGCTTGACCTAGGGTCTGTCGGAGGGCGATGGCTAGACACAAATCCAGCAGCGAGGAAGAATAGAAATGGCAGAGCTTACCGTCAAATCCTTCGCCGATATCCAGCGTATCCTAGACAACCATGACCGCTTCCGGGGCACCAGCCTCAACATGATTGCCTCGGAGAATATCCCTAGCGCCACAGTACGCAAGTATCTCACCTGCGACTTCGGCGGCCGCTATCCCACCTATGGTGATGATCCTGCTGTGCGCAACTATCTGGGCAATCAGTACATCGCCGAACTGGAGATCCAGGTGCAAGAACTGGCCAAGCGGGTCTTTGATGCCAAGTTTGTGGACTTTCGCCCCTTGGGCGGCCAGATGGCCGGAGTGGCTACCATCACCGGCCTGACTAATCCCGGCGATCTCCTCTTGGAGACCGGCAACTGCTACGGCGGTCAGCAGATAGGCAGCAAACTGATCCAGGCTAGCGCCCTACGGAATTGCCTGCGCGTTGAGTATCTGCCCTACGATGCACACGAACACATCATTGACGTGCCTAAGCTGCGGGCGATGATCCTGGAGAAGAAGCCCAGGCTCGTCGTCTTCGGTCGGGCGCATATTCTTTTCCCTGACCCGATCCGCGAGGTGCGAGATGAAGCCGACAAGGTAGGGGCCTATATTGCCTATGATGCCTCGCATGTCATGGGCCTCCTGGCTGGACGCTGTTTCCCCAATCCCCTGGACAATGGCGCCGACGTTGTCTTTGGCAGCACCCACAAGGCTCTGCCGGGGCCCCAGGGCGGCATGTACTTCACTCGCCAGGAGGAGATCTACAAGAAGGTGCGCCGCGCCCTGTACCCCCCCATCGTCACGAACCATCATCCAGAGCGTATACCCGCGCTGGCTGCACTCTGGTTAGAGATGCTGGAGTTCGGTCCCGCCTACGCCGGCCAGGTTGCCCGCAACTCTGCCGCCTTGGGTCAGGCCTTGCACAGCCGGAGGATAGAGTGTCTCTGTGCCCACAAAGGCTTCAGTACCACGCACCAGGTTCTGGTGGACGTATCCAGCCACGGTGATGCCTCCGGGATCGCCCTGCGTCTTCAGGAGGCCCATATCATCACCGGAGCGGGTGCTATCCCCAAGGACCTCCCCAGCGATGGCAAGACCAAATCAGGCTTGCGCTTGGGCACGCAGGAGCTGACCCGCATCGGCTTTGTGGAGAGAGATATGCAGGCGGTAGCCGATCTGCTTAAGCGGGTGGTGGTCAACCGTGAAGAACCGTCGGGAGTAGCCAAGGACGTGGCTGCTCTCGTGGGGCAGTTCAAGGAGCTAAGGTTCGTGTTTGAGAAGGGCACGCCACCGTATGGCCCTATCTGCTAGAGCCAGACAGCTAATCTCGAAAGCAGAAGAAAGGGGGTGTTACTGAGGGGGGTCTTGGAACCCGGGTCATGGAGTGGCGGATACCCGCCATGTTACCTGGAAGGCACACAGAGGAGGATAAGATGAATACCAATGATTCCATTGGCGTAGACAGTCTCCTGTCGAAACAAATCACCCGGCGGGAACTGATCAAAGTGGGCCTGGCTGCGGGGGCGGCAGCCGCGTTCAGCTCTCTACCCCTTCTGGGATGCGGCCAAGCTGAACCGGAGGCAGATCACATCCGCTTCGCCTGGTATGAGGAGAACCTGACTATGGATCCCACCATGACCACGATGACCCCCACGCTGGTTCTGATCAGGCCGTGCATGTTCAATAGCCTGGTGAAGCAGGACCCTGAGGGCAAGATCGTACCGGATCTGGCGGAGTCCTGGAAGTCAGTGAATCCTCTGACCTGGGAGTTCAAGCTGCGCAAGGGGGTGAAGTTCCATAACGGCGAACCCTTCAACGCCGAGGCTGTGAAATTCACCTTTGAACGGCTAAAGGATCCCAAGCGCGCATCTATCCAGGCCTTCTTGTGGGGACCTGTGCAGACCGTCAAAATCCTGGATGAATACACCGTCCAGATCATCAACGATAAGCCTAACGGCCCCATGATCCGGAACCTGGCCATCGGCTGCATGTTGCCACCGAAGGCGTACGACCAAGACAAGTTTGGTACCGAACCCATCGGCACGGGCCCCTTTGTGTTCAAGGAGTGGGTTCGCGGTCAAAAACTGGTGATGGAGGCCAACAAGGACTACTGGGGTGGTCCCCCTAAGGCCAAGAAGATCACTTACTTCCCCATCCCAGAGGAAGCCACGCGGATCGCAGCGCTGCGCAAGGGCGACCTGGACGTCACCTTCACCGTCCCTGTGGACCAAGTTAAGTTGCTGGAAGGGGACGAGAAGATCAAGATGGAGAAGATACTGAGTTGCGACACCCACGTGCTCTCCATCGGCGGCAAAGAGACTAAACTCTTTGAGGATCACCGATTACGCCAGGCTGCTAGTTACGCCATCAACCGCCAGGCGATGATAGAGAAGATCCTTTACGGATTTGCTCAGATGCCGCGCTCCGTGATCTCCCCTATGGTCTTCGGCTTCAACCCCAACCTACCACCTGGGCCTGTTACTTACGACGTGGAGAAAGCCAAGAGCCTGATGAAGGCAGCCGGCAAGGAGGCGGGCTTTGAGGCAGAGTTGATGTACGTCAACGGCTCCTTGCCCAAGATCGCCGATCTGGCCCTGGCGGTAGCCGCTGATCTGCAGAAGATCGGCATAACGTGCAAAGTACGGGTCTTCCCAGACTTTGCGGTGGGGGGCACGTTCCTGCAACCCGGCAAGTTTGACATGTTCTACAACAGTTGGACCACCTACACCCTGGACGCCGACATGCCCTTCTGGCGCAATTGGCACTCCTCCAATTCCCGGGAGGGAACAGGCAAGTACGACTACGGCAAAGACCTGGACGCCCTCATAGAGAAGGGCCGCTACTCCCTGGATGAGAAGGAACGCCAGGAAGCGTATTACAAGGCGCAAGAATATATGTGGAACTTCCCCACCCGTATGGCCCTCTATCACTCCATGGACGTCTGGGGCGTGCGTGCCAATGTGAAGAACTTCAAACCCACGGCAAGTCGCATCGTGGATATGTTCCAGGTCTACAAGGGATAGGCTCTCTTGGCGCGGCGTTCTTCTTAGTGACCAACCGAGGCCGGAAGGCGCAGGCCCTCCGGCCTCACTTTCGGAGGCTGAGAGTGGAGATAATCCGTTTCGCTATCGTCGGCATGGGCATTCGTGGCCAGCTCTTTGCCCAGGCCATTCGCCAGAACCCCCAGGCCAGGCTGGTGGCCATCTCGGATATCAACTCTCGGGTCTTGGAGCGCACTGCCCAGGAGTTCAATGTCCCAGGTTATGCCCATTGGGCCGAACTCCTGGAGCGCGAGAAGCTAGACGCCGCCTGCATCTGTACCCCTGACTTCGCCCACCGGGAGCCGGCCATCCTGGCTGCCCAGGCGGGATTGCACCTCTTCATAGAGAAGCCCCTGGCCATGACTACTGAGGACTGCCAGGCCATCCGGGCGGCGGTCAAGCAGGCAGGTGTGCAGGCCACGGTAGCCCTGATCAACCGCTTCAATCCCTACTACCTGCGGGCCCGGGAGGCTATCGAGGCTGGGGAACTGGGCCAGATCCTCAGCGTGAACTTTCGCGCCAACGATACTCTCTGGGTAGCCACCGACATGCTCTCTTGGAGCGCACGCTCCACGCCAGCCTGGTTCCTCTGGCCCCACGGCATGGACCTGGCCAACTGGCTCACCAAACGCAAGGCTCGCTTGGTCTACAGCACCGGCGTCAGGCAGAAGCTCGTGCAAATGGGCATCGACACCTACGATATGATCCACGCCATCATCAAATACGAGGACGGGACGGACGGCGTCTTCGAAAGCTCCTGGATTCTTCCCAACACCATGCCCAATCTGGTGTACTCCCACAGCGAGATCATCGGTTCAGAAGGAGCGCTCTTCCTAGATCTTCACGATCAGGGTATCCATAAGTGTACTGCCAAGAAGATCATCTACCCCAGTGTCATCTCGGAGGTCAAGGTGGCCGGGCGGCTCATGGGACGTGAGTTCATGTTCTTCGACACCTTCGTAGATCATCTGCTGCGATGTGTCCCACCTATAGTCAGCCTGGAGGAGGCCGAGGAAGTGTGTCGCACTATTGAGGCGGTACACCAGTCTATAGAAACAGGCCAGGTCGTTATCCTGTAGACGGGATCATCTGAGAGGTTAGGATGACTAGATATCTCGTCAGCCGGCTGATTCAGTTGCTCGTGCTGGCGGTGATCGTCGTCACCATCGTCTTCGCCGCGGTGCGCATCGTGCCCGGTGATCCGGCCATGATCATGCTGGGGCAGATTGCCACACCCTACGAATACGAGAGCCTGAAAAAGATCATGGGTCTGGACCAACCTATCCCAGTCCAGTATGTGCTCTTCCTCAAAGGGCTTGCCGTGGGAGATATGGGCAAATCGGTGTTCTACGGCAAACCGGTCATGGGCATGGTTGTGGAGCGCCTGCCAGCAACCCTGGGGTTGGCTGTCGTTACGATGATCTGGATCCTGCTGGTGGGTGTCCCCATCGGCATCTACACGGCCTGCCACCAGGGCAGTTGGGCCGATTACATCATGCGCCTGCTGGTGTATTTCACCCAGGCCGCCGCTACTTTCTGGGTGGCGATTATGTTGATCCTGGTCTTCTCTGTGAAACTCGACCTCTTGCCCTCGTTTGGCAGCGGCACTTTGGCACATGTGATCCTGCCCACAACAGCCTTGGGACTGGGGCTTGTCGCCCGGGTGGCCCGTTTTGTGCGATCAGGCATGTTGGAGGTCCTGGGTACCGACTACGTCCGCACTGCCCGTGGAAAAGGCCTGGCCGAGAACCGGGTAATGTATGGTCATGCCTTTCGCAATGTGATGATCCCCCTGGTCACCGATACGGGCCTCCGCTTTGGCTGGCTCCTGGGTGGGGCCGTCATCGTCGAGACAGTCTTTTCTTGGCCTGGACTAGGCTCACTCACCACTACGGCGGTGCAGATGCGTGACTACCAGTTGGTGCAAGGCTGCGTCCTGGTCTTTGCGCTGCTCTTCCTTGTGGTGAACTTGCTGATAGACGTCTCCTATACGTTGATTGATCCCCGCATACGCTATCAAAAATAGATAGCGGTTCTTTGGAAAAAGGAAGGACCATCGTTGACGACTATGACCGTCACCAGTCGCCGGCGAAGGCACTGGAAGGAACTCGCCTGGCTGACCAAGCGGCACCTGGCGGTGATCACAGGTGTCATCCTCAGTGTGGTCATCGTTCTCTTGGTGGCCCTTGGGCCCTTCATCTTCACGGCGGATCCCATAGCCCAGGACATCGATATACGGCTTACGCCTCCTTTCTTACTAGGAGGCAACGACCCAGCCCACCTTCTGGGTACGGATCAGTTGGGGCGCGATGTGCTCAGCAGGCTATTGCACGGCGCTCGCCTTTCCCTGGTCATTGCCTGGATGTCCGTCCTGGCCTCGGCTGCGGTGGGCATCATCATCGGTCTCGCCTCAGGCTACTACAGAGGGATTACCGACGAGCTCTTCATGCGCGTGGCCGAGGCGGAGATGGCCTTTCCTTTTGTCGTCCTGGCCCTGCTCTTGCTCTCGGTGCTCAGCTCCAGCCCCGGTCACATTATCGCGGTCTTCATCGTAGTAGGCTGGCCCATCTACTCCAAAATCGTGCGCGGCTTGGTGTTGTCACTAAGGGAGGAGGAGTTCATTATCGCTGCACACGCGATGGGGGCGCATAACTGGCGGATCATGGCACTGCACTTGTTGCCCAACCTGCTGCCCAGTGTGTTCGTGCTATGCACTTTGCAGTTCTCGGTGGTCATCTTCACCGAGGCAGGACTCTCCTTCATTGGTGTGGGCATCCAACCACCGACGCCCTCCTGGGGCATGATGCTGGCTGAGGGGAGACAGTATATCTCCACAGCCTGGTGGCTGCCCACTTGGCCCGGCCTGGCCTTAATGTTCACGGTGCTAGCTGCCAACCTAGTGGGTGACGGGCTGCAGGATGCCTTGAACCCCCGGCGCCGCGTGGGCATGGCTTAGAACCTTTGGCAAGAGAAAGAGAGTATTTTATTTAAGGAGGAACGTTATCGTGAAATACCTGCTTGGTGAGATGACCTGGCCTCAAGTCAAAGAGCTTGCCCGGCCAGGTACTGTGGTTATGGTGCCCGTGGGAGCTATCGAGCAGCATGGACCTCATTTGCCGATTGACACGGACGCCCGCTGTGCCGAGGCCGTAGCCCACCGGTCGGCAGAGGCCACCGGCGACGTGCCGGTCCTGGTGGCGCCCTTGCAGAGCTATGCCATTTCCGGACATCACATGGAGTTCCCTGGCACCATGGCCCTGAGCAGCCAGACCTTTCTTTCCGCCATCATCGAGCTGACCATGTGTCTTGTTCATCATGGCTTCAAGAACATCTTCTGGCTCAATGGGCATGGCGGTAATTTCCCTTGTCTCAGCGTGGCGGCCAGGGACGTGCGCAACCAGGTAAAGGTCTGCATGGCCGTCGCCTCATTCTGGCAGATTGCGGGCGACCAGATCAAGGCCATCCGCGAATCGGGCGTTGGTGGCATAGCCCACGCCTGCGAACTGGAGACTTCGCTCATTATGCACCTGCGGCCCGATCTGGTGCGTACCGAGCACATAAAGAAGAACATCCCCAAGTGGCGCACACCCTGGTTCGGCATGGATCTGATCTATGGCCGGAAGGTGATGCTGGGACACCAGGTGGCCGATTTCACCCGCAATGGCGTCTTCGGCGATCCCACCCTGTCCACGCCTGAGAAGGGCAAACGCTTCATGGATGCGATTACTCAAGCCGTGGCTGATTTTCTGAAAGACTTCAGCACATGGGATCTCGATACTCTCTACACTTACGACGAATAGCGTCCCAGGCGATCCTCTTCTGGTTCGGGACCTTTCTCTTCTCCTGTTCGCTATACGCTTATGTGCCCATCCTGACTGTATACGCAGAAACGATGGGCGCATCTCTTAGCATGGTGGGGCTGATCGGCGGGATCTATGGGCTGGTGCAACTTCTGGTACGTGTGCCCATGGGCATTGCCTCGGACCGTTGGCGGCGGCGCAAGCCCTTCCTGCTAGGAGGACTCGTCCTGACTTCCCTAGGCGGGCTAGGACTGGGGACGGCGGCCAGCCCAGAGTTTCTGGTGGTCTTCCGGGGGGTTGCGGGGCTCGGTGCGGCGACGTGGCTGGTCTATCCTATCCTCTTCGCCAGCTACTTCCCGCCTGGACAGGTAACCAGGGCCATGAGCCTGCTCACGTTTTCGGTAGGTATCGCCCACGCCCTGGAATTTGCCTTGGGTGGCTGGCTAGCGCAGACATTGAGCTGGCAGGCTCCCTTCCTTCTGGGAACTCTCTTCGGTCTCGTTTCACTGGTCGTCCAGCTTCCGGCCAAAGACATGGCCCCCTTAGCCGGGACCTCACCGCACCTATGGCCCCTGGTCAGCCTTGGGAAGCGTAGCTTTACAGTGGCCTGTTTCCTGAGTATCGTGATGCAATACGGGCTATACACCACGACGTACAGTTTCGTGCCCGTGTATGCTGCTGAACAGGGTGCCTCTCGGGCCCAACTGGGACAGCTACTTATGTTCTCTCAGATTCTCTATTGTGTTGCCGTGCTGGTCTCCAGCCCCCTGGCCCAACGGGGAGGCGACCGGGTTCCCTTGCTAGCGGGTGTGAGTTTGATGACCGTGACCATCCTGACGCTGCCAGCCCTGCGGGGCTTCTGTTTGCTGGCCCTCTCCCAAATGGCAACCGGAGCGGCCTGGGGGCTGTCTTCGCCTATACTGATGAGCATTACCGTGCGAACAGCCCCTGAGGCGGAACGGGCCACGGCTATGAGTATCTACCAGGCCGTGTACGCTATCGGCATGTTTGCGGGGCCATTTGTGGGCGGTATTGTGGCCCAGGCGCATGGGCTGAGTGCTACCTTTCTTACCACCGGCTTGTTCTGTGTGGCTGGGACCATGATCGCTTGGGTAGCCCTTCCCCACCAAATCGAGGAAGCACCAGCGAGGGCCCAAGCCAAGAGCGAGAGTGTGATATGATCCGGTACATTCTCTGGCGCCTAGCCGGGATGGTGGCCGTACTCTACATTCTCCTGACGATGACTTTCTTCATCATGCACGCCATACCGGGTGGGCCCTTCGACGAAGAGAAGATGCGGCTACCAGAAGCAGTCAAAGCCGCCATCCTGCGCAGTTTTGGGCTGGACGAGCCTATCCTTGTACAGTACCTTCGCTATCTTTGGAACGCGGCGCATCTGGACTTTGGCCGCTCCTACGAGAGCCCGGGCGAGAGCGTGACGGCCGTGATCGGCCGGGTGTGGCCGGTGAGCTTCCACCTGGGAGTGATGGCTTTGACCCTGGGCTTGGTTGGCGGTATCGGGCTGGGGATTCTCTCCGCCAGCCGCCAGAACAGTTGGCTGGACCATGCCGTTACCTTGCTTTCTACTCTGGGCATCGTGCTGCCCCAATTCATGGTAGCCATCCTTTTCGTTGTAGTGTTCAGCAGTGGCCTCCAGTGGCTGCCGCCTGGGGGATGGGATACGCCGAGACACTGGCTGATGCCTGTCCTGGCCTACGCTCTCTTTCCCCTCGGTACCATTACCCGCTACACCCGGGCCTGCGTGTTGGAGACCCTCCATGCTGACTACGTGCGTACGGCCAGGGCCAAGGGGCTAGGGGAGGGTTATATCATGCTGCGGCATGTGCTCAAGAATGCCCTGATTCCGGTCGTCACCGTCATCGGGCCGTTGGTGCCGGCCATGCTCACAGGCACCATCTTCATTGAGGCCATCTTTCGGGTGCCAGGCATGGGCAAATTCTTTGTCAGCAGCATCTTTGAGCGCGACTACCCCATGATTATGGGGCTGTCCCTCCTGTCGGCCGCCTTCGTCAGCCTGACATATCTGGTGACGGATCTTCTATATGTTGCCATTGACCCGCGTGTGGAACTCAAATGAAAGATGACTCTGAGCAGACCATCGTCCAGAACCCTGTGCCCAGACCAGGTCGGGCCAGCGAGTTACGGCAGCAGGGCCTTTGGCAGATGGCGCTGGCACGCTTTCTGCGCAACCGCCTGGCTTTATTCGGGCTGGTTCTGGTACTGGCCTTGTTGGTGATGGGCCTGTTTGCTAATTGGATTGCCCCCCAGAGCTACGACGAGGCGCACTTCGACGAGGCCTGGCAGTTCCCGTCCTCAGAACATTGGATGGGCACCGACGCCATCGGTCGAGATCTATGGTCGCGCATCGTCTATGGCGCTCGCGTATCCCTTTTGGTAGGAGTGTTCTCGCAAATGCTGGGAGTTCTGGTGGGGGTGCCCCTGGGAGCCATAGCGGCCATGCAGGGACGCCTGGTAGATCAGTTGATCATGCGCCTGGTGGATGTGTTATGGTCGTTTCCGCGGCTCCTGCTGGCGCTCTTGATCATGATGCTCCTGGGCTCCGGCTTGGGGAACGTGCTGATCGTCCTGGGGGCTACAAGCTGGATTCCTCTCTGTCGTCTGACTCGGGCCGAGGTATTGGCCCAGGCGCAGCGCGAGTACCTGGTGGCCGCTCAGGTCATCGGCGCCGACGGCCAGCGCATCTTCTGGGTGCACATGTTGCCCAACATCCTGGGATCCCTCGTCGTGGCTACAACCTTGGGTATCCCTCAGGCCATCTTCGTAGAGGCTGGCCTAAGTTTTCTGGGCCTCGGCATCAATCCCCCCACGCCAAGCTGGGGCCAAATGGTAGGCCAAAGCCTGAATTATATCCGCTATTATTGGCATCTGGCTCTGTTTCCATCCTTGATGATCGGGATTACCATGCTGGGTTTCGCTTTTGTGGGCGATGGCCTGCGTGACGCCCTTGACCCGCGCATACAGCTGTAGATCCAATACGGTTTAGTTAAGGATAACGATGGCCTCGCAAAACGGTTTGGAGGGTTGGGGCCAACGGAGATGTTCCTCCCGTTTCAGCTTGAACTTTGACATCTTGCGTTTAACCACCCGCGGGTTGGAA
>Ga0194110_10005654_pt1 | contig 14757 bp, 11 predicted proteins | sample TA2Kig1200mmetaG_FD_146192 | JGI IMG/M metagenome (GOLD analysis project Ga0194110, IMG submission 146192) | Freshwater microbial communities from Lake Tanganyika, Tanzania - TA2015032 Kigoma Deep Cast 1200m | ecosystem: Environmental > Aquatic > Freshwater > Lake | place: Tanzania: Lake... | reverse complement strand
CTGGACTTACTTCCGTCCCATCGCCTCCATAAAAAGAGACGGATGGACCTCGCTTTTTCTCTGTGCGCTAACGCAACGCTACCCGGGCGCGCCGTTTTTTAGCTCGCCCGGTTGAGCGACGTGTTAGACGTGCGGTGGTCGTGGCGACATCGAGGAGCCCACGCAACGCGTCATTGACCGCCTTCGCATTCGGGAACGCCTCAGCAATCTCCGGTTCGAGAACGACAATGTTTGTCTCTGTCGCGACTCGAGCAGCGTACTTCCCACGTACGAGACTGCCAAAATCCGAGCGCCTATACTCCGGCCTCAACTCATCGGCCGTTTTACGACTCCCCCTCTTCATAAATCCTCCGTTCCTGTCTCGTTACCACACGAGCGCTGATAATGCGAACCTTCTCACCCTCCTCGGTGTGGGCCACTACCAGAAGACGATTCTGACTCGAATTGCCAAAGGTTACAAAGCGACATTCCCCGACAGAAAGGTCTGGATCGGAGCCCGTGACGGAGAGCACGTCGCCGAAGACCGTTGACGCTTCCTCGAACGAGACACCGTGCTTCTTCAGGTTGGCAGCGGCTTTCTTCGGATCCCACGAGAATTTCACGCGGCCATCATAGCCAGTGATACCCCCTCACGTCCAACGGGCAGCGGCTGAGCAGCCTCCAGCCGCCTCCGCCGATTAAAATGTGCATCGTACCTCATCTTACTGCGGAATCTGCCGTTCATGGGTAACGCCTCAAGGCTTCTCCAAATTCAGTGTGTACGCCACCCGGCTCCCAAAGAACGCTTTCTCGCGAAACCCTGCCGCGCCTGCCAGCCGGATCACCGTTTCCCGACGCTGATAATGGGGATCAAAAATGGTTTCCGTCACAGACAACACGCCACCCGGTTTGAGAGCCTCGAAGATCTCCCTTAGCGCCGCTTCCCGGTCAGGAATCTCGCCCAAGACAGTGACCAGCAAGGCGCGATCCGCCAGACCGACGTCCAGTTTGCCGTCGCCCACTCCAGTCTGAACAAACCGAATATTCCCCAAGTTCTCCGCTTGAGCTCTTTCTTGAGCGCGGCGGAGCATTCCCGGCTGAAGATCCATCGCCACTACCTTGCCGTGCGGGCCGACTTGCCTGGCGACCGGAAGCGTGACCCGTCCCGGTCCGCAGCCGATATCCAGGACGGCCATGCCGGGTTGTAAGTCCAAATGCCGGACAATCACCTCCGAGCGGTTCGTTTTCGTGAAGGGATTGTCCAATTCCACCAGCCATCGTAACCAAACCGGGCAGGGAAGCGTGTACCACCGGGAACCAAACCGCCACGCGAACATACCGAGGAGGATGATTCCGATCAAACCGAGACAGAGGTAGAGAAGTGTGGTCATAGTGCTCAGTCCAAGCGCATCTCAGCTACAGGCGACCGGCGATCGAGAGACAAGTCTAGAAGGTAATCCGATAATTATCAAGGATGGCAGGCTGCTCAAAAAGGCCATCCAATGAGCCCGCAGGAAGGCCGGCGACCGAGGCATACGCTGTCTGGTACGTTGAGGGAGGCGACCGACGAGAACGAAGTTGGGGGCCTTTTTCAGCAGCCGTTAGAGACCTAAGTCCGACAGTCCCGGATGATCGTCCGGACGGCGGCCCAGCGGCCAGCGGTATTTCCGGTCGGACTCCTTGATGGGAAAGTCGTTGATGCTCGCGATGCGACGGCGCATGAGCCCGTTGTCGGCAAACTCCCAGTTCTCGTTGCCGTAGGATCGAAACCAATTGCCCGAATCATCATGCCACTCATAGGCAAAGCGGACCGCGATGCGCGCCTCATGAAAGGCCCATAGTTCCTTGATGAGGCGGTAGTCCAGTTCCTTCGCCCATTTGCGCCGGAGAAACTGCACGATCTCCTCGCGTCCCGACAGGAACTCGGCGCGGTTTCGCCAAACACTATCAACGGTGTAGGCGAGCGAGACCCGTTCGGGGTCGCGCGAGTTCCAGGCATCCTCGGCCATGCGAACCTTCTGGATCGCGGTCTCCCTGGTGAAGGGCGGGAAGGGAGGACGACCACTCTCGCTGCCAGTCATGTCATGCTCCTCCGTTAGTGTTTCGGTTGAGCGGTGCGCGGCCGCGGTAAGCGTGTCGGCCGCCTCCGCTGATACACTCCGCGCCATGCCGGTCCCATCTATTTGCCGGAAGACTGCGCCACCACTATTCTACTTGACCTACGCGCCTTTCGTTTTTTTTCGAGAGGCCAGCGCGACTCTCAAATGGCAAAGTCAAGACCTGACCCTGCTTCTTTGCACACGATCGTGACCGTCTTGAGCGGGAGCCTCGAACGCTCGGTCAGTTTCTGATCGGCAGCCATCGGTTTCGGGGGTTCGGCTCGGCCTAACTATTAAGTGAACCGCTTAGGGTCCTGCGATACACGCGCGGTGTATCTCGTTCCAGTTCCTAAGCGTCCCTGCTGAAAACATCCGCAATATCTGCTGGTTGGGAACCTTTGTCAAGGCGCCACCGGTCGGGATAGCCAGCCAAGCCGGGCGGTGTATCCAGATATTGGCCCGCAGTATATTCAGTCATCAACTCCACACAGACGGGCTGGTCGGAGGCGGTCAGAAGGGAAATACAGGGGCAGCTACTTTTTGTGGCGCTTTGTGTCAACTTGCCAGGATGTGCCTGAGTTCAGCGAGGGCTCAGCGGAGGAGTGGGATACCACCTGTGGTTGGAACGGGCAACAGGCTTGTTAGCGGCCTGTTGCCCGTTCCCACTTCTTTTTTTCTCGGCTGGAACGGATGCTTGGTGAGCGCAGCGCCATAGCGGGAAGTTGCCTAGCAAGAAGCCGATCACGCGCCGCGAGCCGTTCCGTTGGTCCGATAAGGCAAGCGGCCAACAGTAGGGATCGGAGCAGCCATTGGAGGACAACGCATCATGGCGCCAGCGAGCCCAAGCACCGTTCGTCAGCCGCATCTTTGATGTGGGGGTTCGGAAAAGAAGCTACGCGGCAGCAGTCTTAGCAGATTTTCCGGCCTGGAGGTACTTATCCACCGACGCCGCCATCTTGCGGCCCTCGGCGATAGCCCAGACGATGAGGGATTGGCCGCGTCGGACATCGCCCCCGGCAAAGACGCCCTCCACGCTGCTCATATAGCGCTCGTCCGTGGCCACGTTCCCCCGCACGTCGTACTTGACGCCCAGGCTGTCCAGCAAGCCGTTCTTCACTGGGCCGGTGAAGCCCATCGCCAGCAGGACCAGGTCCACGTCCATCTCGAATTCGGTGCCGGGCATCGGCGTGAATTTCCCGTTTTCGAACGCGACCCGATGCGCGTGCAGTTTGGTGACGTGTCCGTTGCGCCCGCTGAACTTCGTGGTGGACACGCTCCACTGCCGGTCGCACCCCTCCTCATGCGCGTGCGAGGTGCGCAGTTGCATCGGCCAGAGAGGCCAGGGCGTGGAGGCAGCGCGCTGCGGCGGCGGCTCCGGCAACAATTCGAATTGATGGACCGCAGTGCAGCCCTGCCGGTGTGTGGTGCCCAGACAATCGGACCCGGTATCCCCACCCCCGATGATCACGACCTTCTTGCCTTTCGCCGTGAGCGGCTCATCGGCGATGACATCGCCGGCATTGCGCTTGTTCTGCTGTGTGAGGTAGTCCATCGCCGGGTGGATGCCCTTCAGTTCCCGTCCCGGCACCGGCAGCTCCCGAGGCTGCTCGGCGCCCATCGCGAGGCAGACGGCATCGAACCGGCGGCGTAGCTCCTCCCCGCTGATATCCTGGCCGACGTGCGCGCTGGTCTTGAACTCGACCCCTTCGGCCTTCATCTGCTCCAGCCGCCGGTCCAGCACCCATTTCTCCATCTTGAAATCGGGAATCCCGTAACGCAGGAGCCCGCCGATCCGGTCGGCTTTCTCGAAGACCGTCACGCTGTGGCCGGCTCGCGCCAGTTGCTGGGCCGCGGCCAAGCCGGCCGGCCCGGAGCCCACGACGGCGACCGTCTTGCCGGTGCGCGAGAGGGGAAGGATGGGCTGCACCCAGCCCTCGTCGAAGCCCCTGTCGATGATGTTCCACTCGACAATCCGGATCGAAACCGGGTCTTCGTTGATGCCGAGGACGCAGGCAGATTCGCAGGGAGCCGGGCAGAGGCGTCCGGTGAACTCCGGAAAATTGTTCGTCGTGTGCAGCGCCTTGAGCGCGTCGTGCCAACGGCCCCGGTGGACCAGATCGTTCCACTCCGGGATCAGATTCACCACCGGACAGCCGTTGGCGCTCTGGCAGAAGGGCACGCCGCAATCCATGCAGCGCGCGCCCTGAGCCTTGAGCTTGTCTTCCGGAAACGGCTCGTAGAATTCTTTCCAGTCCTGGACGCGGATCTCGACCGGCCGGCGCTTGGGCCCCTCGCGGGCGTATTTCAGGAAGCCCTTCGGATCAGCCATCAGTTACTCGCATCGCGCGTCAGTAACAAGTTGCAAGCCTCAAGTGGCAAGCGACAAGTTAGTTCTCGTTGCCCGCTTGCTACTTGCTCACTTGCCCGCTTGGTCACTTGTCAGCTCCATTGGTCATCGGGACGCTTCACGTTTCACGCCTTACGCTTCACGTATGAGCCATCTCCTTGTGCGCTTGCTCCTTGGCAGCCGCCGCCTTCCGTTCGGCGAGCACGCGCTTGTAGTCGACCGGCATGATCTTGACGAACTTGGGCAGCATCGTCTCCCAGGCGTCCAGAACCAGCTTGGCCTTGCGGCTGCCCGTGTGCCGGTGATGGGTCTCGATCATCGTGCGCAGCGTCTGCTTGTCCTCGGCGGTCGCCACCTTCTCGAGCTCGACCATGCCCTGGTTGCAGCGCTGCTCGAACTTCCCATCCTCGTTCAGCACGAAGGCAATCCCGCCCGACATGCCGGCCGCGAAGTTCCGTCCGGTCTTGCCGAGCACTACGACGACCCCCCCGGTCATGTATTCGCAGCCGTGGTCGCCGGTTCCTTCGATCACCGCCCGTACCCCGCTGTTCCGGACCGCAAACCGTTCCCCGGCCGTTCCGTAGAAATAGGCTTCACCCTGCGTAGCCCCATAGAGGGAGGTGTTGCCGATCAGGATCGTCTCTTCCGGATTGTAGGTGATCCCCTTGGGCGGCACGACGATGATCTTCCCGCCGGAGAGTCCCTTGCCCAGGTAGTCGTTGGATTCGCCTTCCAGGGTCAGCGTGATCCCCTTGGCCAGGAACGCGCCGAAGGACTGGCCGGCCGAGCCGGTAAATTTGATCGTAATCGTATCCGGCGGCAGCCCTTCCAGGCCGTACTTGCGGGCGATGTGACTGGACAACATGGTCCCCGTGGTCCGGTTCACATTTCGGATCGGCAGCTCCAGCGAAACCTTTTCGCCCCGCTCGATCGCCGGCTTGCAACGCTCCACCAGTTGATTGTCCAAAATGCCCGCCAGGCCGTGATCCTGTCGCTGGACACAGTGGGTGGCGATCTCCGGCCCGACCTCCGGCCTCTTGAGCAGCGGGGACAGATCGAGTCCCTTGGCCTTCCAGTGGTCGATCGCCTTCTGAGTTTTCAGCTTGTCCACGCGGCCGACCATCTCGGCCACGGTGCGGAACCCCAGCTTGGCCATCAGCTCCCGCATGTCCTCAGCCACGAAGAAAAAGTAGTTGACCACATGCTCCGGTTGGCCGGCGAACTTCTTGCGCAGCACCGGGTCCTGTGTGGCCACTCCGACCGGGCAGGTGTTCAGGTGGCACTTGCGCATCATGATGCAGCCCTCGACGATGAGGGGCGCAGTCGAGAAGCCGAACTCCTCGGCGCCCAGCAGCGCGGCGATCACGACGTCGCGGCCGGTCTTCATCTGGCCGTCGGTCTCCACTTTGATGCGGCCGCGCAGGTCGTTCAGCACCAGCGTCTGGTGGGTCTCGGCCAGGCCCAGTTCCCAGGGGATGCCGGCGTACTTGATGGAGGACAGCGGCGAGGCGCCGGTGCCGCCGGAATCCCCGCTGATGAGGACCTTGTCCGCGTGGGCCTTGGACACGCCGGCGGCGACCGTCCCGACCCCGACCTCCGCCACCAGCTTGACCGAGACGTCGGCCTCGGGGTTGGAGTTCTTCAGATCGAAGATCAACTGGGCGAGATCCTCGATCGAATAGATGTCATGGTGCGGAGGCGGCGAGATCAACTGCACCCCCGGCGTGGCGTACCGCAGCCGCGCGATGATTTCGTCCACCTTGTGGCCCGGCAACTGGCCGCCCTCGCCCGGCTTGGCCCCCTGCGCCATCTTGATCTGCAATTCGCGGGCATTGACCAGATAGTGCGAGGTCACGCCGAACCGCGCCGAGGCGACCTGCTTGATATAGGAGTTCTTGCTGTCGCCGTTGGGGAGCAGCGTGAACCGCTCCGGGTCCTCCCCCCCCTCGCCCGTGTTGCTCTTGGCGCCGATGCGGTTCATGGCGATGGCCAGGGTCTCGTGCGCTTCCTTGCTGATCGCGCCGAAGGACATGGCCCCGGTCGTAAAGCGCTTGACGATCTCCTTGGCCGGCTCGACTTCGTCGATCGGAATCGGCTCAGGGGCGAATTTGAAGTCGAGCAGTCCGCGCAGGTTGGAGCGGCGCTTGCTCTCGTCGTTCACCAGCGCCGAGAACTCCTTGAAGGTTTTGGGATCGTTGTTCTTCGTCGCATGCTGCAGCTTGTAGACCGTCTCCGGGTTCCAGTTGTGGTGCTCGCCCTGAATGCGGTAGTGGATCTCGCTGCCGAAGTCGAGCTGCCGGATCGGCGACGGCTCATAGGCCAGCGCGTGCCGGCGCAGCGTCTCCTCGCCGATCTCCCTGCTCCCGATCCCCTCGATGCGGGAGGCGGTGCCGGTGAAGTAGCGGTCCACCGTCTCGCGGTTGAGGCCGATGGCCTCGAAGATCTGCGCGCCGCAGTAGGACTGGACCGTGGAGATGCCCATCTTGGAGAAGATCTTGAGCAAGCCCTTGTTGATGGCCTTGATGAACTTGCCCTCCGCCGTCGCGGCGTCGAGCCCTTCGGGCAGGTACCCGTCCCGCTCCATGTCCACGAGGGTCTCGAACACGAGATAGGGATTGATCGTCCCGGCGCCGTAGCCGATCAGGCAGGCGAAGTGGTGCACGTCGCGCGGCTCGCCGGTCTCCAGGATCAGCCCGACCTCGGTCCTGGTGCACTCCCGCACGAGATGGTGATGCACGGCCGCGATGCCCAACAGGCTCGGGATCGGGGCCCACTCCTCGTTCACCCCCCGGTCGCTCAGGATCAGAAACTTGAACCCGTCCTTGATCGCCTGCGAGGCCTGGCGGCAAAGCTCGTCCACCGCCGGGCCCAATCCCTCCGGTCCCGCCGCCACGCGGAAGAGCATGCGCAGGGTCTTGCTCTTGAAATGCGGGTCGGCGATCGCGCGGATCTTCTCCAGATCGGCGTTGGTCAGGATCGGCTGCTGCACCTTGATCCGACGGCAGGCCTCCGGGGTCTCATCCATCACGTTCGGCTTGGGGCCGATGTTGGTGACCAGCGACATGACGAGCTGTTCGCGGATCGGATCGATCGGCGGGTTCGTCACCTGCGCGAAGAGCTGCTTGAAGTATTTGAACAGGAGCTGCGGCCGCTCCGACAGCACGGCCAGCGGCGTGTCGGTCCCCATGGAGGAGACCGGCTCCTCGCCGGCGACCACCATCGGCGTGACCACCATCTTCAGCTCTTCCACCGTATACCCGAAGGCCTGTTGGCGCTGGCGGATCGTCGGATGGTCCGGCTGCGGAACGTTGAGCGGCTCCGGCAGCTCGTCCAGCGAGATGCGGTACTGGGTAACCCAGGCCCGGTAGGGCTTCCGCCCGACGATGTCGGCCTTGATCTCTTCGTCGTCGATGATGCGTCCCTGTCCCGTGTCCACGAGGAACATGCGGCCCGGCTGCAGGCGGCCCTTCTGCCGGATGTGCTGGGGCTCGGCGGGCAGAACCCCTGCTTCCGAGGCCAGGACTACGAGGTCGTCGCTGGTGACTTGATACCGGCAGGGCCGCAGGCCGTTGCGGTCCAGCGTGGCGCCGATCAGCTTGCCGTCCGTGAAGCAGACGGCGGCCGGGCCGTCCCAGGGCTCCATCATCGCGGCGTGGTACTCGTAGAACCCGCGCCGGTCCAGGTCCATCTGGGGGTTGCCGACCCAGGGTTCCGGGATCAGCATCATCATCGCGTGCGGGAGCGAGCGCCCGCCCAGCACGAGGAACTCCAGCGCATTGTCCAGGCAGGCCGAGTCGCTCTGGTGCTCATAGACGATCGGGAACAGCTTGGGAACGTCGGACCCGAACAGGTCCGACTGGAGGCGGCCCTGGCGCGCCCGCATCCAATTGACGTTGCCCTTCAGCGTGTTGATCTCGCCGTTGTGGCAGATGTAGCGGTAGGGATGCGCCAGCGGCCAGGTCGGGAACGTGTTGGTGCTGAAGCGCGAGTGGATCACGGCCAGCGCGCTGCTCACGCTGGCATCGGTCAGGTCCTGGTAGTACTGATCCATCTGGTGCGGCAACAGGAGGCCTTTGTAGACGATGGTGTTGCCGGACAAGCTCGAAATATAGAGGTATTCCCGTCCCTCGATCGCCGACTCGCGGACCACGCTCTCCACGCGCTTGCGGATCACGTAGAGCTTGCGCTCGAACTGCGCCTCGTTGAGGATATCGCGGGCGATGAAGACCTGGCGGATGGCCGGCTCGGTCCGGCGCGCCTGGACCCCGATCGCATCGCTTTTGACCGGCACATCGCGCCAGCCGAGAAGCCGCATTCCCTCTTCCTTGATGACTTTTTCGAAGAGCGTCTCGCACTGCTTGCGCGCCGCCGGGTCCTGGGGCAGAAAGACCATGCCCACGCCGTATTCGCCGGCATTCGGCAGCTTCACGCGGACATCGGCCGTCGCCCGCTTGAGAAACTCATGCGGAATCTGGAGCAGGATCCCGGCTCCGTCGCCGGTGCAGGAATCACAGCCCTGGGCCCCTCGGTGGTAGAGGTTCTGGAGAACCTGGAGCCCTTTGCGGACAATGTCGTGGGATTTCTGGCCCTTGATGTTGGCCACGAAGCCAATCCCGCAACCGTCTTTCTCGAACCGGGGATCGTAGAGTCCTTGTGGGGGGGGAAGTCCGGGAATTTTCATGTCGGGTTGTCGGCTGCCCAACCGCCGGGCCGGGCGCGTGCGGGAAGGGGATGCCGACCCGTGCTCGTGACCTCGGTCAGGGTCTGTGCGCTCAGTCGATTTTGAACTGCACCATACTGGATGCAGCGTGATTCTGTCAAGCGATCCACGCCCCGTTGTAGGCCTCTGCAGCGCGATTTTTCACGTCTCTTGCCGTTGCGACGTAGAGGGTGCAGTCCCGCTCCAGCAGCGCTGAGCACACGCTTGACAAACCCTGGACCCACGCCCTAGACTCGCCGCATGTCGAACGGACCCGCGACCTCGACCGTCCACACGATGACGGACGTCTGGGACGCTTACCGGGAAGAATTGGACGGGGTCGAGGATCAGGTCCGCAAGCACCTCGATTCGTCGGTGGCCCTTGTCAACACAGTGGCCGCCCATATCCTCAGCAGCGGCGGCAAGCGCATCCGCCCCCTCTTGCTGCTCCTCTGCGCCAGACTCTGCGGCTACCGCGACAACGACCATCACATCCTCGGCAGCCTCGTCGAGTACATCCACACCGCCACGCTCCTGCACGACGACGTGGTGGACGACGCCGACCTGCGCCGCGGCCGGCAAACCGCCCGCAAGGTCTGGGGCAACCAGGTCAGCATCCTGGTGGGCGACTACCTCTACTCGAAGGCCATCTGTCACATCGTCGGCTTCCGCAATCAGGCGATCAACGAAGTCCTCTCGGAGGCCTGCCGCAAAATGGCCGAGGGGGAGGTGCTTCAGCTCTACTACAACGGCAATCCCGCGATCACCGAGCCCGAGTACCTGCGCATCGTCGAGTACAAGACGGCCGGCCTGATCGCCGCGGCCTGCCGGATCGGCGCGATCGTCGGCAATGCGTCCCCCGACAAGGAAGCAGTTCTCTTCCGGTTCGGCCAGAATCTCGGGATCGCGTTCCAGTTGGCGGACGACACGCTTGACTATGCCGCGAACGGCGACCGCTTGGGGAAGACCCTCGGTCAGGATCTCCGGCAGGGCAAGGCGACGCTCCCGCTGCTGCATCTGCTCCTGCACTGCCCGGAGCAGGACAAGCAGATGATCAAGGACCGGATGGAAACCCGCACCTTGACGGAGGCGGACCTGCTCCGGATCATCGCCTTGATGCAGGAATTCGGCTCGATCGCCTACGCGATGGAGCGCGCGCGCGAGTTCGTGGCCGCCGCCAACACAGACCTGGCCCAGTTCGAGGATTCCTCGCCCAAACGAGCCTTGTCGGTCGTCGCCGAATACATGGTCAACCGCGACCGGTAGCTGTGAAACCGGCACGAGGCGAGCGGCAAGTGGCAAGTGGACGTATGATTCCTCCCTCTAGCCCCTCGCCTCTTACCCCTCGCCTGATGACAGCCCATCCGCTGGTTAGGTTGGCGGCGGCGGCGATCGAAGCCTTTCTCTCCCACCAGCGCATCACCGAGCCGCCAGCCACCCTCTATGCCGAGTGGCCGGAGGCGCTCAGGCCGGCGGGAGTGTTCGTGTGTCTGAAACGGGAAAGCCGGCTGCGCGGCTGCATCGGGACGACCGAACCGTGTCACGACACGCTGGCGGTGGAGGTCGTCCACAACGCCATCGGAGCGGCCACCCGTGATCCCCGCTTTCCCGCGGTCCATCCCTCGGAACTCCAGGAGCTGGACATTTCCATCGACGTGCTGGGGCCGCCGGAGCCGGCGCCAGGCCCCGACGCGCTGGATCACCGGCGCTATGGGATCATTCTGCGTTCGGGCGAACGGCGGAGCGTCCTCTTGCCGGACATCGAAGGAATCAACTCCGTAGCGGAACAAATCGCGGCGGCTCGGGAGAAAGCGGGCCTCGGCCGGCATGATCCGATCGAGCTGTTGCGCTTTGAAGTCACGCGATATAAATAAGGCAAGGGGTGAGTGGCTAGCGGCTAGAGGTGTGAATAATTCTTCCGCTCGCCACTAGCCTCTCGCCCCATTAGGAGTAAGAATGGCTCATCTCATTCCGTTCAAGGGTGTCTTGTACGACCCCGCTTCCGTCGGCGATATTGCGAACGTCGTGGCGCCGCCCTACGACGTCATCGACGAGGCATTTCAGAGGGCCTTGTATGAGCGTCACCCGAACAACGTGATCCGGCTTGAGCTGGGGCTGGACCAGCCGGATGACGGCCCTTCCTCCAACCGCTACACGCGCGCGGCGGACGACCTCCGCCGCTGGCTCAAGCAGGGCGCCCTGCGGCGCGATGCCGCCCCGGCTATCTATCCTTATGCTATCGAGTACCAGCCTCCTTCCTGCGCGCCCGGCGCCGACCCTCTGGTGATGAAGGGGTTCCTTGCCACGGTCGAGCTGGCCGAGTTCGGCACCGGGCACATCTATCCACACGAGAACACCAGGTCCGCCGCCAAGGCGGACCGGCTCAACTTGATCGAGACCTGCCGGGCGAATTTCAGCCCGATCTTTTCGCTGTTCTCGGATCCGGACGGCGGACTGCTCGCCCTGATCGAGAAGTCGGTGGATGAGGATCGGCCGCGATTCGAGTTCCGGGATGACGCCGGCTTCCGCCACCGCCTCTGGTCGATCACGGATCGCCGGGTGTTGCACGACATCACCGCTTCGTTGCAGCCCAAGCCTCTGTTCATCGCGGACGGCCACCACCGGTACGAGACCGCCCTCACCTATCAAAAGCTGCGGCGCCAACAGGCCGGTCTCCCGCCGCGCAGCAGCCTCCAACCATTCGACAGCGTGCTGATGCTGCTGGGCAGTCTGGAGGATCCGGGCCTGACGGTCCTGCCCACCCACCGCGTGCTCATGACCCCGCTGCCCGCAATGGCCACGATCGAAGAACACCTTCGAGAGGACTTCACGATCGAGGAGTTTCCTTTCCAGACCGACACTGAGGCCGAGGCGCGTAGACAATTCATCCGCATCCTGCGGGCTCGCGGCCAAGCCAAGCACGCCTTCGGCCTCGCCTTGCAGAGTCACAAGGCTTATGTGTTGCTCACACTGCGTTCCGTCCATCGCATTGCGGGCGGCACCTCCCCCAGGGACCGTCTGGATGTGTCAATCCTGCACAACCAGGTGCTCACGCCGCTCCTTCCCTCAAAATCCGATGAGCACCCCATCCTCTATACGAAGGACGATGACGAAGCGTTGGACCTTGTTCGGCAAGGCCGCGCGCATGCAGCCTTGCTCCTGAACCCCACGAAAGTCAGTGAAGTGCGGGACGTCGCGGAGGCCGGCGAGCGGATGCCGCATAAGTCCACCTATTTCTTTCCCAAACCCTTAACTGGGTTGGTCATGAACGTATTCGAAGAATAGGCGCGAGGCACGTGGCACGAGGCGAGAGGGAAGACGGTCCACCCTCTAGCCACTCGCCCCTCGCCTCTAGCCTGCCTGAGCGAGCGCGAAGGCTATGAAACCCAGCATTCTGATCGTTGAAGATGAGCCGGATATTGCCACGGTCCTCCGGGACCGGCTGGAGTCGATCGGCTACGAGACGGTCGCCGCCGGCAACGGGCTCCAGGCGCTTGAGACCATCGAGCGGGAGACCCCCAGCCTGATGTTGCTGGACATCGAGCTGCCCAAGCTTTCAGGCCTGGAGGTATTGAAACGGCTCGCACAGGGGCGGCAGAGCGGACGCGAGGGGTTCGACCTGCCCGTCATCGTCATGACCGCTCACGGGACGATCGCCAGGGCGGTGGAGGCCATGAAGGAAGGCGCCTACGACTTCCTCACCAAGCCCGTGGAGATGGACCACCTGGCCATCGTCATCCGGAAAGCTCTGGAGCGGGAATCCCTCAAACGGCAGGTGGCCTACCTCCGCACGGAAGTCGAAACCAAATACGCGAACATCGTCGGCGCCAGTTCCCAGATGCAGACCATGATCGGACTCGCGCGGCGGACGGCTGAGTCGGACGTGAACGTCCTCTTGCTGGGCGAGAGCGGGACCGGCAAGGAACTCTTCGCCCGGTCCATCCACCAGTGGAGTCCACGCCGGACGGCCCCGTTCGTCGTGATCAACTGCGTGGCCCTGTCCGACACCTTGCTCGAAAACGAGCTCTTCGGGCACGAGAAGGGGGCCTTCACCGGCGCCGACCGGCAACAGAAGGGCAAGATCGACATGGCGGACGGCGGGACGGTCTTCCTGGATGAGATCGGGGACATGCCGCTGACCCTCCAGGCCAAGTTACTGCGTGTGCTGCAAGACCACGAGTTTCACCGGGTGGGCGGGACCAGGCTGGTCCGGGTCGACATTCGGGTCATCGCCGCCACCAACAAGGACCTCAAAGAAGCTATCAAGGCCGGCCGGTTCCGTGAAGACCTGTTCTTTCGCCTCAACGTCGTGACCTTGACCCTGCCGCCGCTCCGGGAGCGGCCCGAAGACATCCTGCAACTGGCGAGGAGACCCAATACCAGAACCTGCCCTACCATGAATCGATGGACGAACACAGCCGCCACATCATTCTCCGCGCGCTGCGCCGCGCGCGTGGCAGCCAGACCAAGGCAGCCGAGTACCTGAAACTCCAGCGAACCTATCTGGCCCGCCTCATCAAGCAGAGGAACATCCTTCCAGAAAAAGACGACCAGGAAAGCTGACGCCTTTCCCTCGTAATGGTTCGCAGGACCGACCAGCACTCTGTTCTCTAACAGGCTGTTGGAAGTATTCAACCCCGCTTGCTCAATAAAGTGATCAGAGATCGCCGCACGGTGCCATCATACCCTCCAGGATGCTCAAAAAGGCCGCCCGACAAGGCCGCAGCAAGCGAAGGCTCGACGCGTACTTTTTGCGGTACGTTGAGGGCCTGAGCGATGCGAGAACGCAGTCGGAGGCCTTTTTCAGCATCCTGTTAGCGCGAGTGCGTATAGATCAGCCCCATAAGCTCGTCGTACATCGCCTCGGCCTCTTCCGGCGAGCCCTTGCCGATAGCCGCCGTGGCGCAGTGGCGCAGATGGTTGCGCATGAGGGCACGACCGACTGCGCGCAAGGCTTCCTGCACCGACGAGATCTGGACCATGATGTCCGCGCAGTACCGGTCCTCCTCCACCATCTTCTGCAGACCCCGGATTTGACCCTCGATCCGCCGGAGGCGCTTGAGGTTGGATGACTTGATCTCCGGGTCCACCGCCACAGCCTTGCGAGCCTGTCCCTGGGTGTCGCAGCCGCAGGCGCCGACCTCTGTTTGTTTTTTTGTCGCCATTGCTTTTCCCCTCTTTCTGATGCAATCAATCCAAACAGCCGCGCTTCTCAGTCCCGGACTACAGTTTCAGGTTGCGGAGACGCAACGCGTTGCCGATGACGGACACCGAACTAAAGGTCATGGCTGCGCTCGCGATCATGGGACTCAGCAGCACCCCGAAGAACGGGTAGAGCAAGCCGGCCGCAATAGGAACCCCGAGGAGATTGTAGACAAAGGCGAAAAACAGATTCTGCCGGATGTTGCGCATTGTGCCCCGGCTTAATCGGCGCGCCCGCACGATGCCACGCAGGTCTCCCTTGACCAAGGTCACCCCGGCGCTCTCCATCGCCACGTCGGCCCCGCTCCCCATCGCGATCCCGACGTGGGCCTGGGCCAGCGCCGGCGCATCGTTGATGCCGTCGCCTGCCATCGCGACCACATGGCCCTGGACCTGCAGGCGCTTGACGATCTCCGCTTTCTGCTCAGGCA
>Ga0194110_10005653_pt1 | contig 14758 bp, 11 predicted proteins | sample TA2Kig1200mmetaG_FD_146192 | JGI IMG/M metagenome (GOLD analysis project Ga0194110, IMG submission 146192) | Freshwater microbial communities from Lake Tanganyika, Tanzania - TA2015032 Kigoma Deep Cast 1200m | ecosystem: Environmental > Aquatic > Freshwater > Lake | place: Tanzania: Lake... | reverse complement strand
CCACACTTACTCCTGCCGGGGTCCCGGGGCATTTATCGCGGCTATCGGGCACACCATCGCCATCGCTGTCCACTTCAGGTTTTGCTGATGTCAGAAATACCTTCTCCACAAAGTCGGCCATTCCCTGCGCCGAGACAACACTATCGCCCTTCACGACAAAGCCGCATGCACCCTCAGCGGCGACTTTCTCCAGAAGCTTGAATCCGACATCGCTGTCTCCTATGTGGACGGCATAGATGCAGACCCTCTGTCCATATTGACCCTTCATGCTCCGGGCTGCGTCAATGGGTGCTTTATCCATATCTTCACCGTCGCTGAAGATGATGACGGCCATATTCCCCGTCTCTGATCTCAGATCGGAAGACGCCCCGTTGATCGCCACGGCGAGGGGGCTCTCTCCCAGGGGTCTCTTAAGGACGTTGAGAGATCCATCAAGACCCGATTTTGTGTACTCTGTGATGCCGCATTCGAGCTTGGATGTGGAATCCTGAAAAACCCTGTACTGAGTCAGCGTTCTCATCCCCGCCCTCAACTTTATGTCAGGGATGGTCTGGTTCATGAGGCGGATGAGACTTTTTTCAAATGCCAGTTTCTCCTGCCCCTTGTAAATATAACTCATGGAGAAAGTTGAGTCCGTGAGAACCATGAAGGTATCTACCTTCTGGACCAGGACACCGCTTCTTAATCTGGCATTCAAATCCTGCGCCATTAATGCCGGGCTGCATATAAAGACCAACATGCAACCGGCGATGAGATAGACAAATGCTCTTTTCGTCATAACCCTCCTTCTCCTTTCTACGATTTATGAAGAAATGTCATGATATTTGAAGATGACCATGGATACCGTGGTGCTGTAAATTACATAAAATCAATGATGCGTCAAGCTATTCATTGTGTATTTATTTTCCGGCCAGATCGCTTGGTTTAAGAAGTCTGATCTTGAAAGACTCGTTAATAAGTGAAATTCGTGCCACCCATTTAACCGGTTTTAGGACGTCGGAAATTTCTGCTTCTATGATGGAGATGTTGATCTTCTGACGATGTATTTTATCCGTCACGGGATCGATTCTTGAATAGATGATACCGTTATAGTTGTTGCAATCTTCGATTCTGGGAAAAGCTGGGAAGGCGACGGTCAAGGATTTTCTTTTCGGATCGGTGGATTTCACCTCTACCAGCCATGCGGCAACCATGTCACGGCTCATGGCATCAGCCCGCTCGCATGACCACAAAAGATTTCTGGGTAGGGATTTTTTGGCGCCGGCTTCGATAGTCTGCAGTTTCGCTTTAATGAGCAAATTGGTCTTGGGAAAGTCCAAATAGGTGTCCAACTCGAGGGGCACCGCGCCGGAATCTTCCTTCACGTAAGTCTTGAGATCGATAGTATGAAGCTTGTAGGCGACGACGAGACCCTCTCCCTCCGTCCCTGTCCTCGATTTTCCACCCGCCTCAGCGAGGGCAGTTCCCGAGCCGACAAGTATATTGGAAGAAACGTTGACACCGGCTTTACTGGATGTTTCCCCCTTCAAGGTAAAATTGGCAATGCGCAACGCCTCGGTAACGTAGGGAACGTTGGGTTCAAAGGGGATATCCGCCAGGCTGAGGGGCGTGACGATTTCAATTCCTTCAAGTTTGGTCTTATCTAAACTTGAACCTTCAATACCCGCGTGCGCCTGAGGCCCGATGATCACCTGACCTCCCAGACCAAAGCCTGCTTTGTACGCAAAGTCCTGCTGCATACTGTTGAATGATTTCTCCTTTTTGACGCGAATATCGGCAGTGGAAGAGTCCTCTATCGGACCGAACTGTTTTGACCAGGCAGAGCCGATATAGTGACGATCAACAGGCTTCTTGGGAATCACATATTCGTTTTCAGTTATGCTCTCCATTGCCTGTTGATGAGTTTGCACGGCTTTGCTGCCCGGGCCGGCGCATCCGCTCAGGGAAGAAACGCATATCGTTAGGGTCAGAAGAGTCAAGACTCTTATTGGACCGATACCGGTCATTATCTTGTGTGTCATTTTCATCTCTCTCCCTCATCAATGTTTTGACTTAAAAAACACGACTGAAGATGACATCCATCATATTTGTTTGACCAATTACCCCCGGTCAATTGGAGATGATCGCAACTTTGGCGTTGCTGAGATAATTGTTGTCGTAGCGTATGGTCTCCCGTATGGTGCGGGCGGCCTCGGTACTAATGACAATCATGTTGTCTCTCGTCACACTCACCACCGGGACTATCATGACGTTGTCACCGAGATATTCAATCTTTTTGGCCTGGTCAATTGAATCCGCATAGCGCACGACACCATAGGTCCGTACGATGCTCGGATTGACGGCCTTCACCGAATATACGGTGGCAAACTCTTTATCCTTTTTTTCAGTTACGATAACCGGCAAAAGTTCTCTTTCAAAGGAACGGCCTTCCAACTGGAAGACAACCCCCGTGACCTGTTTACTTGAGTCATAGAGCGGGGGTTTGACTTTCGTTGACGCCCTTTCCTGGGGCAGTTGCAAGGGGGAATCCTTTGAGCCGGAAGACAACAATTCAGGTGTGTACGTTATCTGCGGTGGGACGTAAGGGGGTACATCTTTTGTTTCCAGGTTTAAGGCAGCCATGAGCGACTGGCCTGATTTACAGTCACCGGTGTTACTGCTGAAACAGATACGCATTTCCACTGTTGCCAGGGGTACGTTGTCCTGCCATTCGATCTTTCTGTTAACGATATGGGCGCCCTTGATCATACCTTGAACGCGTGATCTGATGATATCCTCTTTCACGATCATGTTCTCTACCGAAGTCTGCGAGTCGATGCGAACCCCTTTTATAATTTCCACCAGGGCCCACTGCGCACCGACCTCGGCAGCCCTCATCGCATTGAGTCTGTCCTGTATCCTATTCCCGCTGGAATCGGCCGTTCCGTAGCCGATTCCGGTAACGTAACCGCCTACCCAGTTGATTTCTCCCCTCGGTAGTTCCTGGGCGGAGAGACTCTGTGAGAAAAACAGACCGGATGCGAGACATAATCCGCATATAATAGCGATCTTCCCCTTCATCAGGATCATACCCCCTCGCCGCCAATTATTTGCCGTGTATATAAGTGCCGATGAGAGTGGCTGTCTGACCGGTTTGTATCGCCACAGATTGGCTGTCCGGTCTTGTCCAGCCGTTTATATCTTTAAACTCCAGAGTATGCTGCGTAGCGGTCAGCCCGGAGATCATGCCGCCGCTATTCTGCCAGTCACCTCCATCCACTCGCCACTGTGCTCCGGCATCGATTGCCTCCCTGGGAGTGATAGTTACGGCAAGGGAACCGGTAGCCTGAGAGACCGAGACGGTAAACTGTTCGGAGCGTTCTTTCGATGTGTTTCCTGCCGCATCAACCGCCTGGACAATGACCTTGAAAATCCCGGGAGGGAGCGTGAAGGTGCTGGTCGTCCCCTCCCAGATCTTTCCGGTCAGATCGGACACAACCTGCTCCTGAACCTTATTCCCGCTTGCATCGAGAACACGGAAGGCAATCTGCTTAAGGCCCTTATCATCTGTTGCCCTGGACGTGAAGCTCACTTTGTCCGGCCCTGTACGATTAACCTTGATATCCCCTAAAGTTGGTGCAAGATCGATTTTTTCTATGACGGCAACAAGCTTATCCATGATGGTCCCGGATTGCGCCGGTTGTTGTCCCGGTAGTGCTGTTGCAGTTTCTTCTTTTCCCCAGGTATCTTCCGTTTTTTCTTTTTTGGCGATATTGATTTTGCCTGTCACCTGTTCGCTCTTCTGGCGCAGGTCGTCTTCCACCTGAATGACATAGGTAATGAACTCCTGAGCCGGAGGATCGATGTTTACAACGGTGGACAGTTCTCCCGAGTAACCATAAGGATTTCTCCGATTATCGTATTCGTCAATCTGAACTTCTTTCGGCTCCTTTCCTACATATACGCGGACCCAGACAACAGGATTTGCGGACTGCCAGTGTACATTTACCTTGATGGCATTACCGAGGTAATGCACATCGTGTTTTATGATCTCGGGCTTTGACTTTGCGTAAGCAGAAACACCGGTGAAAAAGATCAGACCAGACGAGATCAGGATAAGCATAGAGAACATTGATCGCTTTCTCATAGTGTGGCTCCTCTGGTTGATCATGTTTTCACGAAAGTATTTTCTCTGAAGGGTGTTTCGACCTTATCACTATTAAGGATAGGATGTGAGCGAATATGAATATCTTGATTTGTATGTCTGAGCCGTTATTCTCTGTGTTGCATCAGAATTTAATTTAACCATCATAGAGTTGTCAAGGGGATTTTATGTGTCGATTTTCAATATATAATTTAAAAATACTTTATTTGCCCGATATTTTACGATATGTTCCCTCATACACACTGTCGTGATTTGCGCAGAAAGAAAATGTTGGTAATCTCACAGGTGTAGTCAAATAATCTATGTAACTCTTTTCAAATAAAGAGAAACAGAATGTCTGACGAATTGGAGACCCCGTTACTCAAAAAGCACACGGGGTTTTTGTGTTCTGGGGTATAACTGATGAAAAAGGGGATATTCTTAGTCGCATTCTGTATAATTGCACTTACGTTTATCAGTGTCCCCTCGTTTGCTGATGAGAAAACGTTCCTCAGGGAATATGTATACCAGGCCAGTGAAGTTGACAGCAAAATATCATGCAGGACCATAGCGATCGAGCAAGTGAAGAGGCTTCTCCTGGAAGAACTCGGAACATATCTTGAGGGCCATTCAGAAGTAAGAAGCTTTAAACTCACGAGGAACGAAATCATACAATTCACTGCAGGCATAGTTAAGGTGAAGATGGTTGAGGAATACTGGGACGGGAATAACCTCAAGTACCAATTAAAGGCGATGATTACCGCTGACCCCGAGCACGTGGTAAAGTCTATTGACGATCTGAGAAGAAACTACCTGAAAGTGAGACAACTGGAGGAGCTCGAGAAAAAAGTACAGGAGCTGTTAAAAGAAAATGAAAAACTGAAAAGGGAACTGAAAACCGCCAAAACAGATCAAACCAGAATAGCCAGATATAATGAAACAATAGAAGAATTGAACGCTACGGATCCGGTGAGGAATGGATGGGAACTGTCATTGTCCGGTAAGCACCGGGAGGCTCTTGAGGAACTTGGTAAAGCAATCCGTATGAAGCCGCAATATTCGTTAGCCTATGCAATTCGTGGGGGTATTTATGCAAAACTGGGCAACTATCACACGGCAATAGAAGATTGCACGAAAGCGATAGAACTCGATCCTGAGTCTGCATTGGCCCACGCAATGCGCGGTTATATCCACTTTAGATTACTTGATTACCCAAAGGTATTTGCCGATTCCAATAGAGCCATAGAGCTCGATCCGAATTTCGCATCGGCATATGTGTTACGTGCTGCTGTCTATGACCATTGGGGTGAGTATCAAAAAGATCTCGACGATAATAACAAGGCCATAGAGCTGGACCCACAAATGGCCGTGGCCTATGCCAATCGTGCAGCTGCTTACCGGCGCTTAGGCAAAAGCGATCTATCCTTTCAGGATGCGAAAAAAGCCGTCGATGTGGACCCGAGAAGTCCGGATGCCTATTTGGCTCGCGGGTGGGCTTACTTCTTACGTGGAGAGCAGCACCAGGCTTTAAAAGATATGAACAAATCCGTTGAATTGGACCCCGGTTTGATATGGGCTTATTTTCATCGCGGACTCATCTATCTGAAGTCCAGGGATTATCGCAAGGCACTGGAAGATTTCAACAAAGCCATTGAATTGAACCCTCAATATGCAGCAGCATATAACAATCGGGGAATCGTCTACGAAGAATTGGGAGACTCCGGTCAGTCCGTGAAAGACTTTAAAGTCGCAGCGAGACTGGGTTTAAAAGCTGCACAGGAGCGTTTAAAATCAAAGGGTATTACGTGGTAAAAAGAGGAAGGTATGAAAAAAATCTATTCAGTTTTATCCGGACTGGGGGAGGTCACAATGTCATCTTTACATATCCAAAGGTTTATTTTACCAGTCTTTGCGTTTTTCTTCTTTGTCTCTACCGCCGGTGCAGCTACAAATATAGCTGTGTATAACGAATCAGGCAAGAAACTGTATTTTTACAACCAAGCAAAAATCGGCAAAAAATATCAGTGGTGGAAGGAACTGAAAGACGGCAAGAAGATACTTGTCGGCGCCGATAATGCCTTTCGAATCGGGGAATATCCCGGGCTCATTGTGTGGACCAAGGATGCGCATTCACATGACAAATGTGGCGGCGGCAAATGGAGAATTGATTATGGAACTTATGATCGGGAAGACGGAGATAAGGACAAGGAAGGTCATATCTGTATGGATATTCCACCCGGTCATGTCGGATGCATTGCATTAACCGTCCAAAAAAACAAAAAAGTCAAAATAGGGCAGGACAAATCGGAGAAATCCTGCTGGGTTGCTGCAGTAGGAACGGTAGCCGACTGGAGCACAACTGAATACAATCGTGCAAAAAATATGGCTGGCGATCTTATCGAAGATATTGTCGATGCGTTCCAGCCGCCGAAACCTTGCGGGGGAGAAAATCAGCGGCCATGCTTCTTCTGGGAAGAAATACCGTCGTGCAAGTCCGGTCTTGCAGAAAATTTTGTTACAAACAAGTGCGTTAAATCCTCGAATCCTTTCCTTGACGGTACGAAATATTTACTCACCAGGATGGGTAGCTACAAAGAAGCTTGCCTGAGAGACACTAACCTCTATACATTTACCAAGGCACTGACGGATGTAGGAAATAACGCCAGGAAAAATCCGCAGAAAGTCGGAAAATGCATGGGAGGGGCGAAAAGCGGTACGGCCTGCATTGAAACATGCGCGGGCGCCATGCAAGCAGGCTTCACCTGCGGTCCTTGTGATATCCCGAAAAAATTTCTGGATGCGATAGAAATGGGAGAGTGGGTTGTATCAGCCCTCCAGCAAGATTCGGCTCTGAAATTAAAGGTCGATCCAACTAAACTTGCACATCAATTGAAGGATAAATTTTTAAGCATTGAATGCACAAATCCGCCATCTCACAAGGGTTATAAAGTGGCCGATAAAAAGAGAAATGCGAAGTGGTATAAGGGCGGTCCGGTTCTTTGTAAGCAGGGTGAGTTTTGGGATCCTATCCACGAGGGCGAGTGTTGGAAATGTCCCGGGGATACCAATCGAACAGCCTGGTGGCCCGTGAATTCCCAAAAGGCATGCGAAAAGCAAAATTATTCTACTATCGTGGCAATGTGCGCCATGGCAAATTTTGTGGGTGTGATGCCGGACCCTGAAGATGCCTGTATGCTCAGGATTTTAAGCGGTGAATCGATGACTCGGATCATGCAAAAGACCGGACTGAACCTCCCCTTTGCCAAGATGTGTGAGGGCGCCGGTTCAGTGATGTATGACTTCGCATCGGCTGCTGCCGTGTCCCAGGTTAAGGATCAAATCTTTACAAAACTCGACAATACGTCGCTGGGCAGGGCCATTAAAAAAGTAAGTGCTAAGGGAGGCACATCCAGACTTTCCAGCAGTGAGACGATGATCATCAAGAAGATTGCCAGTATCGCACACTATGTCAAACAGCTTGAACCGGTATGGGGACCGGCGGCAGAGACATTTGTAGATGCGACGAAAGATGAGATCAGGTTGCAATGTTCTGACCTGACCCGAAAATAAATTGAATATACGACTGGGATCGATGCGATCTGACAGCTGGTATTTTGTCCTTTAGATCTTTCACATGAGAGGAGGTGGAAGCATGGTACAAGATTTTTTTCACATGCCACGCGTTCAAAAGTGGCAAACCATTTTCTGTTTGCTCGTCCTCCTTCTTTTCGTCAACCTGATCGCCACCTCCAAAGCCCAGCCGGGGGAATTATATCGCTGGGTGGATAAGGAGGGTAATGTTCACGTTACCGAAACACCGCCGGATCCTTCGCTTTGCAAGGAAGAGGTAAAGAGCATCACTGCCCCGGAAGAAGCGGTTTCTGAAAAGCCCCAACAGCCTGAAATCGCCGTATACGGCAGGGATGCATGCGGCCTCACTCGCCGGATGAAATCCGTGCTCGACCGTGAGGGAGTGCCCTACACGTACGGGATTGTTGATGATAATGGGGTTCATAATCTGGTAAAGAAAAAACTGAAGGCATCAGGGATAGATACGTCGCAAGGTTACGGCCTTCCCGTGGTGGATGTGGGCGGGCGTATTTTTATACGACCTAATCCAACCGAGGTCGTGAATATGTACAAACATTCCCGATAAAATCACCGGCGGTACAGAGGAGACATCCCCCTCGTCTTTGCTTCTTTCACCACGTATAAAACAAAAAAAGGCTGGATTCTTACAGGTAAATTTTACTTTCATACCGAAGCCGGCAAAGTGCTCCCGGAAGGGTTATTTGAAAAACACTGATTTCTTATTTTCCTTACCGCTGCACCTTAAGCTCCCGCGGCTTCAGCATGGCGTATCCGAACCGCATGACCGGGGTAGGGACGTTTGTGACAAATTCCCTGTGACGCACCTGTAGCCTCACTTCAGGATTTCATAGAACTCCTCGTACGGCATCTGTGTCAGATATTTCGGTACGCTGTTATAGCGGTCGAAAAACTCCGGATGCGTATTAAGTTGCTATAGATAATAACTAACATTATTGGAGCTGATAACTGATCATACGCGCTTTTTCTCGGTAATGATCGTTGTAATTAATTTTCTCATATACATGAATAACTCTCGCAGTGAAATGCAAGACAAAAAATGTATTGCAAAAATTTGATAATTATAATACCTAACCCGTCATAAAATCATCGGGAGGAAACAATTATTTTCTGTAGTCTCTGTAAGGATAAGAAGACAGCCTTCGCATGTAACGGATGCAGTGTTTCTCTGTGCAACGACTGCGTAAAGTACAGCGTGTACGGAACCGGGTGTGGGTGTATTACACCTCTTTACCTGTGTCCGATCTGTTTTGATGATCCGGATACCAACCAGTGTTCCCCTTACAAGATAGCATAAGCAGTCTGTCCTCTCCCGAAATCAATAAACCTGCTTTTCTCCTTACCGCTGCACCTTCAGCTCCCGCGGCTTCAGCATGGCGTATCCGAACTGCATGACCGGGGTAGGGACGTTGTATTTCATGCCCAGGCGGACCGCCACCCCGATCATCGATTCCAGCTCGGAAGGCCTGCCCGATTCCACATCGCGCTGCATTGACGGCTTTATCCCCGCCTCGCTGCTGTCGATAAAGGCGAGTGTTTTCTCTTCCACATCTGCATCCAGGGTCACACCGCTCGCCTTCGCCAGTGTGGCCACCTCGTGTATGGCCTCAACCAGCACGGCCCGCGCTTCCGGTACGGCCCGGTAATCGCCGAAGGTCATCCGCGTCAGACTCCCCATGAGCATGACAGGGGCGATGAACACGAACTTCGCCCACAACACCTTCAGGATATTGTCGCTTATTTCGACTGTCATTCCGGCTTTCTGAAGTGCATCATACACGGCCTGGAGCCGCGGCGTCGTCCGGCCGTTGAGCTCACCTAAGGCGATGCGGCGGAACTGGCTGTACTGGCCGATCACCCCCGGCGCCTCGATCGCCACGGAACACCAGGTCGTGCCGTAGAGCATGTGCTCCATGCCGACCACCGCGCCGATACGATCTGCCGCATCGATGCCGTTCTGGAGTGAGAGAACCATCGTATCCGGACCGACCATGGGTTTGATCAATTGCACCGCATCGTCCGTCTGATACGTCTTGGTGGTAAACAGAACAACGTCAACGAATCCCACTTCGGCCGGCTTATCTGTGGCCCTGACAGGAGACACGGTGAAATCGCCATGGACGCTTTTCACGATCAGTCCCTTCTCACGGATTGCCTGGAGATGCGCCCCCCGTGCGATGAACGTCACATCCTGACCGGTTCTGGCAAGCAACCCCCCATAATATCCTCCGATACCGCCGGTGCCCATAATTGCAAACTTCATATGCCCCCCTGTATTTCAAATTATCGGGATCATACATCATGCAATTGTTTTATGGAAAGAGTTTTAAAAAGAGAAGAATATCTCTGTCCCCCTTTTTCCTTGACATACTTTGAAGCCTTTTCCTATACTGAAAACGATGGATACGTTCCGATCGACTTAATTACATATCATTTATACACCGGTGTGACACCATACCCGCCACTGCATATTCAATCCTAAGGAGGATGCAGCCATGGTAACATATGGGTTCCCGTTAAGATTCCCCTCGCTCAACCGTGTTTCATATATTTTTTCCCCCCTGATCCTTTTTATTCTCATCACGGGGTGCGCGGCTACTTCCAGAGATATTATAAAGGATGGTGCCACCCTGCATGAGTCAACTGACAGGGTGAAAATGTCAGAGAATTATGCCGTTGTCCTCGCGAACCCTTCAGACACATATGAATCGCTGGCAGAAAAGTATCTGAGAGATAAAAATCTCGCATACATCATCGCGGAGTTCAATAAGAATAAAAATATCACGGCTGATCAGCCGATAGTAATTCCCCTGAAGCCTGTCAATCCCGGGGGGATCATGCCGGAGGGATACCAGACAGTCCCTGTGCTGTGCTATCATCAGTTCAGCAGTAAAAAGAGCCGCACGAAAATAGCAGTCTCCGCGGAGATGTTTGACGGACATATGGCATACCTCAAAGACAACGGATATCATGTCATCACTCTCAGCACTTTGCGGGATTTCATTGAATACAAACAGAGACCTCCGAAAAACTCCGTCGTCATAACCATCGATGACGGATGGAAAACCATGAAAACGATAGCGTTCCCGATCTTGAAAAAGTATGGCTTTAAAGCCAGCCTCTTTGTGTATACAGACCTGATTAGATCCGAGCCCAATAATGTCACCCTCACCTGGGATGAAATAAAGGAAATGGTTGATGAGGGAATCATTGATGTTCAGTCTCATACAATAACCCATGGTGACCTGACAAAACTGAGTGAAGAATCACTGGAGAGAGAACTGGCGGAATCGCAGCGCATCATCAAAGAACATTTAGGAATCAACGCAACCTTCATCGCGTACCCCTACGGAACTATTGACGAACGGGTTATGGAGAAACTGAAAAAATACGGGTATGTAGCGGGGTTTACCGTGATCAGGGGGGGGAATGCTTTTTACCACCACAACTATGCGCTGAACAGAACTATGATATTCAGCAATCATAGCATAGACGATTTCGCGGAATTGGTGGGAACCTTTAAGAAGCAATAGGCATGAGAATCCCGGAAATAAAAAGAGTTTATCTGTTCTATTTCTTGATACTTACCGCTCTCATCCATCTGAGTGCCTGCGCACCTGCCATAAAACATACGATAGCGGAAGAACACATGAAGAACTCCATCGCCCTGGAACAGAAAGGTGATACGACGTCGGCCATTGAGGAGCTTAAAATTGCCCTCACCATCGATCCGGAGAACTCCTCTGCAAAATCACAACTGGAAAAATTATCGGAGAAACGTGATAAGGAAGCAGAAAAACACTACCAAAAAGGATTATCCCTGAAAGAGAGCGATCCGCAGGAAGCTGCCAGAGAATTTATCACTGCTCTCCGTATAAAACCGGACTACAGGTCCGCGGTTGATGAGCTGAAGAAACAGCATCTTGAGTTCACCATAGGAAAGTTAGAAACGAGAATGAAGACTTCGAAAGAGATGAGGGAAGGGGAGAGGGAGGTCGGAGAAGACGATGTCGATCATTTAAGTATTGCCATATCGTTTTATGAGCACGGGAATTATCAGGCTGCGATTAATGAACTCCTGAAGGTGAGATCAAGACACCCGCGGAGCTCCGAAGTGCACAGATATCTCAACATGTCATACTACAACATGGGGAAAATGTATTATGATAAAAAAGACTATGTGAACGCCTTGCATATGTTTACCAAAATAAAAGGGGGATCCGGGAATGCGGATCCCTACGTAACAAAAGCGAGAGCCATGCTGAGAGGGCTGGTGGACAAATTGTATAAGGAAGGACTTCAATTTTACCGTCAGCAGAGGTTACAGGAGGCAATAGCAAAATGGAACACCGTTCTGGAGATTGATCCTCAACATCGTAAAGCGCAGGAGTATATTCAGAAGTCGAAGAAATTACTTGAAGCAATCAAAAAATAAACGAATAAACACATTATACTAATCCCACGCCTTCACGAACCCCCTTTACCTTATAGGTAAGTACCGGTTCGGCCTTGCCTTTAACGGTCACCGGCTCCACCTCTTCAGCAATGATGAAATCGGAAACCATCTTGTATACTGAATTGCTGATGACAATTTCATCCGGGCCCGCGAGCCGTGTGAGGCGGGACGCGAGGTTTACTGTGTCTCCGATTACGGTGTATTCCATCCTTTTATTGGAACCAATGTTTCCCGCGATAAGTTCCCCTGTATTTATGCCGATGCCGATCCTGATTGCCGCATCTCCCTCTGTTTTCTTCTTGAGATTTATATCCTGCAGTTCCTTCTGTAAAGACACCGCGGTCATGACGGCTTTCACCGGGTGATTTTTTTCCGCGATGATGGCTCCAAATACCGACATGATTTCGTCGCCGATAAATTTATCTACATGACCGCCATACCTGAAAATGACATCTGTCGCCATGGTGAAATATTCGTTCAATACATTGACCACCTCAGCGGGATCCCTCTGTTCCGAAAAGCTTGTAAACCCACGTATATCAGCAAACATGACCGTTGCATCAATAATCTCTCCTTTAAGCCAGCTTTCGTCCGGATGTTGAAGAATCATATCGACGATCTCGGGAGTAACGTATTTTCCGAAGGCATCCTGCATAATTTCCTTTTTTCTTAAACCGTCTGTCATATTATTAAACGCAACGGTGAGGTCGCCTATTTCATCATTGCTTGAAACATCTATCGTATGATTATAATTTCCATCTTTTATTTTTTCGGTGCCCTCGACGAGATTGTAAATGGGTTTTGAAAATTTTGTGCTGATATAGAAAGACACGGCGACAACAGATGCGATTATCAATGCGGCAAGCGTTACCACGAAGAGCAGTGTCTTTCTGACCCTTTTCTGGAGGGACTCGAGAGATATACCAACATGGATCGAACCGATTTCAACCCCTCCAAATTCAATGGGCACAACGAAGTCGAGAATTTCTCTGATCCCATCGTGATACCTGAATATCGTGATCTTTTCGTCCTTCCGTAAAACCGGTGCATTCTGCAAAGACTGGTAGGGCTGCCCGATTTTATTGATATCCGTGTGCGCTTTGATTATCCCGGATCTGCCGATCATGGCATACGTAATATCTTCAACTTTGGATATTTCTTCCAACAGGATATGAAGCGTTGCTTCATCATCCTCCAACAGGGGTACCGAACTGTTGTATGAAAGATTGGAAACCAGCGCTTTCCCGAGACGCATTGTCTGGGTGATAAACTCATCTCTCTGGCTCTGGAAATAGAAGATGCTTAAAAAGGACATGATGATCACAACCAGGAAGGTCATGAGAATTGACAGCTTTACGCGTATGGGTATTCTCGTTTTTTTTAATCTGTCGATATATGACAGCGTGGCTTCCGCAATCTTAATCTGTGCGTGATATTTGAAGGAAAGGGCATTGAGGATATCGCTCTGAGAAACCTTGCCTTTATCGATGAGGATTTTTCCGAGGCGCTTCCTGCTGGTTTTTTGCTCCTCCAGGGCCTCCTCGAGGTCTTCCCGAGTGATGACCTTGCGCTCCACTAAGATTTCACCCAACATCGGAATGTACAGGTCTTCTTGCATATCCTCGAATCCTGTCTTGAATTTCTATTCCTTTATGGTGCTCTCGCCGGGCATAAGAACCGATACGCACATACCTTGCCGCATGAGGAAATATAGTAAGAACACTCCTATGTGTCAATGAAATAAAGTCCTTGCGTCCAGGCTCTTTATATTTCATTGACACTGATGTTCTCATTTTTTATGATGAATCACGGCAGTTAAGATGGTTTTTGTTCTTGATGCACGAAAGGAGTAAAATAATTATAAGACGATTCATCATGGAAAGGTAGACACCATGGCTCGCTGTTTTTTACGTGTGTTGTTGTGCGCGGCGGTTTTCTCAATGCTTCTCGCCGCTGCTGTGTACGCCCAGTCCCCGGAAGAGGAAATGAATACAGCCGCAAGGTTCTTTGATGAAGGGACAAAACAATTCAATGCCTCAAATTTCTTTATGGCAATACAGAACTGGGAGGCTGCACTTGCCATATACGAGAAGTTAGGGCAGAAGCAGGGACTGAGCGCCGTTCTCGGCAATCTCGGGCTTGCCAGCAGAAACCTGGGAGATTTCCGCAAGGCGGTCGAATATCATACGAAGGCTTCTACGATTGCCCGGGAGATTGGAGACAAACAGGGTGAAGAGACTGAACTTGGCAATCTGGGTATCGCATATCACGGTTTAAGTGAGTACCAGAAGGCAATTGAGTATTACTCGAAGGCCCTGGTGCTTGCAGAAGAACTCGGGAATAAACAGGGCAGGGGCTTCTGGCTCGGCAACCTGGGGAGCGTTAACCTCATCCTTGGCAATAACCAGATAGCGATAGAGTATTATGAGAAGGCGCTGGCGATTGTCTCGGAACTCGGGGACAGGCAGAGTAAAGGCTTCTGGCTCAGCCGTCTCGGCCTTGCCTACAGAGTATCGGGAAACTACCGCAAAGCCATCGAATGTCATGAGGAAGCGGCGGTGATCGCCGGA
>Ga0194110_10005650_pt1 | contig 14763 bp, 10 predicted proteins | sample TA2Kig1200mmetaG_FD_146192 | JGI IMG/M metagenome (GOLD analysis project Ga0194110, IMG submission 146192) | Freshwater microbial communities from Lake Tanganyika, Tanzania - TA2015032 Kigoma Deep Cast 1200m | ecosystem: Environmental > Aquatic > Freshwater > Lake | place: Tanzania: Lake... | reverse complement strand
GCACCCCGGTGCCGAAGGGCGCGTGGGTGGACGTCTCGTCCCCGTGTAGGGTCTCATCCGAATCGATCAGGTGGATGTGCCCGATCCGCCCCTTGAGCATCCCCGCGAACTGGACCGCCCCGCCGGCGAGGGTTTCCTTCGGCTCCGCCTGCCGCGCGGCCACGACGCTGCACATGTGCGCATGGCAGGTGTCGAAGAGGATCGTGAAGGCCTTGTGGTTCACGTCGTCGTGGAGCTTCACGACCTCCGAGGGCTTGTTGAGCATGAAGCCCGGCTCGAACTCCCACACTACAAACAGCCCTGCCGCGGCGGCGATCTCCGCGCAGTCCTGCCACACCCCCACCAGGTTCCCCCACGCCGCCTCGTACGTCTCGCCCTTGATGAGCGGCGGCGGGCTGATCGTGTCCACCCGGATCGACGGGCTCCCGATGGCCGCACAGAAGTCCACGTTCTTCTTGAAGCACTCGACGTACCCGCGCCGCACGGCCGGGTCCGACGACGCCGGCGCGTTGGCGGTCAGGTCGGCGGCGAACCCCGAGATCTCCAGCCCGTGGTCGGCGATCTTCGCCTTCAGCGCGGCGCGATCGGCCGCCGTCGGATAGCCGTCCGGAGGCGCGTGCGGCGGGAACCCCGCCAGCTCGACGCCATCGAACTCCAGCTTCTGCAGCGTCGCCAACACCTCATCCAGCGGTACCGGCTCCTCCTCATATGGCCCAAAAACGTACGCCCAGCTGCCCACGGAGATCTTGGGCATAGGTCGGTGCCCCCTTTCGCGAGTCCACGACACGGCTCCCCCAGGTTCGGCGTTCCCGGCCGGAGTCCTCTTCCCGAATCACAACGGCGGCCGCCTCTTCCCGAAGCGACCGCCGTGTCGTTGCCGTTCCTGTTGCCTGTTACCTGTTACCCCTTACCTGCCGCTCCCCCGCCGATCTTCTTCAGCAGCACTTCCTTGAGGCCCTGGGAGGGCAGCAGCTCCACCTGCACCCCATCGAGCGTGGCCAGCGTCCCCACCGGCATGCTGAACTGCAGGCCGCCGGTTCCGCCGATGAGCCAGCCCTTGAGTTCATACAGATCCGCCGAAGCGCCGTTGAGCAGCCTCAGCTTCGTCCCCCACGGGCTCACGTCGGGCATCTGGTGCACCGTCCCCGCCGGCCAGCAGTTCGCAGGGAACACCATCTGCGGGCAGATGTCGCCGCCGAGCCCCGCGCCCATCGTCTGCTCGCCCAGCGTCTTGCCCGCGGTGTCGAGGAGGCTGATCCGCACGTCCGTGTCGCTCCACAGCTGGTTCCACAGGCCGATGGTCGCGCCGTCAAGGTAGAGCTTCTCGGGCCTCGTGTACCCGCCCTCGCGGGTGATCAGGTCCAGGCGCGCCCGCCCGGCGGCCGAACCGATCAGCCCGCCCGGCGTCGCGCTGTCGCGCCACGGCATTCCCATCACGCTGAGCGGTCGCAGCCGCTTGACGGCGCGGGTTGGGAAGTCCTTCGTGGATTGGATCACGACATGGAGGCGGATGCTTGCGCTGTCGCCACTCCGAACCGTCTGCAGCACGGGTTGGCTGATCTGCGCGCTGAAGCAGTGGTTCACCGCCCACTCATACAGCTCGCGGACCGCGGCCTGCTCCCGGTCCATGTGGTCCACTTCCGCCCGTACCTGCTCGGCCATGCCCCCGCCGATCTTGCCCTTCTCGACCTTCGCCTCCACACGGCCTTCCTGGTAGATGCGGTTGAGCTGGTACCACTCGTTGGCCGAGAGCCGCTTCGGCTTGCCCTGATCGTCTAGCAGATACGCCTTCGGGATCGCGACTCGCGCCACGCCCTCGCGACGGAGGAACTCGTCGTACGTCATCAGCAGGTGCTCGGGCGCCGGAAGCTCCACGTGCGCCACGTTGCCTCCGCCGGCCGCTCCTCCTCCCCCCATACCCATGCCTCCGCCCATCATCTCCCCACCGGGCATGCCGCCTGGCATCCCGCCCGGCCCCATGCCGGCCGACGGCGCAGCCGGCGCGGGGCCCTGGGCAATGTTGACCGTCACGAACACGGCCACCAACGCCGCGCACGCAACTACTGCGGCGCCGCCAACGATGATCATCCGGCGACCCGACAAGTAGATCACCTCTCTTGGCCCCGACGGAGGACAAGCGCCTGTGTGCCCTGAAGTATACCCGCGTTGGCGTCGTGAAGTCAAGCGGCTTACCGAGGGCCACACTGAGCCCTTGGCAGACACGCAAGCGGTGGGGCGGGCATTCTTGCCCGCCGAAGGGGCCTGGCGGGCAGGAATGCCCGCCCCACCGCTTGCGTGTCTCTGTGCAGCTCAGCAAGACCGCAGCGAAAGGACTCCTGACATGGCGAAGACCTATCGTGCCGCGATCATCGGCGCGGGCAGCGCTCGACCGGGAGGGCAGTACTGGGGCATGGGACACGGCCATGCCCAGGCGTATGCCGATCACCCACGTGTCGACCTGGTTGCGATCGCCGACATCAAGCCCGAGAACGCCCAGGCGCTCGCAGATCGCTTCGGGGTGGCCGCGACCTTCGACAGCCACCAGAAGATGCTCAAGGCCGTCAATCCCGACATCGTGAGCGTCTGCACCTACCCCGCGACGCACTGCGCGATCGTGTGCGATGTCGCGAAGGCCGGCGTGAAAGCCATCCACAGCGAGAAGCCCATGGCGCCCACCTGGGGCGAAGCGAAGAAGATGGTCGCCACGTGCGAGAAGCACAGCGTGCAGCTCACCTTCAACCATCAGCGCCGTTTCCTCGAGCCCTTCCGCATCGCGCGCGACCTGGCCCACGATGGCACCATCGGCGAACTGCGCCGGCTCGAAGCGACCTGCGGCAACCTCATGGACTGGGGCACCCACTGGTTCGACATGCTCTGCTTCTTCAACAACAACACGGACATCGAGTGGGTCATCGGCCAGATCGACGGCCGCGAGGGCCGCCCCGTCTTCGGCCTGCCGCACGAGGGCCAGGGCCTGAGCCAGTTCAAGTTCGTCAACGGCGTGCGCGGGATGCTGGTCACGGGCCACGATGCCAACCTCGGCGCCGACCTCCGCCTCCTCGGCACCGAGGGCCTCATCGAGGTCCACAACGCCTTCCCTCACGCCCGCGTGCTGACCTCGGCGCGCAAGGGCTGGAAGATGATCAAGACCAAGGAGGGCCTCCACGGCATGGAGGCCGTCACCCGCGCCATCGCCGACGCCATCGCCTGCCTGGAGTCCAAGCAGGAGCCCGAACTCGCCGCGCGCCGCGCCCTCCGCTCCACCGAACTCATCTTCGCCACCTACGAGTCCAGCCGCCTCCGCCAGCGCATCGATCTTCCGTTGAGGGCGAAGGACTCGGCGTTCCTCACGATGCTAGAGGAGGGGGTGTGGTCGCGCCGACGGTAGGTTGCGAGGACGGCGGGTTCGGGGTTTGGGGTTCGGCGTTCGGCGTTGACGTCTGCTGGGAGCGCCGGCACCCTTGCCGGCCGAGGTGGCGGCCGTCTCCGTTCCGTGGGAGCGCGGGAAGGCCCCCTGCCTCCTCGCGCCGAACAGTCCCCGCACATCACACGCACCGCGATCACAGCCGTCGTGGGGCGCTCGCATGACCCCTCACGAGTTCCGCCTCAAGTGGACCGACCACGAACTCAAGGAGCGCTCCTCCTACCAGGAGCACTTCATCGACCTCTGTCGGATGCTTGACCACCCCACGCCTGCCGAGGTGGACCCCAAGGGTGAGACCTTCTGCTTCGAGTACGGGGCGAAGAAGCTCGCCGGCGAGCAGGGCTTCGCTGACGTGTGGAAGCGCGACTGCTTCGGCTGGGAGTACAAGGGGCTCCACGCGAACCTCGACAGGGCCTACGAGCAGTTGCTCCAGTACCGCGAGTCCCTGGAGAACCCTCCCCTGCTTGTGGTGTGCGACACCGACCGGATAAGGGTCCACACCAACTTCACCTACACCGCCACGCAGACATACGAGATCCCCCTCTCCGCAATCGACGACCCCGAGAGCCTTCGCATCCTGCGCGCCGTCTTCACCAGGCCCGAGGCCCTGCGCCCCGAACGGACCCCCGACAAGGTCACGGAGGAGGCCGCCGCCCGCGTCGGGGAGTTGGCCGACCGCCTTCGCGCTCGCGACGTGCCGCCTCACGATGCCGCCCACTTCCTGATGAAGCTGATCTTCTGCCTCTTCGCGGAGGACATCGGCCTGCTGCCCGCAGGCCTGATGACCGAAGTCCTCTCCGCGACCGCCGATGACCCACCGGCCTTCGACGAGGTGATCCGCCAGCTCTTCCGGGCGATGGCCACGGGCGGACGCGTCCTCCTGAAGAGGATCGACCACTTCAATGGCGGCCTGTTCGCGGATGAGGAGACGGTGCCGCTGCAGCCGGACGAACTCCGCGTCCTCACCGCGGTGAGCAGACTCGACTGGAGCGGGATCGACCCCGCCATCTTCGGCACCCTCTTCGAGCGCAGCCTGGACCCCAAGCGCCGCGCCCAACTTGGGGCGCACTACACGTCGAAAGACGACATCCTCGACATCATCGAGCCGGTCCTCATGGCGCCCCTTCGTGAGGAGTGGGAACAGGTCAGGGCCCGCTGCAACGCCCTCGCCGTGGTGGCCGGTGGCACGGGCGGCCCGCCCGTGGCTGGTGGCACGGACGGCTCGTCCGTGGCTGGTGGCACGGACGGCTCGTCCGTGGCTGGTGGCACGGACGGCTCGTCCGTGGCTGGTGGCACGGACGGCTCGTCCGTGGCTGGTGGCACGGACGGCTCGTCCGTGAGTGCTGTGGGAACTTCGCCACCCCCTCACGCGCGAGCCGCGCGTGCCACTCCATCTCGCGCCCGCGCCAAAGCCCAGAAGGACCTCCAACGCGAAGTCGAGACGTTCATCGCCCGCATCGCCTCCGTCCGCGTGCTTGACCCCGCCTGCGGCAGCGGCAACTTCCTTTACGTGGCTCTCTCCGCCCTGAACGACCTGGAGAAGGAGGTCATGCAGGCCACGGGGCCTTGGCGCGTCACGGTGCCCTTCCGCAAGGTCGATCCCTCCCAGCTCTACGGCATCGAGATCGACCCCTACGCCGCCGAACTCGCCCAACTCACCGTCTGGATCGGCTACCTCCAGTGGATGCACTCGAACGGCTACCTCGGCTCTGACCGCCCCATCCTCAAGCCCCTCCACAACATCGAGCAACGCGACGCCATCCTCACCACCGACGAGCATGGCAGCCCCGCCGAGCCCGAATGGCCCGAAGCCGACGTCATCGTCGGCAACCCTCCATTCCTGGGCGGCAAGAAACTCCGGACCGAACTCGGAAGCGACTACGTCGACCGTCTATTCCGGCTATACCGAGGCCGCGTCCCTCACGAGGCAGACCTCTGCTGCTACTGGTTCCAGCGCGCGCGGACTCAGATAGAGACCGGAAGGGCCAGGCGCGCGGGGTTGCTTGCAACGAACTCCATCCGCGTGGGAACGCAGATGCGGCCTGTGCTCCAGAAGGTGATCGACACCGGCGGCATCTTCATGGCCTGGTCTGACCGTGCCTGGATTCTCGACGGTGCAGCCGTCCGTATCTCGATGGTGGGCTTTGACGACGGCGCTCAGCAGCAGCGCGTGCTGGATGGCGCCGAGGTGGACGTCATCAACGCCGACCTCACCGCTGGCCCCCATCTCCAGGCCGCCAAGCCCCTCCGTGCCAACACGGGCATCTGTTTCATGGGTGACACCAAGGGGGGAGCGTTCGACATTCCTGAGGACGTAGCCCGTGCCGTCCTCGCCGCGCCAAGTCCGGCTGGCCGAGAGAACACTGCCGTCGTCCGCCCCTGGTGCAACGGATGGGACATCGCGCGCCGCCCTCGCGGCATGTGGATCATCGACTTTGGCTGCGACATGAGCGAGGGGCAGGCCGCGCTCTACGAGGCCCCATTCGAGCACGTTCGCGAGCACGTCTGGCCGGAGCGGAAGGACAACCGGCGCAAAGCCTACGCGGAGCGGTGGTGGCTACACGTTGAGCCCCGACCAACGATGCGGGCGGCCCTGGCGCCGCTGCCTCGCTACATCGCCACGCCCCGGGTCGCCAAGTACCGCCTGTTCGTGTGGCTCCCTGCCGGCACGCTCACCGACAGCTCCTGCTTCGTGTTCGCGCGTGATGATGACTTCCTCTTCGGCCTTCTCCATTCGCGCGCCCACCAGGTCTGGTCACTCCGCATGGCCTCCAGCCTCGAGGACCGGCCGCGTTACATCCCGACCGCCTGTTTCGACCCCTTCCCCTTCCCTCGCCCTTCGCCCGACCAGGGCGCCGCGATCGCGGAGGCGGCGAAGCGGTTGCACGAGACCCGCCAGTCGGCCCTCGATGCCGATCCGAAGCTCACGATGACGGGGCTGTACAACAAGCGGCCGACGTGGCTACAGAACTGTCACCGCGCTCTCGACGAGGCGGTTTTCGCTGCGTACGGGTGGTCGCCGGACCTCACCGACGAGGAGTTGCTGGAGAAGCTCCTTGCTCTCAACCTCGAACGCGCCGACGAGGAAGCGCGGGGTCTCATCACCCCGCCGTAGGCGTTGTCGTGTCGTGGGAGCGGCACGGCGCGGCTCTGGTGAGCCGCAGGCACGGAACGTCAACCGACCTCCACGCACTTGCCCTTCGCTGCCGAGGCGTAGACGGCGTCGGTGATCTGCGCGACGACGAGCGCGCGCTCGAGGCTGGTGGAAGGCTCGCGGTGCTCGCGGATGGCGGCGGCGAGGTCGGTCACCGGACCGGCGCTCACCATCGCGGTGTCCTCATCACCCTCCCACAGCACGGTTGAGGTTGTACCGCCGGCGGTCGAGGTCTCATCGTGGATGATCTGCTTGGGGTTGCCAGAGATCATCCGCAGCTTCAACGAGCCGTTGGCGCCGATGATCTGCCAGGCCTCGTCCGCCTGGCACGGCATGTACTCCCCGCGTTCCAGCGAGAGCATCGTGCCGCCCTCGCAGCGGATGAGGGCGAGGTAGTACGTCTCCGCGTCGGACTCGGCCGCGATGTGGGACTCGAACTGCGGCGGGATCGTCCAGGTCTGCGCGAAGCAGCTCTGCGGCTTCAGCTTCCAGCCCGTAATGCCCAGCAGGTAGTCGAGGTCATAGCAGCCCCAGTTGCAGAGGAACCCGCCGGCGTTGAGGTGCCTCTTCAGGCGCCACTCGGGGCGGGGCTCGGTAGGTTGCTCGGTGCAGGGGAACAGGTGGCGGACACGGACCGTGCGCAGCTCGCCCAGCGCGCCACTCGAGATGAACTCCGTCGCCACCCGCGCGCCCTCCACGAACCGATACCGCGACGAACAACACGCGGCCTTCAGGTCGCCCTGGGCGGCGATGAGCTGCTTCACCTCATGCGCGTTCATCGCCACCGGCTTCTCGGTCAGCAGGTGCTTCCCGTTTGCCAGTGCGAGCAGGCCCAGCTCCGTGCGGCCCTTCGCGGGGAACGCGAGCACGACCGCCTCGATGTCAAGATCAGCGATGAGATCGGCGCCCTCGCGGTAGACCTTCGCGGCGCCATACTTCGAAGCCGCGGCCTGCGCGCGCTCGTCGATGAGGTCCGCCACCGCGACGAGTTCGAGGAGGGGCGAACTCACCGCCGCTGCCATGTGCGTGGGTCCGATGACGCCGCAGCCGACGACGCCGAGCTTGACGGGGTTCATGGAGAGGCTCCTTCTCCCAGGGGCGGAATTCGGGGACACGATCCCAATCCGATACGACCGAATTGGGTCATGTCCCCGAATTCCGGTAGATGCCGTCCAGGATGCGGGCGACGGCGACGCCCTCCTCGGGCTCGATGAGCGGAGGAATGCCCTCGGTGAGGCACTCCACGAAGTGGTCCATCGGCGAGATCGTCGGCATATCGATCTCCGGCGTGCGAGTTACGTACGCGTCGCCCTGCTGGCCGAAGAGCTTGAGCGGCTGGCCGGACTCACGCCGCGCGCCGCCCCGGTCGCCATATACGGCCTGGAGGATGACCTCGCGCTCGATGTAGCAGCCGAAGCTCGCCTCGACGATCATCGAGGCGCCGTTCGCGAACCTGGCGAAGCCGACGGAATGGTCATCCGCATCGAAGGTCGTGCCCTGGCGCGCGGCGGCCGAGGGGCCGAACTTCGTGTACGCGCAGCCGACGACTTCCTTCACCGCCGGGAAGCCCAGCAGGTACATCGCGAGGTCCACGACGTGGGAGCCGAGGTCCGTGCAGACGCCGCCGGCCATCGCACGCTCGTTGAACCAGTTGCGGTTGTACGTCGCGCCGTCGGGGCGGTTCGCGGTCGGCGGAGGCAGCACGCCCATCGCACGGCGCCAGGCGGTGTGCACGAGGTACACGTCGCCGAGCTGCCCCTCCTCGATGCAGCGCTTCAGGAAGCGGACGTCGCCGCCGAGGCGCTGGTTGTAGCCGATCATCAGGAGCTTGCCGGCAGCCGAGGCCGCGTCGGCCATCGCCTGCGCCTGCTTGGCGTTGGGGGCCATGGGCTTCTCGCAGAGGACATGCTTGCCAGCGTCGAGGGCCGCGATCGTGGCCGGCGCGTGGAAGACGGTCGGGAGGCACACCGAGACCGCGTCGATCTCGTCACAGGCTGACAGCGCCTCCCAGTCGGTGAAGGCGTAGCGCGCGCCACACTCCTCGCGGGCCCGCTCAACCCACGCTGCGTCGGTGTCGCAGAGGGCGAGGAGTTCGCAGCGAGGGTTCGCGCGGTACGCGGCCACGTGGCCAAGGCCCATCGCTCCGACGCCGATGACGCCGACACGAAGCCTGCTGTCTGACATGGGTGCACCACCCTGGCAAGCGGCACTCGGGGACACGATCCCAGTCCGCAAACGACGCGAATCGGGTCATGTCCCCGAGTGCCGGTCGAACGACGGAACGTCGAGCTGCGGGCCGCCCTGGAGGGCTGAGGCGTGGGCGACAATGCCGGGTGCGGTCATCGCGACGGCCTCGTAGACGTTGACGGCGGGCTCGCGGTCCTCGATGAGTGCGTTCACGAACTCGTTGGTCAGGAACGGGTGCGAGCCGCCGTGGCCGCTCTGCAGGCGCATGGACTCGGGCAGGCGCTGGAGGTAGTCCGGGAGCTCGGTGATGTCGGGCTTCCCGTTGCGCTGCACCACGAAGGGCTGGCCCGCGCAGCCGGGCATGTAGGCCGCCGCGTACTGGCCGAACCACTGGGCGCGCTCGCCGTGGGCGTGGATGCCCCACATCACGTTGCAGCGGCAAAGGTGCCCGCGGTCGGTCTGCATGAGACTCGCGCCTACGCTGAAGGGGTTGTCATAGACGTTGCGACCGACGCCAACGCCGGGGTCATCGCTCGGGCCCCAGCCGAGAGCTGCGATCTTCGTGAGGCGCTCGCGCGTGACGCCGACGAGGAAGCCGGTCGAGTGGGTCGGATAGAGGAAGGGCGCGAAGCCGTAGCGCCATGTGCGGTTGCCCTCGGGATCCCACCAGAGGGCCTTGCGCTCCGCGTGGCCGTCGTAGACGGGGTGGTAGTACTCGACCTCCGAGTAGAGTACGTCGCCGAACTCGCCGGCCTCGTACAGCTCGCGAACGAGGATCGTCTCCCAGCGGTAGTAGCTCGTCTCCGCCATCATGTAGCGGACGCTGTTGCGCTCCTTCGCCGCGATGACGGCGGCGCAGTCGTCCAGCGTGATAGCTACCGGCACCGCGCAGATGCAGTGCTTGCCCGCGTCCATCACCGCGATCGAGTGGCGGGCGTGATCCGGGACGCCGCTGAACACGGCGACCGCGTCGATGCGGTCATCGGTCAGCAACTCGTCAAGAGAGGCGTAGGCCTTCTCACATCCGTACAGCTCGAGCAGACGCTGGCGGCGTTCGGGACGCATCTCCGCGACCGCCTCAACGATGCAGTTCGGGTGGAGGTGCCACTGGAACGCGGCGCCGAATCCGCCACCGACGACGCCGATGCGGACCTTGTCTGGCATGGGAGGCCTCCTGTGTCGGAGCAGCGCTCCGACCTACAACGGAACCGGAACCCCTCGGAGCAGCGCTCCGACCTACAACGGAACCGGAACCCCTCGGAGCAGCGCTCCGACCTACGACGGCGACGGGACGGCGGGTGCTTCGCCGGCGGGGCGAGGGTTCCTGCATGGAGGTGAACCGGGGTCGGCGGGGAACTCGCGCCGTGCGGCAGCTCTGCCGGTGCTCAATGCTCAATACTCGATGCTCAGTGCTCAAGAGGTGATCCCCTGTGGTCAAGCTCGGGTTGGTCGGCGGCGTAGACATCTTCCACGGCATCGCGTTCAGTGCACTGCTCAACGAGATCGACAGGGACGGGTGGGCCGAAGCCAAGTACTGGAACCCCAACGTCCCCCCGCTGGAGAATGCGCAGATCACGGCGATCTGGGACCCCAAGCCGGGCGTGGCCGAGAAGCGCGCCCAGCTCATCCAGGGGGTGGAGTTTCTGCCGGCGCGGATGGAGGAGATGATCGGCCAGGTGGACGGCATTCTGCTGGCCGACGACATTACGCAGCGGCACCAGAAGCGCGCGTTCGCGTTCATCGAGGCGGGCGTGCCGACGTTCTGCGACAAGCCGCTATCGCGCGATCCGAAGGAAGCCGAGGAGATCGTGAAGCTCGCGCGGGTGAGCGGCGCGAAGTTCATGTCCTCTTCGGCCTTGCGGTTCGCGCGCGAGGTGGAGGAGGCGCGCCCGCAGCTCGATACCATCGGCGACATCCTCACCGTCCACGCGATCGGGCCGAATGAGCTGATCTTCTACGGCGTCCATCCTTGCGAGCTGGCCTGCACGGTACTCGGGCCGGGCGCGGAGAGCGTCATCAACGTCGGCGACGACACCGGGCGGAACGTCGTGCGCGTGCGCTGGGCCGACGGGCGACTGCTCGTGCTGCAGGTCTGCATGGGGATGGGGTACGGCTTCGAGGCGACCTTCTACGGAACCAAGGGTCGCTGCCTCGTGCAGGTCTCCGATGCCGCGTACTTCTACCAGAACATGCTGCGGGCGTTCGTCACCCTCATCGAGACCGGCGAAGAGGCCGTCCCGCCCGAACACACGCTGGAGATCATCCGCATCCTCGCGGCGGCGGAGAAGTCGCTGAAGACGGGATGCGAGGTCGCGGTCAACGAGTAGTGGCGGTGAAAAAGAGGGACACCATACTAATTTCGCGGACGTATTGCGAAATTAGTATGGTGTCCCTCTTTTTCCGAGGAAGCGGGCGAGGCGGGTGAGGGCTTCTTTGAGGTTGTCCATGCTGGTGGCGTAGGTGGCGCGGACGTAGCCCTCGCCGGAGGCGCCGAACACGGGGCCGGGCACGACGGCGACGCCCTCCTCCTGGACGAGGCGGCGGGCGAAGGTCTGGGAGTCGAGGCCGGTGCTCGTGATGTTCGGGAAGACGTAGAAGGCGCCGAGGGGCTCGAAGCAACCCAGGCCGATGTCGCGTAGGCCCTGGACGAGGAAGCGCCGGCGCTGGTCGTACTGTGACCTCATGCGCTCCACGTCCGGCTCGCCGTGGCGGAGGGCCTGGGTGGCGGCGATCTGCGCGGGCGTCGGCGCGGACATCATCGTGTAGGAGTGGATCGCCACCATCGCGGCGATGATGTCCCTGGGCGCGCAAGCATACCCGATGCGCCAACCGGTCATCGCGTAGCTCTTCGAGAAGCCGTTCAGCAGGATCGTGCGCTCCGCCATCCCCGGCAGCGTCGCGAAACAGGTGTGCTCCCCCTCGTAGGTCAGCCGGTCGTAGATCTCGTCGGAGAGGACGAGGAGGTCGAACTCCTCGGCGATCCTCGCGATCTCGGCCAGCTCCTCACGTGTCATCACGGAGCCGGTCGGGTTGTTGGGGAAGCCGATGAGCAGTGCGCGCGTGCGATCGGTGATCCGGGAGCGCACGACGTCGGGGCGGAGCTTGAAGGCGTCCGCCTCGGTCATCGGGGCCGGAACGGCAACGCCGCCGGCGAGCTTCACGCTCGGGCCGTAGGCGACGAAGGAGGGGTCGGGCACGATCACCTCGTCGCCGGGATTCAGGACGGCGCGCAAAGCGACGTCGAGGCCCTCGCTGACGCCCACCGTGACGATGATCTGGTTCTCGGGGTCGTACTCCGCCCCGTAGCGCGTCGCGAGCACGCGGCTGATCTCGCGGCGTAGGTCGATCATGCCGAGGTTGGAGGTGTACTGCGTCCGTCCGCGCCGCAGGGAATCGTAGACCTCATCACAGATGTGCCAGGGGGTCGCGAAGTCCGGCTCGCCGACGCCGAGGCTGATGACGTTCTCCAGCGTACTGACCAGGTCGAAGAACTCGCGGATGCCCGAGGGTGGGAGGTCCGCGATGTTGCGCGCGATGCGGGGGCGGCGCGGGGTGGTCATGGCGTGACCGCCAGGCGGTGGTCTTCGCCTTCGGTGTTGATCAGCTGCCCCTCGACCTTGTAGCTCTTCAGCACGAAGGACGTGGCGGTGCTCTGCACTTGCTCCAGGGGCGCGAGCTTCTCGGCCACGAAGAGGGCGACCTCACGGAAGTCGCGGCCCTGGATGACCACGTTGAGGTCGTGCGTGCCGGAGACAAGGTGCACCGAGTGCACCTCCGGGAAGCCCGCGATGTGCTCCGCCAGGCGGTCGAAGCCCAAGCCGCGCTCGGGGCTCGCCTTTACCTCGATGAAGGCGAAGAGTCGCTGATCGTCGGCCTTGTGCCAGTTCACGACGGCATGGTAGCCGAGGATCACGTGGTTCCGCTCGTACTCCCTGATCCGGGCCTCCACAGCGTTTGCGTCCATCCCGAGCCGGAGCGCGATCTCCTCCGCCGTGCAGCGGCCTTCGCTGGCCAGGATTTCGAGGATCGAGTGCATGGCGACACCTCGGGAACGCTCCTACCCCCCTGCCCCCCTTCCTTCAGAAGGGGGGAGCGTTTGGCGTCGTGCCTTTGCCGTTCCCCCCTTCTGAAGGAAGGGGGGCAGGGGGGTGGGAGCAGTTAGCACGACGCCGGACCGGGTTGCAGGTCCGGCGCTGCCAATGATGACACGATCAACGGCGTCAGTCCTCGAAGACGCCGACCTCGTTATCATGCGGCATCTGGAGGTGCTTGTCAACCGTGTAGCCGAAGCGCTGCCAGTAGACCTGGCGGGGCTGGAAGTCATCGTCGAGGCGCGCGAGCCAGTCGCTCAGCTCGTCGTCGAGGTCTCGGCGGAGGCTCCTGCGCGCGGGGTCCTGGGCGAGGTTGGTCAGTTGGTAGGGGTCCTCGGTGTTATCGTGGAGGAGCCAGGGGCCCTGCAGGTTGCGGACGTAGGTGTAGTGCGTGGTGCGGACGCCGCGCCACTCGGGGATCGGCTCGATGAAGGGACAGGGGTTCGAGATGAACGCCGAGGAGGGGGCCTCGAAGGGCTTCCCTCGTGCCGCCGGGGAGAAGTCGATTCCCTCGACGGTGCTCGGGATGGGCAGCCCGGCGAGCGAGAGCAAGGTCGGCATGACGTCGGGGGCGTTGATGAGGGCGTCGGTTCGGCGGCCGCGCGGCACACGCCCCGGGTAGCGTAGCACGAAGGGCACCATGATCGACTCGTCCCAGGGCTTCTGCTTGCGCTGGAGGCCCTGGCTGCCGAGCATGTCGCCGTGATCCGAGGTGAACACAACGATCGTATCCTGCGCCTGGCCCGTCTCCTCGAGGACCTTCATCAGCCGGCCGAAGCAGCGGTCCAGCGCGGTGATGTGCGACCAGTAACCGGCCAGCTCCGCGCGGTCCGTCGCGGTGGCGTTGGGGCGCAGCTCGAGCTGGTCGGGATCGTAGATCAGGTACTCCTCGGGCATGAGGCGGCAGGGGTCGTGCGGCGGGCCCCAGGAGAGGGAGAGACACCAGGGCTGCGGGCCTTGGTTGTCGCGGATGAACTGCACGGACAGATCGGTGAAGTGATCTGCATCGTAGCCCTGTATCCAGATGGGCTGCGGCTCGTCGCGCCAGTAGAAGGAGTGCATGTAGTTGTGCGTGCAGTTGGCGACGGCCCAGAAGTCGTCGAAGCCCTGGCGGCGCGGACCGGGCGGCGTGAAGCCGCCGCGGTGGTGGCCATCGAGGTGCCACTTGCCAATGTAGCCGGTCCGGTAGCCCGCATCGCGGAAGCAGTGAGCGATGGAGCGCTCAGTGATCGGCAGGCGCACGTCATTCAGCACCATGCCATTGCTCATCGGGTAGCGGCCGGTCAGCAGCGCGGCGCGGTAGGGCGTGCAGACGGGGCAGGTCGAGACCGCGTGGGTGAACGTCACGCCCTGCTCGGCCAGGCGGTTGAGGTTCGGCGTCTGCACTTGCAGGTTGCCCATGAAGCCGGCATCCTGGGCGCGCTGCTGGTCGGAGAAGACGAACAGGAGGTTGGGGTGGCGGGGCTTCGGCACGGCGGCTCCTTTCGACTGCGTCAGGACCGCGCCCAGGGCGGCCGAGGAGGCGCTCCGCAGGAAACGGCGGCGAGAGGTAGTCTGGGTGCCTATCACGGTGCGAGCGGCTCCCCGAAGCGGCCGGGCCGGGCCACCGTGGCCCGGCCCGGGTGATCGAGATACGCCGTGTGGGGCCTACGGGTTGAAGATCGTTGTGCCGTAGCGGAACTCCTGGTAGTTGAGCCACTTGGCGTGGCCGTCGCAGTAGCTCACGTTGGCGCCCCCGTTGTGGCGCATGGACACCCGGCCACACATGTTGTAGCCGGTGCCCCGGTAGACGTAAGTCGTGCCTCCGTCGTTCGACCAGTAGCCGTTGCCGGGATACCGGCAGTTCGTATTGGCGTCGCCAAACTGAACGGTCGAGGCCGGGGCCGACAGGACCGCCATGGCACGCC
>Ga0194110_10005644_pt1 | contig 14767 bp, 10 predicted proteins | sample TA2Kig1200mmetaG_FD_146192 | JGI IMG/M metagenome (GOLD analysis project Ga0194110, IMG submission 146192) | Freshwater microbial communities from Lake Tanganyika, Tanzania - TA2015032 Kigoma Deep Cast 1200m | ecosystem: Environmental > Aquatic > Freshwater > Lake | place: Tanzania: Lake... | reverse complement strand
AGAAGGCATAACCGGCAAGGAAGATAGGCATAGTTTATAAGAAAAAAGTCCCGGCTTTTACGCCGGGACTTAAAACATTTTTTTCTGGTTTCAGCCCGAATGGTGACAGTTATCGTCAGCATACCCCCGGCCGGATACTAATTTTTCCCGGAAGGATTAACGGGTACGGTAGGAATGGATTCCAGAAATGATGGTAAGAGCAGTTGCTTACGGCGGCTAAGGTATAAAGAAGGTTTTTGATTGTCAAGCGCCTGAAAAATTATTCTCCGGTAAAACCGTAAAACTACGGGCAACTTGTATAATTAATCGGCCGTTTCTTGAAGTAATCAAGTAACTTTAAAAAGTTAACCGGGACTGTGCAGCTACCCAATAATATTAAACAATTCCGTCACCTGCGGACACTAATCTTACTGCTTGCATTGGCCATAACGGGCGACGGCAGGCTGCAGGCACAGACCTGCCCGCCGAATATTGATTTCGAAACAGGCACTTACAATAACTGGACCTGCTACACAGGTCGTGTGGCCGCCGTTAATAATACCAACAGCATCAGCCTTGTTCCATCCGGACCGCAGGCCAATCAGCATACACTTTACTGACCGGGAGATGCAGGCGTAAGAGATCAGTTTGGAAATTTCCCGGTGCTCTGCCCTCAACGGAAGCGGCTACTCCGTCAAACTGGGCAATACCACAGGAGGGGCACAGGCAGAAGGTGTTTCATACCGTTTTTCAATCCCGCCCGGCAGAAATACCTATTCCCTGATATATCATTATGCCGTGGTGTTTCAGAATCCCAATCACCTGGAATTTCAGCAACCCCGGCTTGTGCTTGAAGTTTGGAATGAAACCGATGACGAACTTATTGATTGCTCTTCTTTTACCTTCTTTCCTGTGGGTTCTCCCCTGCCGGGTTTTTTTAACGCCGGGATGTATGATTCTGCTACAGTGTGGTGCAAAGACTGGTCGGCCGTTACCATTAACCTGAACGACATGGCGGGAAAAGATATCCAGCTGTTTTTTAAAACAGCCGACTGCACCTTCCCCCGGCTGGTGGATACATTAACCCTAACTGCCAATGCAGGCGCTGATGTTACATCCTGCAATAATCAACCGGTATGGATTGGCGAAAACCGGAAACCGGGGGTTTCATACAGTTGGAACCCCGCTTCAGGGTTATCGGATCCTCTTATATCCAATCCAAGGGCCAGCCCCTCAGTGACTACAAACTACGAAGTAACAGTAAGAAGCCAGGGAGGTGGTTGTGTAAACAGGGATACGGTGGTTTTTACAGCCTCCGTTATTGACAGTTCTCTGCAGGTGCAGGGTAAACCGCTTGTTTGCATCACCAGTAGCGACAGTGCAGTACTGTTTGTTCAGCCTACAGACAGTATACAATGGCACCTGAACAACTCGGCAATTGCCGGGGCCAACCAGACCAGGTACAGGGTTCAGCAGTCAGGTACATATTATGCACAAATGTTTACCAATGTCGGGTGCAGCCTCTCCACCCGGCAGGAACGGGTAGTGATTGAGGTGCCAAGACCGGGTATTATATATCCCACACAATATGCTGTTATGAATTTCCCTGCGCCCCTGCAAGCAAGATCATTCGGCACAATTTATCAGTGGAGGCCTTCCTTGTATCTTGACAACCCTGCGCTTTCAAACCCGGTGTTCAACTCACCTGTGATAGGCGACCAGGTTTATACTATTAACATCACTACGGCTGCGGGCTGCCTTACCGTAGATACGCAACTGGTGAACACCATTCAAGAAGTAAAAGTGTATGTGCCCACTGCATTTACCCCCAACAACGATGGACGGAATGATTACCTCCGGCCCATTATGCTGGGAGTAAAAGAGCTGAGATATTTCAGAGTGTACAATCGCTGGGGGCAGATAGTGTATAATATGCAGTCCAGCGAACTGGGCTGGGACGGAACCGTAAAAGGCCAAGTGCAAAATACTGCTGTATATGTATGGATGATAGAAGCCATCGGCCTCGATAACCGGCGGTATTTCCAGAAAGGAACGGTGGCACTGGTGAAATAGCCCGAAAAAAATGCACCAAATGGATTAGATCCTACGAATACATCTCCTCCCTCACCGCCTTCACCCTTTCATCTTCGAGATATTCATCAAAACTCATCAGCCGGTCAATGATTCCTTTGGGTGTTAGTTCAATGATCCTGTTGGCTACAGTTTGCATAAAAGTATGGTCATGGCTCGTAAGTAAAACGATGCCTTTGTAATCGGTACATTGTTCATTAAAGCTCTGGATGCTTTCCAGGTCAAGATGATTGGTGGGCTGGTCAAGCAGTATCACATTCGGGTTTTGCAGCATCATCCGGCTGATCATGCAACGTACTTTCTCGCCGCCGCTTAAAACATTTGTCTTCTTCATCACATCATCTCCGCTGAAAAGCATCTTGCCCAGAAATCCGCGGAGAAAGGGTTCGTCCACATCCTTTACATGGTCAGGTACATATTGCCGCAGCCAGTCCATCAGGTTCATATCACCCTTAAAATATTCGCTGTTCTCCTGCGGTAAATAGGCGTGGGTAACGGTGCTCCCCCATTCATAAGAGCCGCTGTCGGCCATTGTTTCAGCAGTAATGATGTTGAAGAAATTTGTCACTGCCAGCGGGTCGCGGCTCAGAACGGCTATCTTATCGCCTTTGTTGACGGTAAAAGTAACATCGCTGAACAGCACCCTGCCATCCACCGTTTTCTTCAGTTTCTCCACGTTCAATATCTGGTTGCCCACCTCTCTTAAAGGCTGAAAGATGATACCGGGGTATTTCCGGTAGCTGGGCTCAATTTCTTCAATGGTCAGTTTTTCCAATGCCTTTTTTCTGGAAGTGGCCTGGCGGCTCTTGGAAGCATTGGCGCTGAAACGGGCAATGAAGTCGAGCAATGCCTGGCGCTTCTCTTCCACTTTTTTGTTCTTATCATTTATCTGCCGGGCCATCAATTGCGATGACTCGTACCAGAAAGTATAGTTCCCTGTAAAGATCTTTATTTTTTGCCTGTCCACATCCGCTACATGGGTGCACACCGCATCCAGGAAGTGACGGTCATGGCTGACTATCAGAACAATATTCTCATAGTCAGCTAAGAAATTCTCTAACCAGCCGATGGTTTCAATATCCAGGCCGTTGGTTGGCTCATCCAGCAGCAGAATATCGGGGTTTCCAAACAACACCTGCGCCAGCAGCACCCTTACTTTCAGGTTGGATGGAATATCCTTCATCAGCGAGGAATGAAATTCTTCTTTTACGCCCAACTCACTCAGTAAAGTGGCCGCATCGCTTTCGGCAGTATAACCACCCATTTCGCCAAATTCATGCTCCAGTTCCCCGGCCCTTATTCCATCTTCTTCTGTAAAATCAGCAAGGGCATAAATGGTTTCTCTTTCTTTCATTACCTGCCAGAGCCGGGTATGTCCCATCATCACGGTGTTCAAAACTGTTTGTTCATCAAACTCAAACTGGTTTTGCTTCAGTACAGCCATTCTTTCACCGGGTGTTATCTCTACTCTGCCCTTATTGGCTTCCACTTCACCGCTTAAAATTTTCAGGAAGGTGCTTTTGCCGGCTCCGTTGGCGCCAATCACTCCATAGCAGTTGCCCTTGGTAAAGTTGAGATTTACATCCTCAAACAGCACCCTTTTGCCATAGGCCAGCTTCAGGTCTTTTACACTTATCATTTCACTATAAAATTTGGAGGCGCAAAGGTACAGGAAAATGGTGCAGCAGAACAGCAATCACTCATAAAAAACCCACCTGCTTTGGACAGATGGGTTTCTGAGTTATAATTACTTACTTCTTCTTCTTGCTCTTTAGTTCTTTGTTCCCTTACCTCACATGCACCTTTCCTTCCGCCAGTCTGTTACCGGCTGCATCGCCTACCAGCACTATGTAAATACCGCGGCTGGCATTGCGCAAATCAATATTCAGCAGGGTATATGGTCCGGTGATATTGAACTGCTGGTTGTACACCGTAGCGCCTTTGGCATCCACGATAATTATCTTTCGCTGCGTGCTGCTGCCTCCGGCATTGTAATACGATACCGTGAACCTTCCGTTATTCGGGCTGGGGAAAATAAACAGTTTATCACTTGCCTGTGCGTCAATTACCACATCTGCCGACTGGGCCGAACAGGTAAGGCCGCCTGCATAGGCATCCTGAATAGTAACCCGGTAGGTACCCACCTGCTCCACATTTACCACCCTTGTATTACCGGTGTTGGGCACAGGGTTATTGTTATAAAACCAGGTAATGGTTTGTGTTACTCCAGCAGCCGGTGCCGAAGGATTGGCTGTAAGTGTGATAGTTTTCCCGGGCAGCAAACTGGTAAGAGGCGGCGCTGCCGTTAAAGTAACCGAAGGCAACTGGCGTACAGTTAATGTGGCTGCATTGGAATTAACCGGAGCAGTGCAGGTAGTATTGGAAAGCCGGCAACGGTAAAGGTTGCCGTTAGATGAAACAGCTAAATTGGTCAGATTGAGTGTAGCTGAAGCAGCCCCGGCGATATCCGTCCATACTCCGCCACCATTGGTGCTTACCTGCCATTGATAGGAAATAGGCTGGGTGCTGCTTCCTGTTACACTGAAGCTAACATTGCTGCCCGAACAAATTTGCTGATTAGCAGGTTGTGAAGTGATGCTGACCGGGTTGATTACCGTTAAAGTGGCTGCATTGGATGTAACCGAAGATGTACATGCCGAAGTAACAACTACACGGTATTGATTGCCATTCAAACCCGCTGTTACGCCGGTAATATTATAGGAAGATGTTGTGGCGCCCGGTATATTGGTAAACGGCCCGCCACCAGTACTAACCTGCCACTGGTAGCCTGCAGCGTCAGTAGCTGTTACACTAAAGCTGGCATTGCCCCCGGCACAAAGGGTTTGTGAAGCGGGCTGATTAGTTATAGATGGAGGATTGGAAATGCTGATAACAAAAGTCAGGTCTCTTACTTTCACAGGTGCTGAACCAGCGATACCGCTGATAGTAACAGTATGGTTACCCGGCGCCAGTGTATTTGTGTTATTAAGTGTTACCGTTGTGTTGTTACCAGGGGTAACCGGATTTGTGGAGAATGTTACGGTAGTACCCGGCGGGTTTCCTGAGGCAGAAAGATTAATCGGAGTAGTGAAACTGCAGGCAGTAAGTGTTCCCAGCGACGTTGAAAGGCTGGTTGGTACAGGACAACCTGATATAACCGGTGCAGGTGAATTAAAATCAAATCCGGGCTGAATGCTGAAGTTGGAGTTGGAAATATCAAAAAAGATATTTCCCGCTGCTTCCACTTTTATTCTCGCTGTGGAAGTGGTAATACAAGGCATGGTAACCGTTTCAGAACCATCATTGGGGGTACCGCTTGCCAGTACAGTGGGAAAAGTATTACCTCCGTCGGTGGACAATAAAATTCTCACATTGGCACAGTTTACCGGAGGCTGATCGGTACCGTTTACCGTCCAGGTAACTACTTGAGGTAAACCTGCGGTCCAGGTCACGGCTGTGTTGGGAACTGTAACACTGAAAGGACCTGAGGTCCCTACCGTGGTAACCACCATATTGTCTGAATTGGTAGCTCCGCCTCCCACATGATTATCTTTAACAATAAAACGGAAATTCAAATTTCTGGAAACAGATGGAAGAACCTCCCACATAAAACCGTTAGCGCCGGAAAGTATATGCGTTAAAGCAGGGAAAGTTCTTTCCGGAGTGCTGTAATCCAGGTAGGTTCTGAACATAGGGCCTGAAGTAGAAGTGGGACTTGGAATTGAAGGAACTGCAGTTGAAATACGGCTGTCAATCTGCTCCCAGTTATACTTTAATACATCCCCGCCATCAGGATCTGAAGCGGTACCGGTTAGTTTAAACGGTGTTGAATGAGGAATGGTATAATCGGGGCCGGCATTGGCAGTGGGAGCCGTGTTACCGGTAATGGTTTCCTGGTCACAACCTGAACCGCCACCGGTAAGAATATAGTTAGATATTTGCTCAATACTTTTTACAGAAAAAATATCTATGCTGTGAAGTTCAACGTTTTGCCCGGGTACAATTCCGGCATAACCCATAATGGTAACTCCGCTGCCGGGCTCCACATTTACGCCGGTACCTTCAATATTGAAAGAGAAGGTGTGATTAGCTCCATACTGGTGACCCATTTCATGGGTGAGGTAATCAATAACAAACCATTCAAGCAAGGAAGGATTGGAATAAACCGTCCATGCCCTGCCCTTAAACCCTGCTGTACATACACAACCGATGCAACCGGCATTTCCGTTATCATTGCCTTTGCTTTCCGTGTGGCCAATATCATAGTTGGCGCTGCCGATGATGGCATCCAGTGTAGCCTGCATTGCTGTACCCGAAGGTGCATTAGGATTAACGATGGGATCGGTGGCAGGGTTAAAATAGATAACCAGGTTGTTGTTGGGTACCAGTACCATTCTTACAGCAACATCTCTTTCATAAACGGCATTGGCCCTTGTTACATGTGAGTTCTGCGCTGCCAGTACCACTGCAATGCTGTCCGCCAGTGTTGGCAACCCGGCGGGGGGAATAAAATGCAGGGAAAACTCTGCGCCGGAAATCATGGCAAGACGATAGGTACGCAACCTGCCATCGGTAACATTTTCGACACCCTCGCCCCTGCCCGGCGAAGGTGTTTGTGCTTCGGTCAGGCACTCGAATCCATGTGGCCTGTCCGTTACATCGCTTCTTCTTACCACACGGTATATATCCTGGTACATCTGGTCAATATACACAGTGGATTCGGAGCCGTACATGATAGTGGCATGTAATCCGTGGTACACCGACATGTCAAACCGGATTATTGCCGAAGGGTTTTCAATTCCTTTGCCGAGATAAGAATGTATCCCGGGATATTTGGCCGAAAGTTCCGGCGCCATTACCGGCGCTTCCACCACCCTGAAGGAAATCAGTTTGCCGTCTGCATCCGGGAACCGAACGGTAAAAGCGGATCGTTCAGCCGGCACTATCTTTTCTGAGGGAGCCTGTGACAAGGCTGACCGCATAGCTCCTTCGTTTAAACGAAACAGATGGTACTTGACGGGTTTCTGTGTGTTTGCTGCAGCAAAAACATCATAGTCGAGGGCTGTCTCATCAATTTTTGTCCACCAGCCGGTCTGCTGCGCAAAAACAGCTGAAGAGAAGAGAGAAACCAATAAAATGAAAAGGGTATATTTTTTCATGAGTGATTCTTTTCGGTGATTACATAATGGAAACCTCCGTCATATTTCGGGGTTGCCAAAATTACAACTACTTATCAACGTATGAACGTAAAATAACAGGTAACTATTCACAAAAAAACCCCATCCGCTTTTAGCGAATGGGGCCTGATAAATAACAGGTTTCCCTTCCAAACTGTATGAGGCTCAATTATTCTTAGTAATCCATGCCGCCCATACCCGGTGCGCCGTGTGTATGCGGCTCTTCTTTTTTGGGCTTGTCGGCCACCACACATTCAGTGGTGAGCAGCATTCCGGCGATTGAGGCCGCATTTTCCAGGGCTATACGGGTAACCTTGGTGGGGTCAATTACACCGGCTTTCAGCAGGTTTTCATACTCATCCGTCCTCGCATTGAAACCGTAATCGGCCTTACCTTCTTTCACTTTCTGCACCACGATGGACCCTTCCATGCCTGCATTCTCCACAATCAGGCGCAGCGGCTCTTCCAGCGCCCTTTTTACAATAGCTGAACCGGTAGTTTCATCTTCATTTGCGCCCTTAAATTTTTCAAGCGATTCAATGGCACGGATAAAAGCCACGCCACCGCCGGGAACTATGCCTTCTTCCACTGCAGCCCTTGTTGCATGCAATGCGTCATCTACCCGGTCTTTCTTTTCCTTCATCTCCATTTCGGTAGCTGCACCTACATTTAATACAGCCACACCGCCGCTCAGTTTGGCAAGGCGCTCCTGCAGTTTTTCCTTATCATAATCAGATGTGGTTACTTCAATCTGTGCTTTTATCTGGTTGATGCGGGCAGTAATGTCATCTTTCTTGCCCTTACCGCCAACAATGGTAGTGTTATCTTTATCAATGGTAACTGAAGCAGCAGTGCCGAGGTAGCTCAGGTCAGCATTCTCCAGTTTATAACCCTGCTCTTCGCTGATAACGATACCCTTAGTCAATACGGCAATGTCCTGAAGCATTTCTTTTCTGCGGTCGCCGAAGCCGGGGGCTTTTACAGCAGCTACTTTCAGGGTGCCGCGGAGTTTATTCACCACCAGGGTAGCCAGCGCTTCTCCTTCCAGGTCTTCAGCAATGATCAGCAGCGGACGGCCGCCCTGTGCCACTTTTTCCAGTATATGAAGGATGTCCTTCATATTGCTGACCTTCTTGTCATAGATAAGGATGTAGGGATTCTCCAGCTCAGCCTCCATTTTTTCGCTGTTGGTAACGAAGTAGGGAGAGATGTAACCCCGGTCGAACTGCATACCTTCCACCACTTCCATGCTGGTCTCCGTACCTCTTGCTTCTTCTACGGTAATAACGCCCTCTTTGCCTACTTTTTTCATGGCCTCGGCAATAAGTTTACCAATTTCTGCATCATTGTTGGCTGAAATAGCAGCCACCTGCTGAATTTTATTGGTGTCGTTGCCTACAGTCTGGCTCTGGCTTTTTAAATGTTCCACCACTTTGGCCACAGCTTTATCAATTCCACGTTTCAGGTCCATGGGGTTGCTGCCGGCAGCCACCATTTTCAATCCTTCACTAATGATGGATTGCGCCAGTACAGTGGCAGTGGTAGTACCATCGCCTGCAATATCGGCTGTTTTGGAAGCCACTTCCTTCACCATCTGGGCGCCCATGTTTTCAATGGGGTCTTCCAGTTCAATTTCCTTAGCGACAGTAACGCCATCTTTGGTTACTGATGGTGCACCAAATTTTTTCTCGAGCACCACATTGCGGCCTTTGGGGCCGAGGGTTACTTTCACTGCGTTGGATAAAATATCCACGCCTTTCTTCATTTTATTTCTTGCTTCAATGTCGAAGAAGAGTTGCTTTGCCATAATTATTATAAATTTTAAATTGTTAACTGAATTATTGAAAGTTGAAAATTGACATTTAAACAATTGCCAATATGTCGCTTTCCCGCATAATGAGGTAATCTTCACCGTCAATCTGGATTTCCGTTCCTGCGTATTTTCCATATAAAACGGTATCGCCTGTTTTTACGGTTACCGGCTCGTCTTTTTTACCCGGACCGGCTGCGATAACCACGCCCCGCTGGGGTTTTTCTTTAGCGGTGTCGGGGATAATAATGCCACCGGCTGTTTTTTCTTCGGCAGCAGCTGCTTTTACAATTACCCTGTCGTGAAGCGGGGTAATATTTACTTTCTTGGCCATAGATGTATTGATTTTGAGTTTTTGAAATTTGTGACCCGCCTTCGCCCAGATTTCGGCGGACGGGCGGCAAAAGTACAGGAAATAGTATGCCATTGAGAAGTAAAGTGAAAAATTTTCAGTTTATACCCCGGTAGCTGAAGTAAGACTGACAGAATTCAAGGCTTTTTTTCAGTTTTAGTGTCAGAATTTCATCTGAAAAAATAAAACCCGCCGGCAACTGCGGGCGGGTTTGTGTTCAGATAGGCTCAAAGATTATTGCCTGATCAGTTTAAAGGCAAATTTGGTACCATCCACTGTAACCTCCAGGTAATAAATTCCTGTGCTCAGGCCATATGGACGCATATCCCAGTTAATTGCCTGTATGTCTTTGCCAAATTGTTTTTGGGCTACCAGTTTACCAGTCAAATCAAGCAGCCTTAACTGAGTACTGCTGACCGGCGCTCTAAAAAGTTTCAAATCAATAACTTGGTTGAACGGATTACCCAGTATATAAACCTTTTGCGAAATACCCTGCATCTTAACCAGCACAACATTACTGAGGTCTTCCCTCCCCTTAAGGTCAACTGACCGCAGACGGTAATAATTCCGTTCTGCTTTTATTGCTTTATCCGGGTAGGAGTAATAACGTAAATCGTTACTTATGCCTGCTGCAGGAATCGAGGCTATCCTGCTGTAATCAACTCCGTTCTCCGACTTTTCAAGTTCAAAATGGCTGCTGTTAAACTCTGAAGCTGTTGTCCATTTAAGCAATATCTCGGATGTACGTTGCAGGCCTGTAAATTCCACCAGTTCAACCGGTACCGGAGTGAGCAATGTTGCGGTAAAAATACCTCTTCCGTGGGTAGCAGCCCCCACCACATTGTCAGAAGTGCGCAGCACCAACTGATCAATACGTACGTTGGCAAGACCGGTATTATTGGCAATCCAAACAGTGGATCCGCCATTGAGTGTTAAAGTGGTCCAAACGCCTATTTCTGTGGCAAGCATCACTCCACCAATTGCCTGCCCTCTTGCAGAATAACCATTCGGGATAAATTTGGCCCAGCGAATTGGCATATCGGGCAAATTGCCCTCTACTGATGTCCAGCTGGTGCCTCCGTTTGTACTTTCCCAAACACTGGTTACCCCATAATTAGATACTGTGAGAATCAGGTGATTGGAATTTCCGGACTCAATATCAATATTGGAGATGTACGCCCCTGCCGGTAGAGCAGGACCTGCAAAAGCAGTTGCTGAAGGCTGGTTTCCGGGAGGGCCAGAAGTGGGTCCGTTTGCACGGATGACCCTCAGCAGGATGGGTGTAACTGCAGCTCCGGAATTGTTTTCTGAATCTGAACAACCTAACCAGATTACCGTTTCGTCTGCGGGGTCTACAGTTACGCAACTTACCTGCCTGTTGGCTCCCATTTCAGTTGAAACATTTACTGTCCCGAAAGATGCAGAACCTGATTCAACATTAAATATTCTTCCATAAAGTCCATCATTATCTCCATAGTAAAGTACATTCAGGGTATTTGCGTAATCGGCTGTTCCGATAAAACGGCCGTTGCCGCTTCCGCCGGTACTAAGATATACCCCGCTGTTTCCATAAATATTATAAAAACCTCCGGGGTTGGCAGTAATCCAAACTGTGCCATTGGTTTGATCAATAAAGCTTAAATCCCCATCGCCTCCGGTAACTGTTGATACAGTATTTATTCCGGCCGAGCCAAATAAATGTGAACCATTATCCTGGGTACCCCCAGCATGGTATTGCTACCGGTTGTGGGATGCAGGGCCATACCATAATATTGTGTTACGTTATAACCTCCATTTTTACTTGAAAATGATGTACCCCCGTTAGTACTGTAATAAATACCGCCGTCAGTGCTTATGATAAGCTCCGTACTGCTTAGGTATTGGATATCGTGGAGATCAGCATGAATAACCGGAGCCGTGGTACAGGTTGCCGCGGTTGTCCACCGGGTGGCCTGGGTTCAGGATGTACCGCCATTGCCACTTCTCCAGATACCGGCGCCCTGTATAGCGTCTATATTTCCCCAGCCCTCACCGGTACCAAAAAATATTTCCTGGTTATTCGTAGGGTTCTGTTTGATGCAGGTGATGACCAGATTTGCAAAAAAATCATTTACAACAGTCCAGGTTGGATTTGCGGATTTGAAGTTTGTTGTTTTCCACAAACCGCCTCCTACCCCTCCGGCATACACCGTATTGCCTGTGCCATCTGCCGCATCCACTAAAAGCCCCTCGTTCTTCCCCCTATATTATTCGGGCCCCTTTCAGACCAACTGAATGCACTAACCTGCTCGCCTCTTCCAGCCTGATTAGTCATCAATAATTCAACATCCCTTAAGCGCTCAACAGGAACTGTACCGAGAGCCGGGTCAACCATTTTTTTGAACTCATATTTCAACAACCTTAATGGGGCATCTGTTTCTTCCAACTCATTTTCAGATTGGTGGTATTTGCTCAGAGGGTTTTCGGGAAAATTACTTCTGTGTAAGTCGTTTATTGAAAATAAGCTTATAACCAATAAAATCATGACTAATCATCCCGCCGCCGGAACAAATTTGCTGACCCGTTTCATAGACATTTTGATTTTATGTGTTTGCAATTTACAGATTGGATTTTAGGTGTTTATGGGTAGTTTCCTAAGAAAAAGCACTTATCAACAGTCTTTGAGTGGATGTTGGAAAAATACCTGAATACCGTGTCATAAAAAGAGTAATAATAGCCTCCATTAACTGCAGGGGATTCCCAGGCCCGATTCATTTTTTTTACGTCGCAAATAAAATCCTTGCTTTCGGGATCAACATAGTCAGCTGCTGAAATCAAAGTACTCTTATACCGGTAAAATGATTCTGATTTCCCGGAAGATTAAGCCCGGCTTACTGCTGATTGGTGTGCTGAGAGTTTTATTATCAAAAGAAATTCTGAAGAATAGCAGCTATAAAACATGGAAGTAATGAAAGGTGATCTATTTCAAAAATCCCGTAACCTGATGCTGTAAAAGCATATAAATACCATTTCCTATCTTCGCCTTCCCTAATAGTTCTTGTCCAATGATCAGCAGAAGAAATATCCGGGTGAAAGTGATGCAGACACTGTATACGGTAAGCAGCCTGGAAAATGGCGCAGGCGGGGCCGCCCTTTCATCAAACGAATCCCGTAAAATACTGGAACAGCATTTTGATCAAACCCGTTCTCTCCTTGTTTATCTGATCTGGTTTCTTACTGAAGTAACCCGCTACGCCGAAACTGATGCCCATCACCGGGCATCCAAGCACCTGCCCACTGCAGAAGACCTCCATGTCAACACCAAAATAGCCGGCAATGAAGTACTGTGGAAATTGCTGAACGATCCTGCCCTGAAAGAGCAGTTTGCAACTGAAAATCCCGAACAGGTTTACCGCCGGTCAAAGGATGAAAGCAACGAACTTATCCGTAAAATTTATCACCAGCTGACAGCAACACCCGAATACAGCGCTTATATCAGCAACCCGGCAAGAGACAAGGCGGAAGAAAAAAGCATCCTTGAATTTATTTTTAATGACCTGCTGCTGGCCAACGAGATTTTTGTGGCCCATGTGGAAGAAAATTTCTCCAACTGGGACGATGACGGTGAGATGTTGGTTCAGTTAATGGCCGCCTGCCTGCAAAAACCCGGCAGTTATGATTTCAAAAAAATGCTGAGCCCCGATAAAAAAGAATTTGCCTTTACCCTGCTGCAAACCGTGCAGGATAAAAATGAGTACCTGCAATCCCTTATTATTCCCAAACTGAAAAACTGGGATCCCGAACGCATTGCCCTGCTGGATATGATTATTATGAAGATGGGAGTGGCGGAATTTTTGTACTTCGAAACCATTCCCCCCAAAGTCACCATTAACGAATACATTGACCTGGCCAAAGAATACAGCACTGCCCAAAGCGGCCAGTTTGTAAACGGCATACTCGACAACATTCATAAAGAACTGGTACAGTCCGGTAAAATGAAAAAAACAGAGTATAAAAAAAGCTGACCGGTCTTTTCAAATTACAGGGCGGAAGGCAGAAAATAAAAAAACACACATCCAGGTCAAAATCATCCTGCATAAATTGGTTTTAAAAGGCCTTGCCGGCCTGTCAACTTACCTTACCTTTGCAATTCTCAAAATTCGGTATGAAAAAAGTCTTCCTTTCCGGTATTGTTGCCGCTGTCCTGGTTTCCTGCGCAAACAACAATAATGATGCAGATAAAAAAAGCAGCGGCCCGCCGCTCACGGATGAACAAAAACAGCAGGCTGTGCAGGATTCGGCCAATTTCACTTCTGTTCAATGGCTCGACTCCACCACCAGGAATCTGGGCAAACTGGTAAAAGACCAGTCTATTGAAGTTACATTCCGTTTTAAAAATACCGGGAGCAAAAACCTGGTTATAGAAAATGTATCGGCGCCCTGCGGATGCACCATACCTGAAAAACCTGAAAAGCCTTTTGCCCCGGGCGAAGAAGGTGTTATTAAAGCCAAGTTTAACGGCAGCGGGCAGGGAACTATTTCCAAACAAATACATGTAAAGGCCAATACCACACCGGCAACAGACCATACCCTTACCTTTACCGGTGAAATTCAGGAGCAATAAACCAATCAAATCAAACAACACACAATGAAATTACGTTCAGCACCAGTTATAACCGGCATTGCATTTCTGTTAATATCACTGACTGCCTGCGTTCCTCCCGGGGCCGACCAGGGCAAAGGCGGCTCAGGACAGGGCGGCGGTATGGGCGGATTCCAGTTTATTTTTCTCGGTTTAATGATTTTGGTATTCTGGCTCTTCTTCATCCGGCCCCAGGCCAAAAGGGCCAAGAACCAGAAAAAATTTATTGAAGACCTGCAGCGGGGCGATAAAATTGTAACGATCGCCGGCATCCACGGCACCATCAATAAAATAAATGAGGACGGCACTTTGAATATTGAAATAAGCCCCGGCAGCTATATTAAAATTGAAAAAAGCGCCATCAGCATGGACTGGACGGCAGCGCTGAATAAACCGGCCGCTGCAGCTAAAAAATAACCGGTAACATTCCAAACAGCAAAGTACAGGCCTAAACCTGATGCTCATTTATTAGTGATCTGGTCCCGAAAACTTTCGGGATTGTTGTTTTGATTGTAAATTACTATGCTACGGATTGGTCTTACAGGCGGCATTGGCAGCGGCAAAAGCATTGTGGCCAAAATATTTGAAACATTTGGCATCCCTGTTTATTATGCCGATGATGCAGCAAAAAAACTGATGAACACTGATGCCGGGCTGAAGGCCTCCATTATGGAGCATTTCGGGGAAACGGCGTATGAAAATGGTGAACTCAACAGGAAATACCTGGCTTCGGTTGT
>Ga0194110_10005643_pt1 | contig 14774 bp, 17 predicted proteins | sample TA2Kig1200mmetaG_FD_146192 | JGI IMG/M metagenome (GOLD analysis project Ga0194110, IMG submission 146192) | Freshwater microbial communities from Lake Tanganyika, Tanzania - TA2015032 Kigoma Deep Cast 1200m | ecosystem: Environmental > Aquatic > Freshwater > Lake | place: Tanzania: Lake... | reverse complement strand
CGGAGACCGCTATTTTAATTCCCTTTGCCCCTAATTTAATGGCGGAGGAAACGGCTTTCTTCATTGCCCTACGAAATCCAACCCGGCGTTCGAGTTGAAGTGCCACATTCTCAGCCACGAGCTGGGCATTGACCTCGGCTCTCTTCACTTCCTGGATGTTGACAATGATCTCCTTCTGGGTCATCTTTTGAAGCTCTTTTTTGAGGTTCTCCACCTCAACCCCTTTTTTTCCGATAATGATTCCTGGCCGGGCGGTCCAGATGGACACCTTGGCTTTTTTGGCTTTGCTTGCCGCCCGTTCAATCTCGATCTTTGAGACACCCGCATGATAAAGCTTCTTCTTCAAATAGTCTCGGATCCGTATATCTTCAATGAGAAGTTGTGGATAATCCTTTTCCGCAAACCATCGTGAATCCCAGCTCTTGATATATCCCAGTCGAAACCCTATCGGATGAACTTTCTGACCCAAGGTTGTCCTCCTTTCACTTCTCATCGAGAACGATGGTGATGTGGCTCGTTCTCTTTCGGATGGTGGTCGCTCTCCCGAGAGCCCGCGGGGTAAACCTTTTCCAGGTCGCCCCTTGGTCTACAGTAATCTTCTTTACATAAAGGCGGTCAACATCCACCGTCTTCTTCTGTGTGGCATTGGCAATGACCGACTTCAACACCTTCGTCATCACCCGGGCGGCTGCTTTTTTTGTAAACGCAAGGATATTGAGAGCCTCTTCGGATTTCTTGCCCCTGATCAGGTCAGCAACCAGCATGGCCTTTCTGGGCCCCAAACGCACATATTTTAATTTTGCTCTGACTTCCATCTTCTTCAACCTTTACCCTTATGGAGTCTTACCCTTAATCTTTGTCTTTCGGTCTCCTGAATGGCCGTGAAAAGTCCGTGTTGGGGAGAATTCCCCTAATTTATGACCGACCATCTCCTCGGTGACGAAGACCGGAATAAACTTCTTCCCATTATGTACAGCAAAAGTTAAACCGACCATTTCGGGAATGATGGTGGAACGCCTGGACCAGGTTTTGATCACCCTGCCTTCCCTCGTTCTCCGGGCTTCCTCTGCTTTCTTCTTCAAATGGGCATCCACAAAGGGCCCCTTTTTGATTGACCGGGCCATTAATCTCTCCTCTTCAGGATATATTTATCCGTCCTTTTATTTTTACGTGTCTTCTTCTCCGGAACACCCCATGGGGTACAGGGATGACGCCCTCCGGAACTCTTTCCTTCACCTCCGCCGAGCGGGTGGTCGATCGGGTTCATCGCCACTCCACGGGTCACGGGGCGTCGGCCGATCCATCGGCTTCGTCCCGCTTTCCCAAAAGAAACGTTTTCATGCTCGAAGTTCGACACCTGTCCAATGGTGGCATAGCAGTCCTGCAGGACAAGACGCACTTCACCCGATGGAAGTTTGACATGAGCATATTTGCCTTCTTTGGCCATCAACTGGCCACTGGTCCCCGCGCTCCGGATGATCTGGCCACCCTTTCCAATTTTCAACTCCACATTGTGGATCAGCGTGCCAGTCGGAATGTTTCGAAGCGGAAGGGCATTGCCGGGTTTGATATCCGCGCTGGAACTTGCCATGACCTGATCCCCTACCCTCAATTGATCCGGGGCAAGGATATATCGTTTCTCGCCATCTATATAGTGGAGCAAGGCGATACGGGCGGAACGATTGGGGTCATACTCAACGGTTGCCACTTTCGCAGGGATCTCCCTCTTGTCCCTCTTAAAGTCGATCATCCGGTACATCCGTTTTGAGCCTCCGCCCCGATGCCAGGCCGTAACTCTTCCGTAACAGTTCCTTCCTCCGGTCTTCCTCATGGGACGAAGAAGGCTTTTCTCCGGTGAGGTTGAGGTAATTTCCTCAAAAGCCGATACGGTTTGAAACCGTCTACCAGGAGAAGTTGGTCTGAATTTTTTAATTGCCATCTGATTACTCCATAAAATCTAAAATTCTAAACTCTAAATCCTAATGGAATCTCAATGATCAAAATCCCAAACTTAAAACCGAAGTATTAACCCAAATAGAACACTTAAATTTTTATTATTGTTTCGAAATTCGAGTTTCGGATTTCGAGTTTCCCCTCGAATCTTTATTCGAGGGGGTTAGGCTCCTTCGAAAAAGTCGATGCGGTCTCCTTCTCGTAGGGTAACGACCGCCTTCTTCCAATCGGGCCTCTTTCCAAATCTTCTTCCCAAACGCTTCATCTTGCCCAGAACATTAAGGGTCCGGACATTGTTCACCTTCACCTTGAAGAGGTGTTCAACGGCTGACTGGATCTCGATCTTATTCGCGTTCCGATCGACTTCGAAGACATATTGATGGCCCTCGTCTTTTTGACGGGTGCTCTTTTCAGTGACCAGTGGTCTCCGGATAATCTTTTGCGGCTCTTTCATGATGCAAAAACCCCTTCTATTTTTTCGACAGCCGTGGTTAATAAAATCAAATATTCATGATTTAGAATGTCGTAGACATTGAGGCTATTGTAGCGGAGGACCTCGATGCCAGGAATATTTCGGGCCGACCTTTCCAGGAAAGCATGCTTGTCATCTGTCACGATGAGGGCATTCTCCGCATTAAACTTCTTCAGAATTTCAAGGACCTGCCGGGTTTTAAACCCCTCAAGTGGAAAATCATTGAGCAGGATCAATTTTTCTTCCTGACGCTTTAAGCTGAGCGCAGACAAGAGGGCGACTCGCCGTGCCCTTTTAGTAAGGGAGAAAGAGTAGTCCTTTGGCATGGGGCCGAAGATCGTCCCGCCTCCCCTCCAGAGGGGGGAACGCCTGGTGCCCGCCCGGGCCCTTCCAGTTCCTTTCTGTCGATACGGCTTGGCTCCACCTCCACGGATAAGGGCTCGGTTCTTGGTGGCGGCTGTCCCTTTTCTCTGTGAAGCAAGGTGGCTACGCACAGAATCATAAAAGAGGGAAGGATTGATCTTTGCATCAAAGATCCGATCGTTCAGTTCGATCTCCTTCACTTTCTGACGGTTGATGTCATAGACGGCTAATAGGCTCATCTCGTCCCTTTCCTTATGCAGATGCTGCGGCAGATCTCTTCTCCTTTGCGGCACTTCGAATGAGGACCCATCCGCGAGGACCGCCAGGAATACCTCCCCTCAGGAGCAGGAGGTTCTGATCTTCTCTCACTTCCAGAACCTTAATGTTCTGAATCGTTACACGATGATTTCCAAGATGGCCAGGCATCCTCAGGCCTTTAAAAGTATGATGCGGATAAGTGTTTGATCCTACTGATCCGCCATGACGAAAATACTCGTGGGTACCATGAGACCCTGGCGAACCATGGAATCCGTGCCGTTTGATCACGCCCGCAAATCCTTTCCCCTTGCTCAAGCCGGTGACATCAACGACATCACCTGGTTTAAAGAGCTGTCCGACATTGATCTCCTGGCCTAGATCAAACCCTTCGGTGTTCTCCATCCGGAATTCCTTTAAATGAATGACTGGAGCAATTCCTGCTTTTTTACAATGGCCAGCAAGAGGTTTCTTCACGCTTTTTTCTCTCTTCGGGAGGAAGCCAATCTGTAAGGCTTCGTAACCCTCTCTCTCTTTCGTCTTTTTCTGAGCAACCCAGCAAGGTCCGGCCTCAACGACGGTGACTGGAACAACAGAGCCATCCTCCTGAAAGATCTGGGTCATCCCTATTTTTCTGCCGATAATTCCAAGTGTACGTTTCATGACCTTTTAATCCCTTATAGTTTAATCTCCACATCGATCCCGGCTGCCAGGTCGAGCTTCATCAGGGCATCCACGGTCTGCTGTGTGGGTTCGATGATATCAAGAAGCCGCTTGTGGGTTCGAATCTCAAACTGTTCCCTTGATTTTTTGTCCACATGGGGAGATCTCAACACGGTATAGCGATTGATCTTTGTTGGAAGGGGAATGGGGCCTGCAATGCTGGCACCGGTCCGCCGAACGGTTTCAACGATCTCAGCCGTTGATTTATCGAGCAGTTTATGGTCATAAGATTTGAGGCTGACCCTGATCTTCTGAGCTGTCATTCCTTTACCCCTTTCCTTCCCTCACACGATTTATTCGAGGACATCGCTGATGACACCAGCGCCCACGGTCCGTCCACCCTCGCGAATCGCAAACCGCAACTCCTTCTCCATCGCTATCGGCGTGATCAACTCCACCGACAATGAGACATTGTCCCCGGGCATCACCATCTCCACCCCCTCAGGCAACGTCGCCACCCCTGTCACATCCGTCGTCCGAAAGTAAAACTGAGGCCGATACCCATTGAAAAACGGCGTATGACGACCCCCCTCCTCTTTCGTCAAGATATAGGTCTCCGCCTTAAATTTCCGATGAGGCGTAATGGACCCAGGCTTCGATACCACCTGACCACGCTCCACCTCTTCCCGCTTCACTCCCCGAAGCAGAACCCCCACATTGTCTCCTGCCTGCCCCTGATCCAATGTCTTACGAAACATCTCCACTCCCGTACAGACCGTCTTGAGCGTGTCTCGTATCCCTACCACTTCCACTTCTTCCCCTACTTTGATCATCCCTCGCTCGACTCGTCCCGTCACCACCGTCCCTCGTCCCGAGATCGAAAAGACGTCTTCCACCGGCATCAAGAAGGGCTTGTCCACTTCTCGCACAGGCTCCGGAATGGAGTTGTCCACCGCATCCATCAACTTCAGTATCCCACTGCACCACTGACATTCCGCCTTCCCACACCCACACTCCAATGCCTTTAACGCACTGCCCCTGACCACAGGCGCCACATCTCCTGGAAAGTCATACCCAGATAACAGTTCCCTCACTTCCAATTCCACCAAGTCCAATAGCTCCGGATCTTCCACCATGTCCACTTTGTTCAAAAATACCACGATATAGGGCACCCGCACCTGTTTGGCCAACAGCACATGCTCCCGCGTCTGGGGCATCGGTCCATCGGCCGCCGAGACCACCAAAATCGTCCCGTCCATCTGAGCTGCCCCCGTAATCATGTTTTTGATGTAGTCCGCATGACCAGGACAATCGATGTGCGCATAGTGCCGCTTCGCCGTCTCATACTCCACGTGTGCTATCGCAATGGTTAACCCTCTCTCTTTCTCCTCTGGCGCCTTGTCGATCTGATCAAACGCCATATACGACGCTAATCCCTTGCCCGCTAATACTTTCGTGATCGCTGAGGTCAACGTCGTCTTCCCATGATCCACATGCCCAATCGTCCCTACGTTCACATGCGGCTTCGTCCTCTCAAATTTCGGCTTCGACATGGCTCTATCCCTCCTCGTCTCTGGTTGCGCTCAGGCAACCTTTCTCAATTCTGAAAGGATCTCCTCACTCACGGATGAAGGCACCGGATTGTAATGTGAAAATTGCAGGGTGAAGGTTGCCCTTCCCTGTGTGAGAGATCGAAGGTCAGTGACATATCCAAACACATTGGCCAGAGGAACCTCTCCGGTGATCACATTGGTTCCCTTACGGTATTCGATTCGTGTTGTCTTTCCCCTTCTGGAGTTGAGGTCACTCACCACCTGCCCGACATACTCCTCTGGCGTAATGATCTCGATGGACATCAGAGGCTCAAGTAGGATGGGATTGGCGCGCCGGGCCCCATCTTTAAATCCCATCGATCCGGCGATCTTGAAGGCCATTTCAGATGAATCAACATCATGGTAGGATCCATCAAAAAGGGTCACTCTAACATCGACCATAGGAAATCCAGCCAGAACTCCCTTCTCCATGGCCTCTACAACTCCCTTTTCTATGGCAGGGATGAATTCCTTTGGAACTGCGCCTCCCACAATCTTGTTAACGAATTCAAAACCCTTTCCAGGAGGCTGCGACTCGAGGGTCAACCACGCATGGCCGTACTGTCCTCTTCCACCTGACTGACGGATGAAACGGCCTTCGGACTTAACCGTCTTCGTAATCGTCTCGCGGTAGGCCACCTGAGGTCTACCTACATTGGCCTCCACCTTGAATTCCCTCAGAAGTCGATCGACGATGATTTCGAGATGGAGTTCACCCATTCCGGAGATAATGGTTTGGCCCGTCTCTTCGTCAGTCTTCACCTTGAATGAGGGATCTTCGAGAGTCAGTTTGTGGAGGGAGACTCCTAATTTTTCAACATCGCTCTTTGTCTTAGGCTCCAGAGCAACGGCGATCACTGGTTCCGGAAAGTTCATCGATTCGAGGATGATGGGTTCCTTTTCCGTACAGATCGTATCACCGGTGGTGGTATATTTAAGACCGACGGCGGCGAAGATGTCCCCTGCGGATACTTCCTGGATCTCTTCCCTTTTGTTTGCATGCATTTTCAGCAACCGGCCGATCCGTTCCTTCTTCCCTTTGGTTGGATTGAAGACGGAGTCGCCTGATTTGAGCGATCCGGAATAGATTCGAAAGAAGGTGAGCTGCCCAGTATAGGGGTCGCTCATAATCTTAAAGGCGAGGGCTGAGAGGGGATGCCCATTATTGGCTGAAAAGGCCTTCTCCCCGCCCTTGAGGTCAACCCCTTTTACCGGAGGCAGATCGAGCGGAGAAGGGAGATATTCAATAATGGCATCGAGCAGAGGCTGAACCCCCTTATTTTTAAAGGCGGACCCACAGAGCACTGGAGTCCCTTTTAATTGGAGGGTCGCTTCCCTGATAGCCTGTTTAATTTCGGGCACGGATACTTCCTTGCCCTCTATAAACTTCTCCATCAAGGAGTCATTCATTTCTGAAAGCCTCTCAATGAGGAGTTCTCTCTGTGTTGCAGCTTCCGCCTGATTGTCCTGCGGGATGTCAGTGGTGTCAAAACGGGAGCCCTGAGTATCAGGATCGAATAAAAGGGCCTTCATGGAGACAAGGTCGACCACTCCCTTAAAATCTTCTTCTTTTCCGATCGGAATCTGAAGAGGCAGAGGGGTGATCTTGAGACGATCAACCATCATCTGAAGGCAAGCATTGAAATCCGCTCCCACACGGTCCATCTTATTGACAAACGCAATCCGAGGTATCTCATATTTGTCAGCCTGTTTCCACACCGTTTCCGATTGAGGTTCCACTCCTCCGACCGAGCAGAACACGGCGATCGCCCCATCCAATACCCGAAGGGACCGCTCCACTTCAATCGTAAAGTCCACATGGCCAGGAGTGTCGATGATGTTGATTCTGTGATCCTTCCAGAAGCAGGTCGTAGCCGCAGAGGTGATGGTAATTCCTCTCTCCCTCTCCTGCTCCATCCAGTCCATGGTGGTTGTGCCCTCATGGACTTCTCCCATCCTGTGAGTAACACCGGTATAGTAGAGAATCCTCTCCGTGGTCGTTGTCTTTCCCGCATCAATGTGGGCCATGATGCCGATATTTCTGGTCTTCTCTTTTAAAACGTTTGACACCTAAAACCTCTTATCGATTTGAGTCACGCGCATCGCGTGCTTGAAATTCAAATTATGGAATACAGGTTGAGGTTAAGATTGAATTAAAGGGGGAATTAATTAAATCCTAAACCTTATCCTTGACTTAAACCTTTCACCCATCCAGCGCCCATTGGATCAGAATATGATTGACGTTAAACAGTTACCAGCGGTAGTGGGCAAACGCCTTATTGGCTTCTGCCATTTTGTGGGTATCCTCTCTCTTTTTAACCGAGGCTCCACGGTTATTGGCTGCATCAATCAATTCAGCGGAAAGTTTCTCTTTCATCGTCTTTTCTGAGCGCTGTTTTGCATAACCGATGATCCATCGAATCGCTAAAGAAGTCTTCCGGCTTGGCCTCACCTCTACCGGCACCTGATAGGTGGCGCCGCCCACCCTCCGGGGTCTCACCTCAATCATCGGTTTTACATGATCCATGGCCTGGTTAAAGATTTTGATCGGATCGGATTGAGTTTTTTCTTTAATGAGATTGAGGGCTCCATAAAAGATCCCTTCCGCCACACTCTTCTTTCCCTGACGCATGATCCCATTGATAAACTTGGCGATCATGACATCACGATATTTTGGATCGGGCAATATCTCTCTCTTTCTTACTTCCCTTTTTCTGGGCATAACTACTCCTTCTTCCTACCTTCAACCATACTAAAAGAGAGGTGGTTACTTGGGTTTCTTAGCTCCGTATCTCGAACGACCCTGTTTTCGGTCCTGAACGCCAACCGCATCGAGGGTGCCACGAATGATATGGTATCGAACTCCTGGCAGGTCCTTTACTCTTCCTCCCCTGATGAGAACAACAGAGTGTTCCTGAAGGTTATGCCCGATTCCCGGGATATAAGCGGTCACTTCAATCCCGTTGGTTAACCGCACACGGGCAACCTTTCGAAGAGCAGAGTTTGGTTTCTTGGGTGTAGTGGTATAGACTCGAATGCAGACCCCCCTTTTCTGGGGCGATCCTGTTAGAGCCGGAGCAGAGGTCTTACTCTTTACCGCACTTCTTCCAATTCGAACCAGTTGACTAACCGTTGGCATTTATCCCCTCTTTAAACAGAACTAATGATTTCAACGAGTTACAAACCAAAAAGATTAAACAACAATTTAAGACGAAAAAACCTCATAATATTATCTGAAAAAAATGTGTTTGTCAACATTTTTTTTGGTTTTTTAATTATTTTTAAAATCAGGATGGAATTTATTAGGGGAACTTGTTAAAAAGGGACGGGGTATAGCTGTAATACACCGTTATTATTAAGTATTATACATTTTAAATGCTAATACTCGTAGCGCCAATAACCAGGAACCCAGACCCTTTCCCATCCATAGGGGGTCCATCTCTCCTCCCAGTAGCCTGGAACCCAGACCCTATAACCATATCCAGAATAGTAATAATTATCAGGTGGATAGGCCCGATAGGAAGGGTAATATGGACGATAATAGACCGGGGGCGCAATTCTGATCACAGGAGGACCGATATAAATTCCTGAATGGCGAGAGTGACCGCGATAATAAGGACGTCTATCCCTTGCCGAGGCGATGTCGGTCATAATTAAAAAGGTTATTAAAATCAATAGAATAAGTATTGACCTTCTCATTTTTTCTCTCCTTTTTATTTTAACATTAAATCCCCTTTTTATCTATTTAGACGAAAGATTTATGCTTTTTATTCAGAAATCCAGTTAAATTGACACTTGGCATTATTGAATCATATAATATAAACAACCTTTAAGTTAACATGGCCATATATCAAGAGCGAACCTACAGAAATGCTGTCAGAACCGATGACCTCGTCCAATTCAAGGTGATCATCAAGGAGACCGACCTCCTGATTCGGGCCAAGAGAGATCTTTCCGTAGAGGCAAAGGAATCGGTTCTCAAATACCGAAACCAACTGGAAACTTATATCGCCATGAATCCTGCTTTTGAGAAAAGACTTATCCCTATTGAGGAAGCCCCTCATGTCCCAAAAATTATAGAGGAAATGATTCGAACATCCAGACTGGCCAGGGTTGGTCCAATGGCAGCAGTGGCCGGAGCCATGGCCCAGTCGGTTTCAGAGGATCTACTCCGATTCTCTGACGAGATAATCATTGAAAATGGTGGAGATATTTATCTTGCCACCTCTAAGGAACGAATTGTTGGAATCTATGCAGGTTCTTCTCCACTCAGCATGAAGGTTGGGATCGTTATCAAACCCGCAGATTCCCCCATTGGCATCTGCACCTCTTCGGGAACAGTTGGTCCTTCCCTCAGTTTTGGAAAAGCGGATGCGGTCTGTATTCTCTCAAAATCCGCAGCCCTTGCAGATGCAGCGGCCACGGCTGTCGGAAATGCCATCCGGGAGAAGAAGGACATTGAACAGGGACTGGAAAGGGGACAGATGATCGAAGGGGTATTGGGGGTATTGATCATCATCGGAGAGAAGATGGGAGTTTGGGGAGGTATCAGACTGATCAGGCTTTGAGAAGATGAAGACCGTTTCCATTGCCACGCTCGGATGTAAAGTGAACCAGTTTGAATCGGAAGCCCTGATGGCTGATCTGGCGAAAAGGGGTTATCGCCTCGTTCCCTTTGGAAACGGGGCGGATATCACCATCATCAATACCTGCACTGTCACTCACCGGGCTGACTTTGATTCGAGGCAGATGGTCAGAAAAGCCCTCCGAAAGAATCCGGGTTCATTCATCATTGTCACCGGATGTTATTCGCAAGTGGCACCTGAAACATTTTCAGAAATGGAGGGAGTTCGATATCTTCTCGGAAATAGAGAAAAGGGTCAGATTCCTGACCTTCTCCCACTGATGGATAAAGGCAGGCTTCCAACAATTCAGATAAGCGACATTCAGAGAGAGAAGATCTTTTTAGAAACCCCTGTCCACACATTTCGTCGTCACACGCGGGCCTTTCTTAAGATTCAGGATGGATGCAATGGACGATGCTCTTATTGCATCGTCCCCTTAGCGAGAGGGCCTTCGAGAAGCCTCCCTCCGGAGAAAGTCGTAGAGCATCTCAGGATTCTGAAAGAGAGGGGCTTTAAAGAGGTCGTGCTTACCGGCATTCACATCGGTTCCTACGGGTCGGATCTTCAACCCCCTTTCTCCCTTGAAAAATTGCTCCAACGAATCGAGATGGAGGACACACCATCTCGGATTCGACTCAGTTCGATTGAACCTCTCGATTTTTCTCCCGGTCTCATCTCCATCCTATCGCAGTCCAAAAAGATATGTTCCCACCTCCATATCCCCATCCAGAGCGGAGATGATGATGTCCTGAAGAGGATGAACAGAAATTATGACCGTTTCCTTCTCAAGGGCCTCATTCAGGAATTGCATCGGTGTATATCGGAAATCTCTATCGGTGCAGATGTCATCGTCGGATTTCCCGGAGAGACGAAAGAGCAATTCGAAAACAGTTATCAATTGATCGAGTCCCTTCCCATCTCCTATCTCCATGTCTTTCCCTTTTCAAAAAGAAAGGGAACGGCTGCAGCCCAGATGAACCAACAGGCAAACGCGAGGGAGATCAGACAGAGGGCAGAGGTCATGAGAGAACTGGGACGGCAGAAACGACGCTCTTTCTACTCTCGGTTTCTCCATCAGGAGTTAAATGTGTTAATCGAGGATCGAAGAGAAAAAAAATCGGGGAGATGGAGAGGTCTTTCAAGAAATTACATTCCTGTTCTCCTATCAGATGGGGAAGGTCTAACTCTGGACAATCAGGAACTGAATGTCCTTATTTTGGAATCAAACGATCGTGAAGTAATCGGCAGAGTTGTGGAGGATTTTCATGGATGACGAGAGGTTGGTCTTTTTAAAGGAGCTCGAAGAACGGTTGGGTTATCAATTTAAAGAGATCATGTGGCTCGACCGGGCACTCACCCATAAATCCTTCGTTCACCAGACCAATACTGCGAACAAAGTTTCCAATGAGGTCTTGGAATACCTTGGGGATGCAGTTCTCAATCTTGCCGTCAGCCACCTTCTTCTCAAAGAATTCCCAGAGGCCCAGGAAGGCACCCTCTCCATGTGGAGGGCTCATCTTGTCAAACGGAGTTCTCTCGCTTTTTTTTCAAAACAGCTTCGATTGGATCAATATCTCCTTTTTGGGAAGAGTGAGATTCTGGATGGTGGGGCGAAAAAAACTTCCATTCTGTCCAATGCCTATGAAGCGGTTATCGGAGCTATTTATATGGATTCCGGATTCGATCAGGCGCTGGAAATCGTCCGGAGTCATCTTGAACCCTATCTGGGATCGGATAACTTTATGGTTCTCTCTAATGATTACAAAAGCCTTCTTCAAAAATTTTCACAGAAGGCCAATGGGCTCACTCCCCAATACCATGTCCTGAAAGAGTCAGGACCCGAACACGAAAAACAGTTCCAGGCTTCGGTAATGATCGGAGGAGAGATTAAGGGGACAGGATGGGGAAAAAGCAAGAAACAGGCCGAGCAGGAAGCCGCCCGAAACGCCCTCGGAAGATTAGAAATCCAAAACACCAAATCCGAAATGGTTTAGGATTTAAATGACGACTCCACGGATCATTCCTATTTTTCTTCCTCATCTGGGCTGCCGCGAGCGTTGTCTCTTCTGTAACCAGAAGACAGCAGTCAAAGAGGTTCCATCTCCTCAATCGGTCCGGGAATTCATTGAAGCCTCCCTTCACCATTTCTCTTCTCACGCAGAGGAAAGAAAGAGGCAAGTTGCATTTTACGGAGGAAGTTTTACGGCAATGAGTCAACGGGTCCAGGTATCCTATTTGAATGAAGTACAACCTTTTATCGCTGCCGGCAAGATCAACTCTATCCGCCTCTCCACTCGACCTGATGCTCTGAGTGAAGAGACACTTGTGATGCTCAAAGAATATGGGGTTAAGACGGTTGAGGTAGGAGTCCAGTCAATGATGGACGAAGTTCTGCTTCTATCGAAGAGGGGGCATACTGCTGAAGATTCAGCTTCTGCTATCTTGCGATTGAAACGTCGAGGATATGAGGTGGGTGTTCACCTGATGATAGGACTTCCGGGTGATACCTGCAGTAAATTTTTACAATCCCTTGATCAGATTATTGGCCTCAAACCCGATTTTGTTAGAATCCATCCTACACTGGTGCTCAAAGGTGCATCACTTGAAGCACTCTGGAAATCAGGAAAATATTCTCCTTTGACGATGGATGAAACAATGTATTGGCTCAAAAAGGGTATTCTCAGGCTTGAGAGAGCCTTCCTCCCGGTTGCACGGATCGGCCTTCAGTCCACCAACGAGTTAGAGGAACATCTCTTGGCCGGACCTTTTCATCCTGCACTTCATCAATTGGTCGATTCGGCTATTTTTTTTGATATGGCAGAGATCTTGCTTCAGAAGCATCCGGACGGATTGAAACCGGTTTTCTTTTGCAATCCAAAGGACCTATCCAATCTGCAGGGGCAGAAGAATGGAAATATCCTGAGGCTAAAAAGCTGTTTCAAACTCAGCGACATTTTCGTTTTCAGCAGCAAGGAGGTCAACAGGGGTACGCTTGTGCTTCATACGAAAGCGGGAGAAGTTTCAATGGATCGAAGATTATTAAAGATCTCAGAGTTGAATTGATACAAACATTGGAAAATCTCCCCTTCACCCCTCTTTGCAAAAGAGGGGTAATTCCTCCCTTAGAAAAAGGGAGGTGAGGAGGGATTTTGCCAATGAATATCTTTACTATTTTGAGACTACTAATACTTGATTAACTACCTTTCTTCTCACGGCTTTTGACCACGCAATAAATCCCCTCGCCGTCCATTCCGGGTTTGAAACAGAGATTATCAGATTTGCATTCTGCACGGCGCCAATCACCCCTCTTCCAACGATTGATCAGATCTGGTTCTCTGATGAAAGGCCGGCACATGGAAATATAATCGGCTATTCCGTCCTCAACGAGTTTCTCCGCCACTGCAAAAGATCGAATGCCACCAACCAGGATTAAAGGGATCCCGACTTCTTTTTTCACAGCACGCGCCTCTTCCTGGAAATAGGCTTCTTTGTCTTCTGAGTCAATGCCTGAACGGCTGGGAGAAAGTTTGCCGCCTGTAATAAAACCTCCGCTCAATTCAATGGCATCGATGCCGGCATCTGCCAACAGTCTGGCAACCTGAATGGAATCTTCCAGATTCAAACCATTTTCAATGAAATCCCTGCTGTTCATTTTGATCAATATAGGAAAATCTTTGCCCACCACCTCTCGGATGGCTTGATAAATTTCGAGATGAATCCGCGCACGATTGCCCGCTTCTCCTCCATACCCATCGTTTCGTCTATTAAAAGCAGGGGAAAGGAATTGGCTGAGCAAGTAGCCATGAGCAGAGTGGATTTGAACCCCATCAAAACCGGCTGCCTTCGCTCTCCGGGCAGCTTCGGCAAAAGCACTGACCATTTCTCCGATACCCTGTTGAGCCAGTTCCTGTCGGGGCGAAGAAGCCAGTCCTTCAAAGTTCGATACAACAAGTGGTGTTTTTCCGGTCAGTTGTTTAGGGGCAAGGTGTCCGCCATGGGCCAGTTGGATGATGATTTTACCCTTGTTGTCATGGACAGCGGCTGTCATCTCCTGAAGTCCCTGTATGAGGTCGTCTTTATAAATACCAAGTTGCCAGGGAGCGGCTTGACCATCCTGACGCACATGAGCAAGACTGCTGATGATCAACCCTACTTCACCCTTAGCCAAGGCTGTCATTGTTTCAATCAATTTTGAGGTAACTGCTCCATCAGCAGTAGCCATTCCCTCCCATGTCGCCGATCGAACAAAACGATTCGACAATGTCATGCTGTTGATGCTGCTCGTCTCAAAAAGTTTGTTCATTTTTATATTACCTCTAAATTAGCTACTATCTCCTTGCCCTAACTAGTTACCTAAAAAGTTGCCTTTACAGGTTGCTCAAAAAGGGCCAGATGCAATGCCCCCGAAATCCTGAGGAGTGAGGCGTACTTAGCGGTACGCCGCAACGACGAAGGATGAGGGAAACGCAGCAGATGGTCATTTTTCAGCAACCTGTTAAACTTCGATAATATTATACTGCTCCTGGTGGAGGCCTGACTTGGCCTTAATCACGATCTTCTTTTTCAACTTTCTCTCTAATTCCTCGACCCTCGCCCTTTCGTCTTCGTAGAGGAGGTCTGTCACATCTGGGTGGGCTTCGACCATGATGCTATGGCCTCCCAGTTCAGAAGCTGTTCTTTCGATTTCACGGAAAATATCATAACAGACCGTGGCTTTCGATTTGACATGACCTGCACCATCGCAATAGGGGCATGGTTCTCCGAGGACCCTGGAGATATTCTCTCTCGTCCGTTTCCGGGTCATCTCCACGAGCCCCAGTTCGGAGATCTTAAAGATATTGGTCTTCTGCC
>Ga0194110_10005636_pt1 | contig 14795 bp, 12 predicted proteins | sample TA2Kig1200mmetaG_FD_146192 | JGI IMG/M metagenome (GOLD analysis project Ga0194110, IMG submission 146192) | Freshwater microbial communities from Lake Tanganyika, Tanzania - TA2015032 Kigoma Deep Cast 1200m | ecosystem: Environmental > Aquatic > Freshwater > Lake | place: Tanzania: Lake... | reverse complement strand
GGGAATATGACCGGGCCTTAACCCAGGTATACGATTCTTTGAATATCTCGTTAGGGGATCAAGTTAAATTCCTAACGGAAATTACTGATCTGCAGGTCCATTATCTGGATGCCCTTTACGAAATCGTTGTAAATAAGCCTGTTGATAATCTGAATCTTACTCTAACCCAATTTGTGTCCGATGAGATGATTTCTACGATTATATATCTTAAAACCGATCCGACCGGGGTGATCTGTTTCGCATCTAGCCTCCCTGAGATTGTAGGCAAGAATTTTTCTGGAGAAATCGACCTAAAAAAAATCGATGCACTTAACAGAAAGTCTTTTATCGCCCGAAATCCAGACGGGAACTATGCTTTGTACCTCATACGTCTAATAAAAGACCCAAAATCGAACGCGATTACGGGGGCTATTGCCTTGGCCACCTCGATGCAGCTCCTTTTAGATGTAATCACCGGTTTTAAGACAATTCAATACCTTGATACCTCGATCCTTTCTGCCAGCGGGGATGTTCTGGCCACAACGCACAGCAACTGGATGCAAAAAACCCTTTTGATCCAACACGCCGATGATTTTGAACTCAAAAAAGCGATACCTCGTGTGTCTAACAACGATGTGATTTCGCTGAAACCGGACGATCTGGGCTATGAAGTCGATATCGGAGAGGAGACCCGTTTGGTAGTTCTCAAGTCTGTCACAGACCTCCCGATCATGATCGCATTGGATGTGCCCAAGAAAATTTTTCTCAATCAGTTAAAAAGTTATTTTGCTACCGTAGGCTCGCTATTGCTGAGCATTCTCGTTTTAGGTGGCGGAGCCACCTATCTACTGACCTTGAGGATCGCCCGTCCTATGACTGCCCTTTGTGAAGTCATGAAAATGGGCCAAGAGGGGCATCTTGAAACGCGGTTTGATTTTGATAAATGGGGGTTCGAGGTCAACTACGTCGGGTACCTCTACAATTGCTTGATGGATAAAATCGAGTCGATGATTCAAGAAATTCGAACGGAGAGGACCGAAAAAGAGCGTTATGCTACCCAGATGGTTTTAGCATTAGAGATCCAGAAATCGCTCTTACCGACCCAAATAAAGCTCCCGAATATCAAAATTGCGTCCTCTTATTTTCCTGCAATCGATGTTGCCGGTGATATTTTTGATTGTTTTGAAATCTCTGAGGGCAAAATCTTATTGATGTGTTGTGATGTCGCGGGCAAGGGAATTCAGGCTTGTCTTTATTCGTTGAGCTTCAGGGGATTTTTACGCAGCGTTTCCGTTTTTGAAAAAAAGCTCGATAGGATAGTCGATCAGGTTAATGATCTCTATTTGAAAGATACTGAGGAAAATTCCATGTTTGTAACGGCTTGGATAGGCATCTTGGATACGGTTACAAGAACTTTGGAATATGTATCTTGCGGACACCCACCGGCGCTTTTGAGGCGTCACGACAAACCTGTGCAGTTGCTCGAGGGAAATGGGATCCCTTTTGGAATCCAAAAAATGGATCAAATTGAGGTTAAAAGCATTCAATTGGAACCTAAAGATCTTGTTATTGCCTATACCGATGGAGTCACTGAGGCGATGAACGACACTCGACAGCTCTTTGGGATGGACCGCCTTGTGGTGGCGATCCGTAATATTGATGTTGCTTCTCCGGAGAATCTTATTCAGGACTTATATCGAAGAATCAAAGATTTTTCTGCAAAAGAACAAAGTGATGATATTACGATTCTGGTGTTTGAAGTCGAATAGGGTTCTTTTAGGTCGGGAAAAGGCGATCGAGAATCTCTTTTTTATCATCCAGTTTATGGGTAATGGCTATCTCCTCGGCTTTTTTTAGATAGGCACCTATTTGCGGCCCAGGGGATAACCCTTTTTCAATCAGATCTTGAGCCGTAACCAGCGGTTTTTTCCCTTTTATCCTGTTTATTTGTTCATTGTAGATTTGTAATTCATCTAGACAATAACCCCGTGCCTCCTTTGGAAGAAGGAAAGACGCATCTTCAAAAAAGGGAGATGCATAAAGGTGAAGCCTCTGCTGTAGATTCCCTTTCTCTAATTTTAATAAAAGAGCATCGCTAAAAAGGAGCAAATCTAGGTCTTTTTGCGAAAATCTTAGCCTTTGAATCCAATGAAAACGCTCCTCATCGCAAACGTGCTCCAAAAGAGCTTTTAGTTGCAGGACAACAGGGACATTTTCAGGTTTTTCCAGGGCCTCCAAGGCTAGGGTATCCGTTTCTTTCAAAGGTGGGAATAGGGTCGCAAGGAGCCCAAGACGGTGCATCGTGGTGAGCGCTTTTTTTAGGTTGCCATCTTTATGTATTTTATCAAATTCTTGCAGAATCCTCTCAAAGGAAACGGCAGGTAGTAAAGTTGGCGCATGTTCTTTGATGGCTTCCTGGGTGAGAGGATCTATACTGAACTCAAATCTGGCTGCGTAACGGATGGCTCGGATCATCCTGAGACGATCCTCTCGGAACCTATCATGTGGATTTCCAATAGCCCTAATAACCCTCTCTTTTAGATCTTCTTTTCCCCCAACATAATCGAGGGTCTCATTCGTTAAGGGATTTAGAAACATCCCGTTGATCGTAAAATCCCTTCGTTTGGCATCCTCCTCAGGGGAGCTTTGCATGATTATGGTAGGTCGTCGCCCGTCTTTATATTCTAAGTCTGTCCTAAATGTTGCGATCTCAAATTTATGGTTGTCTTCTACAACAATTATGATCCCGAACTGTATGCCGACTTCTATCGTTTTTTTGAAAAGGGGACGGATCGCATCTACCGGGAGGGAAGTGACAATATCTATGTCGCTAGGTTGAAGACCCATTAAAAAATCACGTACGGCCCCTCCGGCTATATAAGCTACCCCGCCGATTTGTTGGAGTTTTTCAATAATTTTCAGGGCTATAGGGAAGGAATCCATAAAAAAGAGTTTAGCATAAAATGGAAAAAAAAAGAGATCATATTGTGAGGGTTCGAAACAAGCCGTTTTTTCGAGGCCTCGGCACTATGATCTCAGCTGGTGTTTCAGCACACGTTAAGAGAGTAGGCTTTGGGAATTGCCTCAGGCAATCGAAACTTCCCCTCTAGTTTTTTTATAAATAAGATTCTCATTTTCTTTTCAATAGATTTTTTTAGGCTGTTTTTTTCTGTGTCGTAAATTTCTCTGGTTTTTTGTTAAAAAAACGGTGCTTTTTTAGTAATTCATCTCTGAAGAGCTATTTTCGATCGATATAGAAAAAAAGAAAATGAAAGTCTTTCAAAAACAACCTAAATTAAAAGAAAAATAAAAAACCTCTTTGTAGGTAAAATTTTAATTGATTACATTAGGCTTTGTAAAGTTCTGATTTGTGAATCCGGGTTAAATGGCTGTGAATAAAAAAACTTTAAAGACTTCGTTTCAATAATTTGGTTTTAAAGTTGGCAGGTGAGCAAAAGTGAGAGTGCAATAATGAGTTTAAGATCTATCTTTATGGGATGTTTTCTGATGTGCGGTCTGCATTTAGAGGCCGGATTTGAAATAAAAATGTCAGAATCGGAAAAGAGGGCTGCTTACCAAATCATTAAGTCGATGGGGGATTATAATATCGTAGCTCTTCTGTTACGGCAACGAGAGTTGCGCAGACTTGGTAAAATGATAGATCATATTCCTCCCACCTATTTTTTGGGATATCTATTTTCTGATCCGATACTTAAAAATTCGATGCGGCGTATTCGGGACAATTATTTTAAGTGGACAACATTTATAGAGGGGCTATCCCCTAAAATGGATGAGATGGCAAGATCTGGGTTGTTGTATCAAGAGCTTCCCCATTTTGCCGATTATCTTAGGATAAACTATGACAATTTATATGAGAGGTGCAGGCAACATGATTGGGAAGAATTTGTTAAGCAGCTTATGTAGGAGTATACTCGTTTCTTTATTTGCCATTTTTTGCGGATTTGGCTCTTTGGATGCAATGGCCTCGAGGGATGCGAGGAGTGTTAAAGAGCTACTCAAGTTCATGGCAACGCATAGAGCTGTAACTTTGGGATTAAGGATCAAAGAACTCAATCTACTTGTGGAAAAAACAAAGGGGATCCACCCTGTCGAATTATCCTGTTTCATTTTAGGTGATGAAGATACAATTCAATGGTTTAAAAAAATTAACAAAAATTTCTTCAAGCAAATGTATCTACTAAATGAATGGAACGAGATTTTTTTTAGCTCATTCAGAATCCTAGATTTTGAAGAGGTCGAGGAGATGATCGAAAGGGCGGATCTTGATAAAGAGTGGATAAAAGATCTTATGGATACTAATAATTTCACTGAGTTGCTTAAAGTTTTGTTTGAAAAGGGAAAATCCTAGGGGAATGAAATGTTGAGTGTGATAACAGCCTTGATGTTGATCCAGCCCTACCAGGGATCCATACCCACAGAGGAGGTCAAGGCTGTCGTAGAGATCGTAACCGTGATGTCGGAGTCGAATTTACTAAGCTTGGCTTCAAAACGGAAATACCTTCTTCGAGTGGGAAAAAAGATTGAACATCTCCATCCATTAGATTTTTTAAAAGTTGCTTCTATTTCAAAACCTTTGCTGGAGCATTTGAGAAATATTCAAAAAAGCACCGTTAAATGGAAAGCTTTTGTTTCGGGGATCTCTAAAGGGTTTGAAGAAGTTTGCCGCAAAGAAAATTTTGAGAGCGAATTGAAGGATTTTTGTCTTACCTTAAAAATTTCCAATGAGGAGCTTAGTGAGATCGGAAAGAAAAAAGACTGGGAAAACTTTGTGAGAACAGTTATCCGACAAGCTCATGTAGGAATGGATTCAATGCTAGAGGACAATAAAAGCTTTGCCGCCATGCCGGTGAATCCCAAATAGAACAAAAGGGATAGGGTCTATAGGTCAACCTAACCCTAAGTTGGGTTCACGATCAAAAGAGACCACTACCTCCTTGGGATCATTGAAGTATTGTCTAAAGGCCTGTTCAAAAAATTGCGGGGAGACAAACCTGGCACCCTTTTTTTGGTTCAGGTAAAGGGCATTCCCGTATTCCCAAAGCACCATTCCGTGGTGGCGTAATCCTAAGATTGATCGGGGAGTCTCCTGGTGGATCCATATATCGCCCAATCCCGATTGGATAAGCTCCATTGTCGTGATTCCGCTCGAGCGGGTGATCGTTGCATTTGAACGGTTAAAAAGCTTGGAGACTACTTGGTCATCTTGCCTTGATATCGGATAAAAGCGGAGCCGTTTTGGAGCCAGAGGGTGGCTTATAATTTGGGATACAAGATCGTCAACTAGCCTTTTTTCAATCCATTTCCCAGTTTGAGAGAGGATAAAAACGTGGACTATAGGCCCCTCTTTAGAGCGAACCAGGTTAAAAAAACTCTCGATATAATCATAGAGCGCATTTTTGCTCGGATGAGAACCTAGCATAATGGTAAATACAAGATCTTGCGGATGCACCAGCACATCCCCACGACCATCTTGAAAAACAGGAGGGTGCATATGGATTTGGGATGCCTTTATCAGACGGAGCTTGGCAGCTTCATTTTCTATCGTTAAAGGGATTGTCAAAGGCACATTGCGCGCTGCCGGAAGAGCGAAAAAAGCTCTTCTGAGTGGAGGTGCTACGATGTGGATCTGCCCCATTTCCAGTCCCGTTTTACGCTTCCAAAAAATTTCGGCCATTTCACCGTAAAGTAGGGGCTCCTGGGCATAGATCTCTATACTTGTTCTCTCAAATCGATTTAATGATTTGATTTCGGTAAAAAAATGGGCCGTATAATCGGTGGGCAGATCGGTGAGAACCTTCTCAACAATAAGCTTTTTCTTCTGGATCCAGTTGTAAAGTCTCACAGCATTTGTGATCGCTTTAGTTCCAAGAACCTGGTTATCAATAACCCGTTCATAGTCGTAGTGCATCAAAAGCTTGAAACAGTGGAAAAAAATGGATGGGGTGAGAAAAATCGAAAATAGGGGATGTATAAAAGATTGGAATTCCTGCATGAAAATCCAACCGTTTATCTGAGAGGTGTTCCAGATAGAAATAAAAATTTTACCGAATAAACTCCCAAGCCAATCTTTTGAGACATCTTGCTCCATGACTACTTTAGGGTTTTCACCCTGTTCGAGGGACTCTCGGATTGCCTTGGCAGCTATAAGATGACCACTTCCCCCCGATGAAGTGATCAAAAGAATATCGGGATGTCTCATTCTTTTTTTTTAGCAAAATGAATCATTTTATCTCAATCTTTGAGTGATAATAAGAATTCAAAATTATTATTTGTCTTTTTCAAACGAGCCATAAACAAATTCATAGCATCCATATTCGTAAGGTCCGCAACTGCGAGGCGGAATTTGCAGATACGGTTATATTCGTCGGGATGGTAAAGATCCTGTTCTTTACGGGTCCCGCTTTTTACGACATTGATAGCAGGGAAGAGGCGACGGTCGGCGAGGTGTCGGTCTAGGACAAGTTCCATGTTTCCTGTCCCTTTGAATTCCTCGAAAACAACCTCGTCCATACGCGAACCTGTATCAACCAGGGCTGTAGCTATGATTGTTAAAGAACCGCCGTGTTCAATATTTCTAGCTGCACCAAAAAATCTTTTTGGTTTATGCAGAGCATTTGCATCCACACCGCCGCTCAAGATTTTACCAGAGTGGGGCTGAGTCGCGTTATAAGCACGGGCTAGGCGGGTAAGGCTATCGAGCAAGATCACAACGTCATGCCCATACTCCACCAGTCGTTTTGCCCTTTCGATAACCATTTCTGCCACTTGCGTGTGTCTCTCAGGGGGCTCGTCGAACGTAGAGGAGATCACCTCGCCTCGCACGTTGCGTTGCATGTCGGTCACCTCTTCCGGACGCTCATCGATCAGTAGAACCATCAAAATTGCTTCCGGATTGTTCACTGTTATGGCATTTGCGATGTTTTGCAACAAGACGGTTTTTCCCGATTTGGGAGGGGCTACAATCAAGCCTCTTTGCCCTTTTCCTATGGGGGCTACTAAATCGACAATCCTTGTAGACATTTGATCTGCGGTGGTCTCCATAAGGAAACGCTCTTGGGGATGCAAGGGGGTGAGCATGTCAAAGGAGATGCGGTCTTTCAGATGATCAGGAGAGAGATCGTTTACCCGATCGACTTTCTGTAAAGCAAAAAACTTCTCTTTTTCTTTGGGGGCCCGAATCGTCCCTTGGATATGATCCCCTTTTTTAAGGTCGAAACGGCGGATTTGAGCAGGAGAGACATATATATCTTCCGCAGAGGAGACGTAGTTGTAGTTAGGTGAGCGTAAAAATCCAAACCCGTCTGGCAAAACTTCAAGAACACCCTCGGCAACAAGCAAATCATGGGTGTGTTCCGATTTCCATTTTACAATTTCAAAAACAATTTGGGATTTGGTAAGATTAGATAGATTCCTTAGATTGAGATTTCTAGCATATTGAGCCAACGCCTCGCTACCTAATCGTTGCAGGTCGGCGATTTTGATCACGGCCGGCGGTTCCAGGGGGGGCGCTTTTTCTTGGGCCACATGAGAGATTTCAGGACCGACGTCAGGTCCGATCATTTCGGGAGGGGGTAGAATGGTTTTGTCCTTTTTTTCCTTAAGTCCGGTGTGTTCATCGTTCATGTTGTTACTTTATGTATAAATTGTTGTTTAAGTTCATTGAAAGAAAGATTGTTTTCCAAAATGATATCGGCATGAGACTCCAGGGTTTTTGACGGGAGCTGGTGCTCGGTGCGAATGGTAAATTCCTCCTCGGAAAACCCCTTGTCCTTAGCACGCTCTAACCGAATTTCCCTAGAAGCTGTTACTAAAATTCTAGAATCGAAAAAACTCTCCCAATCTCCTTGAATTTTGGGATATATGGAGGCCTCAACCACAAATGCTTTTGCCCCCAGATCCCTATTTTTAAGAAAAAGTCTTTCGACCTCTTTGAAAATGCGCGGATGCAAAATAGTCTCAAGAGCTAAAAGATTTTTTTTGGATGCAAAAGCTGCCGAGCTAAGTTTTTTTCTAGAAATCTTCCCTTTTTCTAAGATAAAAGAGCCGAAATAATCTGTCAAAATAGGTAATACCTCTGGATCGTGTTCAAGGATTTTATGGGTGATGTGATCGCAATCGAGGGTGAAAGCTCCCCACTCTTTAAATAACTTTAAAACAGAGCTTTTTCCCGACCCTATGGGCCCATATACGAGTATACGTTTAATTTTAACACTCCCCCCAGTTTTTAGCAACTAAAGCATTGACCTCCAACGGAACTTTCAGGGGATGAATATTTTGCATCAAACGGACAATTTCTTTTTTATACTTTTCTACCTCTTCTGCTTCGCATTCAAAGATCAATTCATCGTGAATTTGTAAGAGCATCGAGATTTTGGTCGGGTCAACGATCTGATCGATTTGGATCATGGCAAGCTTAATTAGGTCTGCCTGGGTACCCTGGATTTTGGAGTTGACTGCAAAACGTTCCGCCTGCGCTCTGATCGGGGCGTTTCTATTAAGAATTTCGGTTATAGGTCTTTTTCGGCCGAATAATGTGGTGGAGTGCCCATTTTTACGAGCCTCTTCTTTCAAGGATTCCAAAAATTCCTGTACGCGTGGATAGCGTTCAAAGTAGGTTCTTATGAATTGGGATGCCTCTTTCATGGATATTTTCAGTTGCTTTCCCAATCCGTGGGGACCCAAGCCATAGATGATACCGAAATTAACCGCTTTGGCACCAAAACGCATCTCATCGGACACTTTTTCCATAGGAACGCCGAAGACTAAGGAAGCCGTGTAGCGGTGGATGTCCAGATGCTCCGTGAAGGCTTTGATGAGATTTGGATCCTCGGACATATGCGCAAGAAGTCGCAGCTCCACTTGGGAGTAATCGCAGGATAAAAACCTCCTTGAGGGGGGCATCGCTTTAAAAGCGTGGCGGATCTGATTTCCAATGTCGGATCTTACGGGGATATTCTGCAGGTTTGGGTTTGTAGAAGCCAGTCTGCCTGTTTGAGTTGTTGTTTGGCTGAATGTCGTGTGCAAGCGATGCGTGACAGGATCGGACAGCTCGATAAGATTTACCGTGTATGTTGAGCGGATTTTTTCAAGGCTCCGGTAATCGATGATCTTCTCAATGATCGGGTGTGCATGGCGCAGCTCCTCTAGAACTTCGATGCTTGTTGAAAAGCCCGTCTTCCCTTTTGTTTTTGCAGGAAGTTTCAATTCCTCAAATAAAGCGGCTGCCAGTTGTTTTGGAGAATTTAGGTTGATAGGGTGTCCAAGCTCCTCTTCGACATTTCGTTTTATCGCCAAACAGTCATGGGATAATTTTTTAGACAGGGCTTCAAGTTCATGAGAATCAATATAGATACCGGTCTCTTCCATCTTGAAGAGGATACGAAGGAGCGGCTCCTCTATTTCATGGAGTACGATTGAAAGGGATTGTTCCCTGATTTTTAGCTCCAAAAGTTCGCTGAGAGGGAATAAAGTTTGAACAAACCAGTCTGCTTCAGTTTCTTGAATAACCTCCGCTGCATGCTGCTGCAAAAGATCCGAAAATTTCAAAGACGCATCCGGACTAAGAACATAGGCTGCAAGCATAACGTCAAAAAACGGTTTTTCCACAAGAAATTCTAATTCCTTCAGGTAGTGCAGCAGAGCTTTAAAGTCATAGGCGAGGATTTTTGATGCTTTTTTGAGGAGCTCTTTTGTTTTAGCTTTTTTCAACTCCTCCCTCGAAAGAAAGTGGATTGGCGATCCTTCATGTTGAACAAAAATCCCCTCGTCGCCCTGATAAACGCCTCTATAGATTGCCAAAGGGCTGTTCTTAGGCTCCGGCCAATCAGTAGGGCTTACATCCTTCGCGTGCAGAATGTGCGCTTTTTTAAGGGTGGTTTTTTCTTTTAGGGCGGTGGTCGTTCCCTTTTTTTCTACAGATTCAAGCAAGCTTTTAAAATTATAGCGGCGATACAATACAACCAATTTATCTAGGTCGGCAGCTTTTTTCTCACAGCTATCTAGATGCTTCGGTAGGGAAACTTCAGTGTCAAGTGTGGCAAGAGTCTTTGATAAGATGGCGAGCTTTTTATTTTCCTCTGAGAGGGGCATTTTTTCGTAATCACCATATTGGCGAATCAAATGGGAGCCTTTTTTTGGCCCAATACCTGCAACCCCCGGGATGTTATCCGAAGTATCTCCTATGAGTCCTAAGTAGGTAGTGAACTCCTCCGGATACACCTGGTATGTCTCAAAAACACCCTCTTTTGTGATCTCAAGATTATCTTTGTGCGCATGTATGCAATGGACTTTCGGGCTGACTAGCTGGCATAGGTCCTTATCGGAGCTAAAAATGTACACCTGATAGCCAAGGCTCTCATATTTTTTTGTAAGTGTGCCGATTGTGTCATCGGCTTCTACGTTTTCTATTGCAACGCGCGGCAGGCCGAGGGCGTCACAAAATTCTTTAGAGGCTTCTATTTGAGCGGGCAAATCGTCCGGCGCCTTGTGTCTTTTTCCCTTGTACTCCGGGTAAATTGATTGCCTTGAAGTCTTATTTGAAGGAGCATCGTAAACTACGGCTATATGCTTGGGATGAAAGTCCTCTTCAATTTTTAAAAGAGCCCTGACAAATCCGTAAAGGGCATTTGTGGGAAATCCGTCCGGTGCGCGCATATTGCGAATGGCAAAGTAGGATCGGAAAAGAAATGAGGAAGCATCAATAACATAGAATTTCATCAGGAGGACCATAGAATTTAAAGGGGCTTGAAAAGCCCCTTTGAAATTTTGACTTATAAGGGATACAAAGCGAGTATTTGATCATTTTTTATCTCAGTAGTCCCGTCATTGAATAACTTATGTTCATGGACTATTTTACCTGACTTAAGTATCGACTGAACTCCCCCAAGTTGGAAGGGGGGGACATACTGAGCCAGCACAAAACGGTACTGCATGTCATGGAGCCCTGCAGCTTCAGCGAGAGCTGTGAGAGCAGAACCCAGTGTAGCATCGGGAACATTTGTGAAACCGTATTGGACCGCTTCGCTCGAAATATACATATTTGCACCGATTTCCAATAGTTTGTCTTTGTATTGTTTCTTTGTCATCCCATCCGGTGTCCGTCCATCTACAACACTGTCGACAAATTGCTGATACAAACTATTTAAAAGCGGTTTGTAGAAATCTTGCTCGTCAGGTGTCCAGGGGGTAAAATAATCAAGATGGATTTTATTCTTTGTCGAAAGATTAAGAGCGTCTACCCCGTTATTTTTTAAGAACGTATTGAAGTTGAAAAAGGGGCCCATGCGCACTCCGACCGATCCAAGAATGGAAGGAGGTGTGGAAAATATTTTATCGCAGGCTGAGGAGATGAAAATACCCCCAGATGCACATAAACCGTCAACAAAACCGTACACAGGAATCTTGTAACGCTCTTTAAGCTGCTTAAAAGTCATGTACATATTGTAAGAATCGACGGCGCTACCACCTGGTGTATTAAGATAAATAAGTATCCCTTTCAATTGCCCTGGGAGAAATTGCTGATCGATTTGCAAAACAAGCGAGTCCAAAAGTTCGCTATTGCAACTTTGCGTTCCTATCATCCCTATATTCACCCTTAAAAGAGCAGGATCATGCATTTTTTGGCTCAAAGTCCCATCAGGACGGGGTTGATTCAAGAAGATATGTTGGAAAGGGGGGATGTCCTTCGCTGTAAAAACAGCCACCGATAAGAATGTTAAAAAAACTCCAAAGCTTAGCAACGCTCCCAGAATCCCCAAAAAAGCGGATGAAAAGGCACGTAGCGCAGAGGCAAAAATCGATTCACGAATGAAGTTCATGGGTATACTCCTCATATTGTAGAAAACTGATTCTTTTCCTAGAAATTCTCTCTAGAACAGAATTTTTGGATAAAGATAAACCTGACCTCTTTTTAAACTTTATCCGTAGCGACCCTTGGGGCAGTTTTTTTATGTTTTTTCAAAAATCTTAAGGAGTCGGAAAGGCTTAAGTCTCGGTAAAAGAGATGAACCTATTGTAACTTAAAAATACCATTTAATGGAACAGATCTCTTTCGTACCGACCGGGGTAGGTTAGGTTTTATTAAGTAAATTTTCCCGATTTCTACAATTATAGATTTTGATTTCTGGGGGGGGGTTTTAAGACAGCTCTCTAAGATTTTGTTGTATTGATAGCCAATACCTTACCGAGAGATAGGGAAAAAGAAGCGTAAGGTATTGAATATGGTTGATCCCAAAAATTGTTGCAGTAAGGATAACAAATTGGAGGAACGTCATCAATTTTCCATAGAAATTCGAGCTAACGGTGGCAGATTTTAAAAATTTTCTATAGGTGATGAGGTGCACGATAAGAAAGGCGTCCCTCAGAAAAAATAGGGTAAAAAATAGGGGGTGCAGGTCTTTTTCCAATAAAAGAATTATCGAGACGAAAAAAACAAATAGTTTGTCTGTTAAGGGATCTATGGTGGCTCCAATTTTTGAAACCAGACCAAACCTGCGTGCAATCCAACCGTCAAAAAAATCGGACAACGCTGCAAAAAAAATGGCCGTAAGCCGGATCTCAATGCTTGTCTTCAGGAAGACGAGAGCTAAAGGGATCCTCGTTAAGGATATGATTGTCGGTAGGTACTGCATTACATTGTCGTCTAAGCTGTATGTGTATATAAATTAAAATGAAGATCATCGCGAGAGGTAGCAAGAAGATAAGCTTTTCCTTAATCCAGCCGGTGCTCTGCCCGAAATGATAAAAAATCGTGAAAACGCAACTTGTCCAGATAAAAGAGGCTACCAAATCGGTCAAGACTAAAGTTGCGTACCGGAATTTGAATATGCCGGCTCCTATAAACATCGCGAGTCGAAATCCAAACGGGATAAAACGCCCGACGATGAAGGTTAGAGCACCATATCTATGCAAAAAATTCTGCACTTTATCGAGCCGTTCTTGTGGCAGGAGACTGGAAATTTTCTTGTATTTAAGCAACTTTTGACCCAAGATTCTGCCAATCCAGTAGTCCACTTGGCCACACGAGAAGGCCCCCAAATAACAGGCTATAAAAAACGGGGTGAAAGAGTCGAAGTACACGCCGATCATGGCACCTGTAAAAATAAGCAGATCGAGGCTTATGACAAAGGTTAAACTTGAGCACAGGATGCAAAAAAACACCAGAAAGGGGGCGAAATCGGGATGCTGGTGCGCGAAATCACTGAGATTAGTAGCAAAATCTTCTATCATCTGGGCTACACTCTTGCAAGGGATTCGTCTGCTGTAGTCGGATTGGGGGCCGGCTCGGGCGCAGGTTCTTGCGAAGACGTTGATAATTCATCAAATTGCTTTCCAAGAGACTTGACGGCACTAATCCAGCCGATAAAGAAGAGACCTAAAAAAACACCAACAACAGGTGTGCTCATCGATACCGATCCAAGGGTGATAATCAGCGACTGGTGGATCAACCCGCTCCCCGATTTACCAAGACGCGATCCGACGCCGTCGATCGCCGCTTTCCCTTTAAGCTTAGACTCGGGCGAGAGGGGGATGAAGGCGATTTCTTTAGTGGTATCGAAAAAGGTGAACTTGCATGCACGGGAGAAGATATTCTGAATCGATCCAATAAGGACGATCAGCATAAGAGGGGTAGCTCCTAAAACGCAGGAGAAGTGGTGCAAAAACGGAGTTTGACGGAAGTAGTGGCAAAAGAAGAACAGGGCGCCTGAAACCAGAAGAATAACGGGCGTTACAAGGGCGCTTACTGTCCAACCAAAACGGCGGGTTACAGGTCCGGTGAAAGCTAATGATAAGACTGTGGACATGGCGCCAATCCACCAAATTACCTTACCGTAAAAGGCGTTTTGCTCTGTAGGATTGGGGTACAGTTGCTGCACCTGATCTTTCCAGACGACCTCGATCATATTCAACGAAATATTATACGATAAAACAATAATGGCAATATAAATCAGGTAGCGAGAGCGGGCTAGATAAGCAAAGTTTTTGCGCATCCCCATCCGCATCTTCTCCGGCTCTGCCCGGCCTTCGGCCGTTTTGGCATCGCCTGCAAAAAATGAGAGGTTTACGTAGCGGAATAAAAACATGGACGCAAGCCCGCTGAAGACGATGACTACGGATATAAGCGAAAGCGACTGCCCCCAGCTATCCCCTTTGTATATCGGGAGGGAAAAGGCGCCGGACGACAGGTAGCCGATCGCTTCTCCTGCGAGCATCGTTGCAATATTCGCCCCTACCCCAAGGATGGCATAGTAGCGCTTTGCGTCCGAAACACTTGTCACTTCATTGGCAAATCCCCAGAAAAGGACGGTCATGATGGTTGTGCCCCAGAGCTCGGACATAACGTAGAAAAGGGTAAAACTCCAATTGCGCAGCATGGCAATTAAACCCTGAGCTCCCTCGGGCAAGTAGGACTGCAGGGCATCTGCCAGCTGGTGGGGGTGAATAAAATTTTGAAAAGGGTAGAGGACAAAGGCGAAAAGGGCAAAAAATCCTACAAAGAGCGACATCATGATGTAAAAAATCTGCTCTCGCCGGTATTTGTTTGCGATTTTTGTATAAAAGTAGGTAACAAAAAGGGTCATAGGCATCAGCACCCAGACCTTTATGAAGGGGATGGTGCCGGCCCCGGAGGCCTTTGCTGTCATTACCAGCGTGTCCTTAGTTGTTTTTAAAATACTATAATTAAATACGATAAGTGCGTAGATAATTAGCATGGGAATGAATTTTTTTAATTCATGAGCGTGAATCGGCCATAAAGTTGACCGGATTCTACCAAATTGGACCGCAGCCGCGTTTGT
>Ga0194110_10005628_pt1 | contig 14807 bp, 12 predicted proteins | sample TA2Kig1200mmetaG_FD_146192 | JGI IMG/M metagenome (GOLD analysis project Ga0194110, IMG submission 146192) | Freshwater microbial communities from Lake Tanganyika, Tanzania - TA2015032 Kigoma Deep Cast 1200m | ecosystem: Environmental > Aquatic > Freshwater > Lake | place: Tanzania: Lake... | reverse complement strand
AAATCACCGCTCCTTCGTGGCGAAACTCGATCTCGTAGGCCCGCCCCGGCGACAGCTCGCGCGCCGGAACCACCAGAAACGGGTCGTTGCTGCCGCCCCGGATCAGGTTGGCGCGCAGCGACTCGGGATGGAATACCTCCGCCGGCTCGCCGTCGATGATCGCGTCAGTCACCTTCATCTGGCGCGAGATGTAGAAGGTGAGCGCGCGCTTTTCCTCGGCGCCCGGCACGAGCCGCGCCGTGGTCCTCACCTTCAGCCGGAGGTCAGGCTCAATGAGGGCGTCGGTGCGATAATTAGTCAAGGAAACGTCCGCGACGGGAGCCTCCGGCGCCTGGTTGCGGATGGAGCGCGCCGGGAAACGGGTCCAGATGTCGAAGTAGGTGCGGCCTTCCTTGCTGGCCACCTGGCCGATGGTCACCTGCTCGTCGGCGCGCGGATCGTACAGGATGTCGAAGTTCCCCAGTTTCTGGCCGGTCACCGCCGCGTAGAACAGGCCCGTCTGCGAGCGGCTGCCCGTCAGGAAATCGCCCACCAGCCGGATCTGGAAGCTGGAGGACATGTTGCGGAGCACCTGGTCCCACTGCCGCGCCAGCAGCACGCCTTGCTCGGGGCTGCGCCGCTGGAACTCTCCCGCCCGGATCTGCTCGGACAGCCGGGCATAGGTGTCGTCGGTGAAGACGAACACCGCCGTCCGGAAGTGCTCGTTCAGGTTGGGCGAGCCGGTGTAGTTGGCGAGCGAGAGCCGCTCCGAGCGGTTCGGAGGGAACAGCAGCATCTCCGCGTCGCCGCCCTCGACCTCCGCCGTGAAAACCGCCGCGCTGCGCACTCCATCCACGGCCTTGCCGAAAATCAGGTAGCCGTCGGTGAGGTAGAAGCGCAGGTCCTCTTTGGTGAAATTCAGCTCCCGGACCCGGTAGCACTCCTCCGGGTCCAGGCCGGCCTGAACAATCCGGCGGGCCAGGTCCGCCACGCCGTCCGCCCACAGACCGGGAGCCAGCGCCAGCACCCACACCGCGACGAGCCGCCTCATACTTCCAGTGTAAGCCACTCGCCGGCGGGTCAGTTCAGGTGGGGAACACTTCCTCCAGCGGAACCGCGATTTCCGGCTCGCTCGTGCGCAGCACGCCGTCCTTGACTTCGGTCATGCCCTCGCTGGTGTAAACGTAGGCCCGCTTCGACTGCGGATTCACCAGCCACACGTAGCGCACTCCGAACCGCAGGTAGTCGTCGATCTTCTCCTGCATGCGGCTCATGCGGTCTTCCGGCGAGAGGATCTCCACGCACAGGAAGGGCGGCTGGGTGAAGATCTGCTCCTGGGGTTCCGGTCCCGCCACCACGCAGATGTCCGGAACCCGGAAGCGGGTGGGACTGAGCTGGATCCGCTGCTCCAGAAACACGCGAATCCCCAGTTGCTTGCGGCGATTGTACAGGTAGGCGGACAACGCCATCTGTACGTTCCCGTGATCCCGTTCCCCCATGTTCCGTTCCTCCAGCTCGCCATCCACGTACTCGCGGTCAGGGCTATAGTCGGTGGACAGGTATTCGCTGACCGGCACCCGCGTGGCAGTCCCCATGGCCACCATTGTAGTGCAGCCGGCGGCTTTCCGTTATCATGGAAAGACTCGGCTGACGATGATCGTCGAAACCCAGTCCGTACGATTTGATTCACTGTCCCTGGACTGCGGCGCCACTCTGGCGCCGGTCGAGGTGGCGTATGAGACCTACGGCGCGCTGAACGCGGCGCACTCGAACGCCATCCTGGTCCTGCACGCGCTCTCGGGCGACGCCCACGCCGCGGGCATCTCCCACGAGAGCGGCAAGCCGGGCTGGTGGGACAACATGATCGGCCCGGGCAAGGCCTTCGACACCGACAAGTACTTCGTCATCTGCTCGAACGTGCTGGGCGGCTGCCGCGGCACCACCGGGCCTTCCTCGATCAACCCGGCCACCGGCGCGCCTTACGCCATGTCGTTCCCGGTGATCACCATCGCCGACATGGTGCGGCTCCAGAAGACGCTGGTCGATCACCTCGGCATCCAGCGCCTCCTGGCCGTCAGCGGCGGCTCGATGGGCGGCATGCAGGCGCTCCAGTGGGCGGTGGCTTACCCGGACGAAGTGGCGGCCGCCATCCCCATCGCCACCACCGCCCGCCACAGCGCGCAGCAGATCGCTTTCGACGAAGTGGGCCGGCAGGCCATCATGGCCGACCCGGACTGGAATGAGGGCAACTACTACGCCGGCCAGCCTCCGGCGCGCGGGCTGAGCGTGGCCCGCATGGTGGGCCACATCACTTACATGAGCGACGAGTCCATGCGCGAGAAGTTCGGCCGCCGCCTGCGCGACAAGGACAGGTTCGGGTTCGACTTCTCGGTGGACTTCGAGGTGGAGAGCTACCTGCGCTACCGCGGCTCGCAGTTCGTGCTGCGCTTCGACGCCAACTCCTACCTCTACATCACCAAGGCCCTGGACTACTTCGACGCGGCCGAGGGCTGCGGTTCGCTGGTGGAGGCCTTTCGCCCCACCCAGGCGCGTTTCCTGGTGATCAGCTTCACTTCCGACTGGCTGTACCCCAGCTACCAGTCGCTGGAGATCGTCAAGGCCCTGCGCAGCCTCAACCGCGACGTGGCCTACTGCGAGCTGGCCTCCAATTACGGCCACGACGCCTTTCTGGTGGACATCGGCGAGCAGACCGAAGTGGTGCGTGGCTTCCTGGCGAACACCTTCCGATCCATTTCCTGAAATGAGCACCACACACGAGGCGCGCCGGCGCGGTTTTGTTCGCGAGATTCTGGGACGCAGCGATTACGCCATCATCAGCGAGCTGGTCGAGCCGGGCGCGCGGGTCCTGGACCTGGGCTGCGGCGAGGGCGAGCTGCTCGAGTGGCTGGCCCGCAACCGGGGAGTGAAGGGACGCGGCATCGAGATCGCCGGCCCCCGCGTGCAGCGCGCCATCGCGCGCGGGGTGACGGTCTACCAGGGCGATATCGACGCGGGCCTCGCCGACTACCCCGACGGGTCCTTCGACTACGTCATCCTGAGCCAGACCTTGCAGGAGACCCGCCGCCCGCTGGGCGTGCTCCAGGAAATGCTGCGGGTGGGCCGGCATGCCATCGTGACCTTTCCCAACTTCGGCCACTGGTCGGTGCGGCTGAGGCTGCTGTTCGGTGGCCGCGCTCCGCGCACTCGCTGCCTGCCTTATTCCTGGTACGACTCGCCCAACCTACACTTCCTCACCATCAAGGATTTCGAGGAGCTGGTGCGCGCGCAGGGCTGGACCATCGAGCGCGAGATCTTCCTGGCTGGCCACCGCGCCGGCACCTTCCTGACCAACCTCATGGCCGACGTGGCGGTGTTCCTGGTCAGGAAGTAGGGGCGGGCATCTCGCTCACTTGTAGACATCCCCGCGCGGGCCGATCAGAGTCACCACGAACACGCGGTTCACACGATCCGGGATGAGCAGCACTCGCCGCCAGCGCACTCGCAAGCTCCACTCGGGGCGGCCTCTCAGCTTCTTCACGGCTGCGGCACTGGGGTCCTTGACGAGCGCCTCCAAAGCATCAAGAATGGAGCCGCGCTCTCGGGCGGGCAGTCGTTCGAGGTAGTTCCGGGCTGGTCTCAGTAAAACCAGCCGCCATCCACCCATCGGAGCTACGCGCTCCGCCGCCGAATCTGCTCCAGCGGTTCTCCAGGATCCCGCCCCTGCGCGTAGTCTCGCCAGGCCGCTTCGCTTTCCGCCGCCTCCTCCGCGCTGATTGGCTCCTCGTCGACCGGAGCTTCCCTGAGCGCCCGAAGGACTGGGTCCCCGCCAAGATCACACAGGTACTCCAGGTAGCGAACCGCCGCGTGCGCTTCGTTTTCCGGCAACCTGTCTACCAGGCTGTACAATTCCTCTCTAACGGTCACTCCTCTACCTCTGATCTCCATTCTACGCGAAGCGGCCACCCGATGTCCCGCCGCTGCGTGTCCAACCTCATGGCCGAAGTGGCCGTGTTCCTGGTGCGGAAGTAGGGGCCGGCGCCCGCCCTACACCCAGCCGCGGGTCTTCATGGCTTCCACTACGCGCTCCACGGCCACCGCGTAGGCCGCCTGGCGCAAGTTGACGCTGTACTTGCGGGAGGCGTCCAGCACCGACAAGTAGGCGTCGGTCATCTTCTTGTCCAACTGCTGCTGGACGTGGCTCTCGTCCCAGTAGTACATGTAGCAGTTCTGGACCATCTCGAAATAGGAGACGGTGACCCCGCCGGCGTTGCACAGGATGTCCGGGAGCACCACCACGCCGTTCCGGAACAGGATGGCGTCGGCCTCCGGCGTGGTCGGCCCGTTGGCCAGCTCGGCCACGATCTTGGCGCGGATGCGTGGAGCATTGTCCTCGGTGATGACGTTCTCCAGCGCCGCCACCACCAGAATGTCCACGTTCAGCTCCAGCAGATCTTCGTTGGAGACGGGCCGGCTGTTGGGGAACTCCACCACCGACCCGGTGGCCGCCTTGTGCTCGGCCACCGCCCACGGCTCCAGGCCGTACTCGTTGTAGATGCCGCCCTTGGAGTCGCTGACCGCCACCACCCGCGAGCCATGAGCGCCGCGGATCAGGTTGGCCAGCGCAAAACCGGCGTTGCCGAAGCCCTGCACCGCCACGGTGGCCCGCCTCAGGTCCAGGCGCAGATCGTTGGCGGCGCGGCGGATCACGTACATGCCGCCCCGTCCGGTGGCTTCATCGCGCCCGGCGGAGCCGCCCACCGCCAGCGGCTTCCCCGTGATCACCCCGAACTGGTTGCTGCCGCAGCGCTTCGAGTACTCGTCCATCATCCAGGCCATGATCTGCGGCGTGGTGTAGACGTCCGGGGCGGGCACGTCGGCTTCCGGCCCGATGTAGCGCCAGATGCGGTCGATGTAACTGCGGCTGAGCCGCTGCAACTCGCCCGGGCTCAATTCCTTGGGGTTGCAGATCACCCCGCCCTTGGCCCCGCCCAGGGGCAGGTCCATGACCGCGCATTTCCAGGTCATCCAGGCAGCCAGCGCGCGCACCGTGTCGATAGTTTCCTCGGAGTGAAAGCGGATGCCGCCCTTGGTGGGACCGCGCGCGTCGTTGTACTGCACGCGAAATCCCTGGAACACGCGCATCTCGCCGTTGTCCATGCGGATCGGCAGGGAGATGTGAAACTCCCGCATGGGCAGGCGCAGCATGGCGTGGATGCTGGGGTCCAGCTTGAGGATCCGCGCGCACTCATCCAACTGCCGAAGGGCTACTTCAAAAGGGTTGGGCTTGTCCATTACTTGCTCTCCATAGATGTAATAAGTCCGTTGCGCCCGGCCCCGCGGGACCGGGAGTCATGATGCCTGACGCTACTGTTCCAGAGACGCCGGCGGGTTCACCGGCTGGCGGGCTCGGCCTGGGTTGCGGCCGGTGGCGTCTCCGCGCCGCCCGGGGTCCGGACCTGCGCGGAAATGCTCATCGAGCAAAACTTGGGACCGCACATCGAACAAAAATGCGCGTCCCGGAAGCCTTCCTGGGGAAGGGCCTCGTCGTGCATGGCGCGCGCCGTCTCGGGGTCGAGCGCAAGCTCGAACTGGCGGTTCCAGTCGAACGCGTAACGCGCGCGGCTGATAGCATCGTCGCGGTCGCGCGCCCCCGGTCGGCGGCGCGCCACGTCCGCGGCGTGGGCAGCTATCTTGTACGCAATAATCCCTTGCTTCACGTCCTCCGGGGTGGGCAGGCCCAGGTGTTCCCGGGGAGTCACATAGCATAGCATGGAAGCCCCGTACCATCCAATCATGGCCGCCCCGATGGCCGAGGTAATGTGATCGTAGCCCGGCGCGATGTCGGTGACCACCGGTCCCAGCGTGTAGAAGGGCGCCTCGCCGCACAACTCCATCTCCTTCTCCACCTGCAAGCGGATCTGGTCCATGGGGATGTGCCCCGGCCCCTCGATCATCACCTGGACGTCGTACTCCCAGGCCTTGCGCGCCAGCTCCCCCAGGGTCTTCAGCTCGGCGAACTGCGCCTCGTCGCTCGAGTCCCCCAGTGAACCGGGCCGCAGGCCGTCTCCTAGCGAGAAGGTCACGTCGTGCTTCCGGAAGATCTTGCAGAGGTCCTCGAAGCGTTCGTAGAGGAAGTTCTGGCGGTGATGGCGCACCATCCACTCCGCCAGGATGGCCCCGCCGCGGCTGACGATGCCCGTCACCCGCCGCGTGGTCAGCGGGATGTACTCCACCAGTACGCCGGCGTGGATGGTCATGTAATCCACCCCCTGCTCAGCCTGCTCTTCGATAACCTCCAGCATCAGCTCGGGCGTCAGGTCCGCCACCGCCCCCGCCCGCGCCAGCGCTTCGTAAATGGGAACCGTGCCTACCGGCACCGTCGAGTTGCGGAGGATGGCTTCGCGGATGCGCGGGATGTCGCCGCCGGTCGATAGATCCATCACCGTATCGGCCCCATAGCGCACCGCGTTGCGCAGCTTCTCCAGCTCCAGGTCGATGTTGGACGCCAGCGCCGAGTTGCCGATGTTGGCGTTGATCTTGCACCGCGCCGCGATACCGATCCCGATGGGCGCCAAGTTAACGTGGCGCACGTTGGCGGGGATCACCATGCGCCCGCGCGCCACCTCGGCGCGCACCAGCTCCGGCTCGAGCTGCTCCTGCTGGGCCACGTGCCGCATCTCTTCGGTGACGAGGCCCTGGCGCGCATAACGGATCTGCGTCGGGATGCTGTCGCCCTGACGTTTCTCAAGCCATTCGGTTCGCACGGTCTTGCTCCTCAGCCCCGCCCACCCTGCGAGGCCGGATGCGGCGTCCTTATATTCGAGTCTACACCCTCGCGGCGGCGGCGTGCTGAAGCCGGCGGTGGCCAGCCCCCGGACCACTGGCTTACGCGCGTGGCTCGGAATCGGCTTCCGAGCCGCGACCCTCAGGGAGCGGTTTGTCAGTGTGACTGCCGTGCGGAACGCTACTGCTTGCCCACTCCCCGGCTCATCAGCTCCTTGAGCTCGTCCAGGTGTTGCGTGTACACTCCCCGGGGCGTGGTGGTGTGCTTGCGGCACAGCGAGGCGGCCATCCCCACCACCTCGCCCATCATCCCGGTGGTGCGCATCACCCGCACCGTGCCCAGCGCCACGTGGGTCACGCTGATGTTGCGCCCCGCCATGAAGAGATTCCCGAGGTTGCGCGAGTAGAAGCAGCGGTACGGAATCGCGTACGGCTCCTTCTTGCCGAACATGGCCACCGAGCGGAACTCCTGCCCCGGAAACAGCTTCGAGTGCTCGGGCTCGGGCACGTGCAGGTCGATCGACCAGGTGGCCGTCACCGTGGCGTCGGGGAATTCCCGCTTCTCCTGGATGTCCTGCTGCTTCAGAATCACGTCGCCCACGAGCCGCCGCGACTCGCGCTTCCCGCCCACGTACGCCACCCACGCCAGCCGCAAGTTGGCGTACTTGGCCTTCTCCCGGCTGTGGTTCTTCTGGAACGCCCAATTGCCGTAGATCGCCCGGAAGGCGTGGTCGCGGATGGCCTCGAACTCGCTGATCTGGTCCTGATTCTGCCCGGTCTCCCAGTTCCAGTCTCCGCGGGTGGCGTTCTGCACGGTGCGGTCGTCAAAGGCCAGCGCCCAGGGGCAATCCGCGAACGGCACGGGGTCCGCCGACGGCTCGGTGTACCACATCACCGAGGTGCCCATCACCAGGCGGTCGGCGGTCTCCGGCGCGTAGGACTCGCCGGTTTCGCTCCGGCTCTCCCGTCCGTAGCGGTAGTCGGCGCCCGCCAGGTATCCGATCGTGCCGTCGCCGGTGCAGTCGGCAAACAGCGGGGCCGCGTAGCGGAGGTCCTTCCCGGTGAGAATCTCGCGGGCGATGACCGCGGTGATGCGGCTGCCTCGCTTCTCCACGCCCACCGCGCGCGTGTTGAGGAACAGCCGGATGTTGCGCTCCGCTTTTACCACGCCCAGTTTCTTCTCGTCGTCGTAGTTGGCGGCCGGCTGCGCGTTTCCCTTGTGTCCAGAGTCCAGCTCCAGGACGACATTCCCAAGCGCCGGGTATGGAGGCAGATTGACGTTGCCGCCCAAGTGAACCCGTACTTCCGAGCTGTTGTTGCCCCCGAGCAAGGGCCGGTCCTGAATCAGCGCCACCTTGAGCCCGAGCCGCGCCGCCGAGATCGCCGCCGTCGTTCCCGCCATCCCTCCGCCCACCACCACCAGGTCGAACTCTCCGGCTTCCGGCGGCGTGTCCGGCAGCTTCAGCGCCTTTCGGCGGAATGTGGCCAGCGCCGCGCCCTCGTCCGGCGGGCGGAAGTGCCGGTCCGCGCTCAACACGATGGCGTCGCAGCGGCCCTCGAATCCGGTCAGGTCGCGCAGCGCCAGCGCGGCCTTGTTGCCGCGTAGGCTCACGGTTCCACCGTCCTGCCAGTGCCACAGCGCGCCTTCCGTTCCGAAGAGAGTCTTCAGCGGCTGGCCGTCCACCAGCAACTGGAACCGGCCGGGCGCGCCGGGCGCTTTCCACGGCGCCACCCAGTCGCGCGTACGCACCCACACACGGTAGCTTCCTGGCTTGGGCAACTGCACCACGGTCCGCGCGTCATCGACAGGCGTGCCCATACCATGTGCCAGCAGGAACGGAGATCCCATCTGGTCCATGAACTGCTGATCCACCACCCAGCCGCCGAGCTGCTCAAAGCTCTCCGCCTCAACCAGCACCGTCTGCGCGGCCACAGGAACCCCAGACGCCACGAACGTACAGGACACCGCTGCTATCAGGCAGATGACTCTCATGATGAACCTCGCCCTCCCCGTGAGTATACCCCGCCCCGACGCGCGCAGCCGCTATGGCTTACCCTCCCCCAGTCTGCCGCGAAACGCAGTGGAATAGGCCTCCTGGCCTGTTCTTCTTGGATCGGACATGGGGACAGCCCGCGTGTTTCCCGCGTTTGCGCAGGAAACATGCGGGCTGTCCCCAGCGGTCCGCTATACTCGTTCATATGCGCGGGGTCAGGCTGATCCTCTGGCTGGTGGTGGGCGCGGCGGCGCTCGCCCAGCCGGGCATTCCGCAACAGGAGTACCGCGCGCGCCGGGCCGAGCTGCGCCAGGCCCTGCCCGAGGGCGGGGTGGTCCTGTTCGGCCGCGCCGAAAAGCGAGACCCCGACGCGACCATGCTCGCCGTCCGCCAGGATCCCAGTTTCCTCTACCTCACCGGCTGGGAGGAGCCGGGCGCCATCCTGCTAATGTGGCCGCCCGACGGGGAAGCCTTCTTCCTGCCGCCCCGCAACGAGAGAACCGACCGCTACACCGGCCGCCAGACCACCGCCGATGAACCCCACGCCCCGGCCGTTACCGGCTTCAGCCAGGTGTTCGAAACCTCAAGCTTCGAGCCCCGGCTGCGCGAGCTGCTCGAATCGCACCCCAAGCTCTACGCGCTCGCCGGAACCCCAGCCGCGACCCGCTTGCGGGAGATGCTGCCCGGGCGCGAACCGGAGGACGCCCGCCCCGCTCTGGTCCGCCTGCGCGTGAAGAAGTCGCCGCGCGAAGTCGAGCTTATTCAGCACGCCATCGACGTCACCGTAGCCGCGCAGCGCGCCGCCTGGCGGCGGGTGCAGCCGGGCATCTTCGAGTACCAGGTGGCCGCCACTTTCACCGCTGAGGTGATGGAGCGCGGCTGCGTCGGCCCCGCGTTCGCGCCCATCGTGGCCTCCGGCCCCAACGCCATGATCCTGCACTATGGCAAGAGCGGGCGGCGCTCGGACGCCGGCGAGGTGCTGGTGCTGGACCTGGGCGCGGAGTGCTACTCCTACGGCGCGGACATCACCCGCACCGTGCCGGTCAACGGACGGTTCACCGCCCGCCAGAGAGAGCTGTACGAGATCGTGCTGGGCGCACAGAAAGCCGTGATCGCCGCCATCATGCCGGGCGTCACCCAGGGGCCCAAGCGGGACACCCCCAACAGCCTCTACAAGGTGGCTCACGACTACATCAACTCGCACGGCAAGGACCGCGCGGGCGACTCGCTCGGGAAATACCTGCCGCACGGCGTCAGCCATCACGTAGGGCTGCAAACCCACGACCCGGGCGCCGCCGATCAGCCTCTCCAGGCGGGAGCGATCATTACCGTCGAGCCGGGCATCTACATCCCCGAGGAAGGCATCGGCATACGCATCGAGGACATGGTGCTGGTGACCGAGCGGGGCGCCCGGCTGCTGACCTCCGCGCTGCCCCGCGAGCCCGGCGAGGTCGAGAAGGCTATGGCCGCCGCCGCGATTCGCCAGCCAGCCGAAGGCGGACAGCCCCGTGGCGCAGGCGGTTGCGCCTGCGGGGCCGACAGGCTGAAGCCTGTCCCACGGGCCGGATCGGCCGAGGAGCTGGCGAACCGCGACGCCAGGTAGGGTTGCCATGCGGAAACCGGATCGGCAGCGCCTCGGCTACCTGGCGGTGCTCGCCGCGAGCTTCTTGCTGGCCCTCGTGGCCGGCTGGCTCGGCACGCCCATCGACAACTACGCTTACGACTGGATGTTCCGCCACCAGCCCGCCGCGGCGTGGGAGCCGCAATCGGCGCTGCTGGTGGCCGATGAGGCCAGCCTCACTGAGCTGGGCGGCATGCGAGGGTTGCGCGGCGCGCTGGCCCGGGCGCTCGAGCACACCGCGGCGGCCGGTCCCAAGGCGGTGGCCATCGACATCGTGCTGGCTGAGGAGGGCGACGCGGCGGACGACGCGGCGCTCGAAGCGGCGCTCGCCAAGACGTCGAACCTCGCGCTGTCCTGCGAGCTGCTGCCCGGCGAGCGGTGGCAGCTCCCCATCGAGCGGTTTCGCCGCCGGGCCGCGGCGCTGGGTCACATCCACGGCGATCCCGGTCCGCTGGACGGCGTCAGCCGCGTGGCCCCGCTCGAAAAAGCCGGCGCGCGCCAGCGCTACTGGGCGCTGGCGCTGGAGGCTTTCCGGCTGAGCCAGGGCGAGGCCCAAATCGAGGAATCACCCCAGGATCTGCGCGTGGGCGCGACGCTGATTCCGGCCATCCGGGAGCACTCCCGCGCTTTGCGCATACGCTATCTGCCGCCCGCTGGCGAGGGCCTTTCCGCCGTCCCGCGCCTCACCTTCAAGCAGCTCCACGACCACCCCGGCCTGGCCGCCCGGTTCCGCGGCAAGACGGTGTTCGTGGGCATCACCGCGCAGTCGGCGGCGCGCGACCGGCTGCTGACGCCTTACTCGCACGGCTTCTACATGGCGGGCGTCGAGATCCACGCCAACGTCTTCGAGACCCTGGCGCGCGGGCGCTTCTTGGTTCCCGCGCCGGAAGCGGCGGCGGTGGCGCTATGCCTCGGGCTGGCCGCCGCGGGCGTGCTGATCTTCGTGCTGCGCGCGGGCTGGCAGGCTTACGCGCTCGCCGGCCTGCTGCTGGTCGCCGCGCACGTGCTGCCCTATGTCTTCTTCCTCCGCGACCTGGTGTTCCCCTACTTCGCGCCGGTGTCCTCGGCCTGGCTGGCCACGGTGAGCGCGGGTGCTTACCAGTTTGTGACTGTACGCCGCCGCCTGCGTCGCGCCGAGGCCGAGCGCGCGCGCTATCAGGAGGCGGTGCACTTCGTCTCCCACGAGATGCGCACCCCGCTCACCGCTATCCAGGGCTCCAGCGACCTGATGCGCCGCTACAAGCTCAGCGAGGACAAGCGCCAGGAAATCGCCGAGCGGATCAGCTCCGAGTCCCGCCGCCTGGCCCGCATGATTGAGACCTTTCTGAGCGTCGAGCGGCTCTCGGCGGGCGAGATGGAACTGAAGCAGGAGGTCTTTCCGGCCCGCGAGCTGGTCGAGGCCTGCATCGAGCGCGCCCGGCCCCTGGCCGAGCGCAAGCAGATCCGCATCGACACCGAGCCGCTGGCCGAGGCCCTGCTCACCGGCGACCGGGAGCTGATGGAGTACGCCGTCTACAACCTGCTCACCAACGCGGTGAAGTACTCCCCCCCCGAGACCCTGGTCACCGTGCGGTCGAACCGCGACGACGGCCGGCTGCGCATCTCAGTCCAGGACCAGGGCATCGGCATGGACCAGGATGAGGTGAAGAAGGTCTTCCAGAAGTTCTACCGCACCCGCCGGGCCGAAGCCTCGGGCGAGAAAGGCACCGGCATTGGGTTGTCGATCGTCGAACAGATCGTCACCCACCATGGCGGCAATATCGAAGTCACCAGCCAGCCGGAGCGCGGCTCCTGCTTTACACTGGTATTACCGGCGCAAGTTGCCTCCCGCGCCGGCTCCGAGTGAGGTCCTCTTGACGCGACTGCTGGTTGTGGAAGACGACGACGCCGTGCGAAGCACGCTGGTCACCTTTCTGGAACTGGAAGGCTACTCCGTGGACGCGGTCTCCTCGACCCACGAGGCGCTGCGGCGGCTGAACGAGACCTCCTACCCCATCGTCGTCTCCGACATCTACCTGGACGAGCGCACCGGCCTGGATGTGCTGGAGGCCGCTCGCCTGGCTGATCCGGCCTGCGCCGTCATCCTGATGACCGCGCGCGGCACCATGGAGACGGTCATGGCGGCCACCCGCGGCGGGGCCTTCGACTACATCGCCAAGCCCTTCGAGTTGGACCTCGTCCTGGAGATCATACAGCGGGCCGAGCAGGCCCAGGCCGGCGGCGGCGAGCCGGGCGTCGAGGAGGAAGAGCTTCCCGAGAGCGAGATGATCGGCAGCTCCCCGCAGATGATCGAGATCTACAAGATGGTCTCGCGGGTGGCCCCCACCGACGCCACCGTGCTGTTGGAGGGCGAAACCGGCACCGGCAAGGAGCTGGTGGCGCGCATGATCCACAACAACAGCCGCCGCTCCGCACAGGCCTTCGTGGCCGTGGACTGCGCCTCCATCGCGCCCAGCCTCATGGAGAGCGAGCTGTTTGGCGCGCTGCGCGGCTCCTATACCGGGGCCGACCGGGACCGCGTGGGCGTCTTCGAGGCGGCCCACCGCGGCACCGTCTTCCTGGACGAAATCGGCGACATCGAGCTGAACTTCCAGCTCAAGCTGCTGCGCTTCCTCCAGGAAGGAGAGGTGCGCCCCCTGGGCTCCCCCCGCGCCCGCGCCGTGGACGTGCGGGTCATCGCCGCCACCAACCACAACCTGCCCCGCATGGTCGAGGAGAAGAAGTTCCGCGAGGACCTGTGGTTCCGCCTGAACGTGGTGCGCATCACCCTGCCGCCCTTGCGTGAGCGTCAGGGCGACATCCCCCTGCTGGCGCAGTACTTCCTCAGGAAGTACAACGCGCGCTATGACCAGCAGACCCGCTTGATCGAGGCTGGGCTTCAGGCCCTGCGGGACTACACCTGGCCGGGCAACGTGCGCCAGCTCCAGCACCTCATCGAGCGGCTCACCATCCTCGCTCCGCACGGGTGCATCGACGCCGAAGCTGCGCGCGAGGCTATCGCCGCCACCGAGACCCGCGAGCACGGCGGCGAGACCCTGGCCGAAGCCGAGGCCGAGCAGATCCGCCGCGTGCTGGCCGCCACCGGCGGCAACAAGAGCCGCGCCGCCCGCCTGCTGGGCATCGAGCGCAAGACCCTCTACCGCAAGCTCGAAGCCATGGGCCTGTAGCGCCAGCTTCCGCTTGCGGGCTTCAGCCGGCGCGCGGGGCACAAGCTAAACCTTATGCTACGTGGCAAGTCAACGGCTTGCGCGTCCACGTAAGGTGAGCTTGCCCCAGGGCTGTTTCGCAACCCCTTCCGCTTGCGGCGGCAACTCGGCGCCGTTGCGCCCGGCCGGCCGGGCCGATTTCGCTGGCGCTGGGGCCGGATTCCGGGCTATAATGGCAGCGTAAAGGATTCATCGCTGGGTAACTATGGTCTCATAGGACGCGCCAAAACCTTCAAGGAGGTGTCAGGCTATGTTCGACAGCCTTGATGAGCAGATGAAGCACGACGCGGCCGAACAGGGCGGCAAAGTGCAGCGCATCATTTGCTGGGCCGGCGGGTTGCTGGCGGCAATCCTGGTTCTCGGAGGGCTTTACTTCGGCGTCCAGTTGATGGAGTAGTCCATCCGGCTGACAGCGGGCCCGGCAACTCAGGGGTCGGCGGGCCCGAGACGTCTCATCAGCGCCTCTATGCGGACCGCGTAGGCCCGCTGTGGGTTGTATGTCCCCAGTTTTGAGCGCAGGCTTTTCCCCTTGTAGAGGTCGGATTGCGCCAGCCGCTCCGCCACCACGTGAATCCCCGCGCGCTCCGAGGTGAAGCACCGCCTGCCGGAGTCCCAGCCAAACAGGTTGTTGTTGCGGGCCTGCTTTCCCCCGCCGGTTTCCAGCAGGCAGATGCTGGGCAGCAACCGCCAGTCCAGCCCGTTACGGTCGGCGGCCGAAAGGAAATCCTCGGCGAGCGTAGCCGCCGGGCAGTCGGATTCCTCGAAGAATCCGGCCAGCCGGGCCAGGCGCGGATCCTCCAGGTACTCGGATTGAGTGGTGGCGCCCACGGGGCCGTTCATAGCCGGTACCGTGAGCACGGCAACCAGCAGGGCTACAGGCTTGATGGTGGGGCTCCCCATTACGTAACTGTTTGTCTTGCCTAGACTTAATGATCCCCGGCGTTCCTCAGTGAACACCCCAGGGGGCGCGATTGGCTGGGATCCTGCCCGGCCCACTCACAGCAGCATGGGTCTATTGTACCACTGGGAGGACCGGGTGGGGCCCCGTTAGGACGGAGGCCCCACCCGCGTCGCCGGGCATCCGGGCGCGGCTGGCGTCGGGGGTGCGCTCCGCGCCCGGGTGCGACAGGGGACTAGCGGGCTACCTAATGCCTGTACTTCTCCGCTCCGCCTCAAGGACTGAGTGGCTTCTTCTCCTCTTCTCCGGTGAGCGCTATGGCAGTG
>Ga0194110_10005622_pt1 | contig 14817 bp, 14 predicted proteins | sample TA2Kig1200mmetaG_FD_146192 | JGI IMG/M metagenome (GOLD analysis project Ga0194110, IMG submission 146192) | Freshwater microbial communities from Lake Tanganyika, Tanzania - TA2015032 Kigoma Deep Cast 1200m | ecosystem: Environmental > Aquatic > Freshwater > Lake | place: Tanzania: Lake... | reverse complement strand
TCCTGGCGACCCGCTTTCGCTGTGCACATTCCATCTACACGTCGATCATGCGAACCATCTGTGGGTTGGTGAACGCTCAAACGCAGCGCTGGCAGACCACTCAGGCGGCTAATTCTGCATAAACTCTATTTATCTTGCCATGAGACCCGAACTTGAATTTCACGTCCGTGAATTAGCCGAACTGGGCTGGATGGCGCGCCGTGATTTCGGTGAATGGAGCGTTCCCATCCTTGACACGCTAGGCATGTTCACGGTCAGCGGAGATCAGAACTGGGTTCGCAACATTCCGGGGCGCCCGGTGTTCGTCGGGCTGGAGGGAGTGTTGTTCTATGGTGGGGTGGGATTGTGCTTGTTGCGTTGGCGGGAACCAAAGTACGTCCTGCAATTGATCGTCATCGCCGTTATGCTGGTTCCGAATATTCTGACCCATGATCCCCCCCGCTGGACGCGCGCGATCGGGGTTTTGCCTGGTTTGATGGCGATTACCGTCTTGCCCGTGGAATGGGGGTGGCGCCGCCTCGAAGCGTGGACGCGCTTCAAGGCAAGCCGCAGTTCATTTCGCGTCAGGGCTACCTATGTCTGTCTCGTAGCGTTCTTAGGAATATCCATTTACGCACGCACGGCTTTCGATATGTTTCGAGTATGGATCGACCATCCCGGAGTCTATTGGATGACGCTTGCCTTTTACGATGGCGCCGGTAAATACGTCAACGCATCTAGCGACGCGACACCCTTCAACTATGTTTTCGATTTCTATGAGGACTGGCGCAAGAACAACGTTGCTCGTGTGGTGCAACGGAGCGATGTCGCATTGCGTTGGTCGGAATACAACGCCTTTGTTTTCCCAGCCGACCCACGCGGTAGTCGGGTGGCGTTCCAGATTCTTGGCGCGCCAGCGACTCCACTCCTTTACGCGTTTCTCGATCTTGATGCCCCACTACATATTGATCCACGTATCGAGCCCGAGGGGCGCCGCCTGTTGCGGGTTTACTTCATCCCGCGTGAACGCTTGGAGAAACACCTGGCACAGGCGCGGCAGGGCAGCGTCTTTTTGCCCGATTCGCTCGCGCCCCTTTCAGTCCCAATCAACGTTGGGGCCTCCCTGGAGTTCCTTGGATATAGAGTTTTTGACGAGAGCGTCCGGGCCAATAGTTCTCTCCACCTCTTGACTTATTGGCGCGTATTGCGGCAGCCACCACCCACGACCGCCGCCTTCGTTCATCTCCTCGACGCGGAGAAAAATATCCTCGCTCAGTTCGATGGCTTGCAGGTTGTCGTCGAGAACCTCGCACCAGGCGACATTATCGTCCAGTTGCACACGTTGGAAATACCTGACGACCTTCCACCGGACACATTTCGTCTTGTATCGGGGGTCTACGTGCGGGAAGATCAGCGGCGTCTTTTGTTTAGTGTCGGTAGCGACCATATCTTGTTAGAGACTTGGCGGCCTCCGCCCAAGCCGCCGGCACGTGTGATCAAAGGGCCTCTATAAGACAAGGCGATCACGTCATAACGCAAAACACAGCGAGGGTGGCACGGTTCCCAGATATGGATTGTGCAATCGTCTCTGCGACAGTCCACACTAGGAAGCGATCCTGTCAGAGCATCGCCGCGTGCTCGCAGCAAGGTAGACATCCGTTCTTGGGCTACCCAAGATGCCGAACAATAAAATCGACGCGGGCTCTGAAATACAGACCGGACAGGCACCTAATCACCTGTCCGGCATTGTTTTTATCGGTTCGTTTGTGTCTATCGCGCCAAAAAACGTCGCGCGGTTTCCGCGAGCATCGCCGCGCCAATCGGCAGGACGCTTTCGTCAATGTCGAAAAGCGGGTTGTGGTGCGGGCGATTCACATCGTCTTTTTTCGCGCCGAGATTGAAAAAGATGCCGGGTTTGGCGCGCGCCATAAAACTGAAATCCTCCGCGCCCATTTGCAATTCCGCCTCTTTCACATTTTCCGCGCCGACGAGATCGCGCGCGACGCCGCGCACGAGTTCCGCCAACTTGGGATCGTTGACCGTCGCGGGATAGCCATCCAACAATTTCCACTTGTAATCGCCGCCCCACGCACGCGCGAGCGCGAACGCGTTCTGCAATTCGCGATGCAGTAACGCGCGCACATTCTCATCGAAACTGCGAATCGTGCCGCTGAGCCGCACCGATTCCGGAATGATGTTCGTCGCGGTGCCCGCGTTGATCGTGCAAACCGAAATCAAACCTTGCTTGGTCGGATCCATCCGGCGCGCGACGATGCCGTAAATCGCGTTGATCACTTGCGCGGCTAGCCAAATCGGATCGAGCGCTTGATGCGGGTACGCGCCGTGTCCGCCGCGTCCGAAGATTTCGGCTTCGAACGTATCCACCGCCGCCATAAACGCGCCCGCGCGTACGGCAATCTGCCCGCTCGGCGTCGCGCTGGAAACGTGCAAGCCCGCCACCGCGTCCACGTCGTCCAGCGCGCCTTCTTCCACCATCAACCGTCCGCCGCTTTTGCCGTCCGCGCCGCAATTCTCTTCGGCGGGTTGAAACAGCAATTTCACCGAACCGCGCAACTTGCCCTGCTTGAAATCTTCGGCAAGCAGCATCGCCGCGCCGAGCAAGCCCGCGACGTGCGCGTCGTGACCGCACGCGTGCATCACGCCAGAGTTTTGCGATTTGTGCGGAATGTCGTTCGCTTCGACGATCGGCAGCGCGTCCATATCGGCGCGCAGCGCGAGGCGCGGTTTGCCTTCGCCGAGGTATGCGACGACGCCGGTGCGCGCGACGCCGGTTTGGCTTTCGATTCCCAGTTCGCGCAATGTTTCGGCGACGCGTTGGGCGGTGCGAACTTCTTGGAAAAACAATTCAGGGTGCGCGTGCAGATCGCGCCGCAGCGCGATCAGTTTGTCTTTCAGCGCCAAGGCGCGGTCGAGGTGGGTCATTGGAGTATCATCCTCTTTAGCTTACTACGATTGGTGATCGTGTTGATCCCGCTCTAGGATTTGAATGAAATTTGCTGGCGCGATGATCGGGATGTCCTTGTAGTTGCCAAGGTCCACCAAGTCAGGATCACCGCTGACGATATAGTCCGCTCGCCCTTCGACGGCGCAAGCGATCACCATATCATCCTTGGGATCCCTTGTTACCCCAATTGCTGTCAAGGCGCCCTCCACGAGACATGCGTCGTTTTCCAACGCTTCTATCAGGGTGCGCGATTCGTTAGGTCGAATGTGCGTTTTGAGGCGGGGGTATTCCAACACGCGGTGGATTTCGGCTAACAACGACGGCGAGACGAGCACGGTAAACTCTTCGTTTTCCCATGCGTCCAAGATGCGACTGATCGTCTCGCCGTGCGTGAGCAGGAAACTGATATAGACGTTTGTGTCGAGGACAACTTGCATTTTAACGAACCGATGCGCGCTGGGCTTCCAGCGCGAGCGAAAGCGCATCGGATTCGGTCAGGGTGTTGCGTCGGGCGGCTTGCCTGATCGAGGCAAAACGACGCTGGCGCGCAGCGCGGGCGCGTTTGAGTTCCAATAATTCGCGATATTCCGCTACACCCAGGATCGCCGCGATCGGTTGCCCCAAAACTTGCACGATCACCGACTTGCCGCGCGATTGCACTCGCGTCAACACTTGGCGCGGTTGTGTCCGCAGACGACTGATGTTGATGGTTTGTTCTTTCATCGCAACATTCCTCTGCTGCCAATTATAGCACGGTCGCGGGTTGCGCGCAAAGTCCCGCGGGCGCGGGCGACTCACGTTTCAATACTCTTTCGGCACTTCGCCCTTGAACGGACCCGGCGCTTCGAGTTTCGCGCCGGTGAGCGCGGCGGTAAAACGCGCGGCTTCTTCCGGACTCGCGGTCAAGCGTTTGCACAAATACGCCGACGTGCAGGTATCGCCGCGACCGGTGCGTCCCTTGATCTCGCGCACGCGCCAGGGGTACTCGTACACTTTGCCGTCGGCGTAAACCATCACGCCGGAATTTTGCGTTAGCACGATTTCCTGCGGACCATACGCCGCGAAAAATCGAATCGCGTCGCGCATATCTTTCGTCCCTGCCAAAAATTCCGCTTCGGTGCTATCCACTTTGAAGACGTTGATCAGATGCAACACGGTGGACATTTCGGGCCATTTGCTGTACTTGAGCGCGCCGTTCTCGTTGACGCGAATGAATCCTTGCGCGTCGAGCGAGACGCGCGCTTTTTTCGCGGCGAGCGCGGCGATCACATTCACCGGCACCTCGCCGCGGATCGACGCGCCGACGTGAAAGACGCGCGCGTCGATCGGCGCGATTTCGGCGGGGGTGAACGCGCCGGCGAAACCGATCGCGTAGATCACGCGCTCGTCCAGGTTCGCAGTCGGGTAGACGATGCGAAGGCACGTGGATTCCGGCGTTTCCCGCGCGTACATCGTCACGCCCATCGCCTGCAGTTCTTCAATCGCGCCCCAATCTGCTTTGGCGATCCGCGTGACGACGGCGGCTTGCAGTCCCATCCGCGTGGCAACGTGCGCGCCGTAATAGTACGCGCCGCCGCGATGAACGGCGCTGCCTTGCGAATTTTCAATCGTGTCTTTGGTAAAGTGACCGACGAATGCAATGTCGAACATTTGGCTCCTTGTCGAACAATGACTATCGGGAGACATCATACCACAAAAAGCGCATTTCGCCAATGATGCAAGAACACTTGCAAATTGTACTAAAATGTTGTATAATCTTGCAGAGAGGTGCTCAATGGAAGAACTCAACGATTTTCGCCGTCGAATCGAAAAGCATTTTCCCCGCTTGACTAAAAGCGAGCAAAAGATCGGCTCGTTCTTGCTGTCCAGTTACGATCAAGCCGTGTTCTTGAGCGCGGCGGATATCGCGCGTGAATTGGATGTGAGCGAGGCGACGATTGTTCGTTTTGCGCGTACGATTGGCTACGACAGTTTTCCTCAACTGCGGCGCGCGCTGCAACACATTTACCGCGCGCGCACAACCCCCGCCACGCGTCTCCAGCACAAGCTCGCCGATCTGAAAACCGGCGAAGGGCACATCCTCGCCAAAGTCGTGGATATGGAATTGCAATATCTGGCTGAAGTGCCGCACAGTGTTTCGCCGGCGGAATTCGATCACGCGGTGAAGATCATCCTCAAGGGCAGACGCGTTTTCGTTTTCGGCATTGGTCCCGCGCGCATCCTCGCCGAGCTAGTCTTCTTGCGGTTGACACGTTTTGGCATCACAACGCTCCGACTCAACGAGTCGGGACGCGATCTATTGGATAAATTGCTTTTACTGAAAAGCGACGACGCGCTACTTGCGACCGGGTTCCACCGCGTCACCGGCGAACTCGTCGCCGTGCTCGATCGCGCGCGCAAGGTGGGGTGCAAAACGGTTTTGCTCACCGACACACTGCGCGCGCATTTTCAAGACAAGGTCGCGGTGACGCTCGCCGCGCGGCGCGGTCCCGTTTCGACGTTTCATTCCTTGATTGTGCCAATGGCGATCCTCAACGCGCTCATTCTCGCCGTCGCGATGGAACGCCCGGCGGAGAGTCTAGGATCGCTCAAACGGATGGAAGAGTTGCGCGCCGAATACGGGTTGGATAATTTGGGCAAAGTGAATTCGGCGTGAGGTGAATGGCTTTGATCCTCAACGGGGAGAATAAATGATGACAGCCGTCGCATTTCCAGTTTCATTCGCGCCAACGGCGCGCCGCGCTTGGCGCAAACTTACGCGTCCACACGTCGTGCTGGGTCTCGTCTTGTTGGGGTTGTTGTTCTATCTCGTGATGATCCCCCTCTTCATTATGATCCAGACGACAATCACTTGGCAGGTGGAAGATCAGCGGCTGGTGCGCGGCGTCGTGCCAGGTGAATTCACGCTGTTTCATTGGGATCGCGTGTTCAACAGCATCATCAGTCAAGCGATGCTGTGGACGCCCTTGCAAAACACGCTCGTCACCAGCATCGGCATTTCCTTTTTCGCTCTCTCGATTGGATCGCTTTTGGCGTGGTTGGTGGTGCGCTCCGATTTGCCCGGAAAAGGGTACATTTCCAGCATCGCGATCATTCCGTACATGATGCCGTCGTGGACGCTTTCGCTCGCGTGGATCGTCGTGTTCAAGAACCAACGCATCGGTGGCTCGATGGGATTTTTCGAAGCGCTCACCGGCATCGCGGTGCCGGATTGGCTGTCGTACGGACCGGTACCGATCATCATCACGTTGTCGCTGCACTACTACGCGTTCGCGTTCCTCCTGGTTTCTGGCGCGCTCCAATCGCTCGACGCGCGGCTCGAAGAGTCCGGCGAAATCTTGGGCGCGTCGCGCTGGCAAGTGCTGACGCGCATTACTTTTCCGCTCGTCATTCCCGCCGTTTTGTCGGCGTTCATTCTCACCTTTTCGCGCGCGATGGGCAGTTTCGGCACACCCGCGTTCCTCGGCAATCCGGTGCGCTACTACGTACTTTCTACGTCGTTGTACAATAACATTCAGAGCCGTCTGCAAGCGGATGGATTTGTGATCGGCTTGGCGATGATCGCGATTGCCATCGTCACAATCTACATCAACCAACGCGTCATCGGCGTGCGGAAATCTTTTGCGACGCTCACCGGCAAGGGGTTCACGTCAACGCCGGTGCGCTTGCGCGCTTTCAGGTACCCAATCTTCATCATCGTCATTACGTTCTTGACGATTGCCGTGTTTGCGCCGCTGCTTTTTCTGGGCTACGAGTCGTTGATGTTGAAAAAGAACTCGTATGATTTGAGCAATTTGAGTTTGCACTATTGGATCGGCGAAAGCAATCCCAAGATCGCCGATGGCATTGGCGGCGTCCTACGAGAAAGCCAGACGTGGGCGTCAACTTGGAACAGTGTGGCTTTGGCGGTGGTTACAGGTGTAATCACCTCGCTCTTGGGAATCTTTCTCGGCTATGCGATCGTCAAGGGGCGCGGCACCGCGCTCTCCAAATTCGTCGAGCAGGTGGCATTCTTGCCGTACTTGATGCCGAGCATCGCGTTCGGCGCGATTTACTTGGGAATGTTCGCGCAGCCAATGGGCCCAATTCCCGCACTCTATGGAACTTTTTGGCTTCTAGTTCTCGTGTCGGTTGCTAAACATTTGCCGTACTCTTCGCGTTCCGGCACCGCGGCGGTGATGCAGGTCGGTAGCGAATTGGAGGAGGCGGCGATCATCGGCGGCGCGTCTTGGCTCACGCGCTTTCGCCGCATCATCATGCCGTTGACGACCGCCGGCTTGGTTTCCGGTTTTTTACTTACGTTCATCACGACGATGCGCGAACTTTCGTTGATCGTGCTGCTGGTCACACCCGCGACGCGGACGTTGTCGACGTTGAACTTTCGATACTCCGAGCAGGGTTATCATCAACCGGGCAACGCGCTGGCAATTTTGCTCATCGTGATCGTCTTGTTTTCGGAATGGTTCGTGCGCCGCTTACGGGGCGCGCAAATCGGCAAAGGACTGGGCGCGTAGGGAGAATCGAAGATGCACACGATCGAACTCGTCCATGTGACTAAACGTTTTGGCAAAGTTGTGGCAGTTGACGACCTGAGTTTGACGATCGAACGCGGGAACTTTCTGACGCTGCTGGGTCCTTCGGGCTGCGGCAAGACAACTGTCCTGCGTATGCTCGCGGGATTGGAAGAGCCGGATGCAGGCGACATTCTGATTGACGGCAAGCCGGTCTTTTCCGCCCAAGAAGGCATCTTTGTTCCTCCGGCGAAGCGTAACTTGGGGCTGGTTTTTCAATCGTATGCGTTGTGGCCCCACATGACGGTGTATCAAAATGTCGCGTTCGGTTTGGAGATGGCAAAGCAACCCAAACAAGAAATCCAGCAGCGCATCGGCGGCATTCTCAAGGATTTGCAGATTGGCGAGATGGGTCAACGCTATCCGCAGGAAATGAGTGGCGGTCAGCAACAGCGGGTCGCGCTGGCGCGTATGCTCGCGCCCAAACCCGGCATCTTTTTGCTCGACGAGCCCCTGTCGAATCTTGATGCGCGCTTGCGTGTGGATATGCGCTCCGAACTCAAACGCCTGCATCGCGACACGGGCGCGACGACGCTCTATGTCACGCACGATCAACTCGAAGCGTTGACGATGTCCACGCACATCGTCGTGATGAAAGAGGGGCGCGTGCAGCAGCACGCCAGCCCCGCTCAAGTGTACCGCACTCCGGCGAATCTGTTCGTTGCGGACTTTATTGGTAGTCCCAAGATCAACTTGCTCGATGCGACGGCGACGCTCGGCGAAGGTGGCACGCATCTCAAATTCGCGACGTTCGAAATTGCGCGCGTGCTGACGCGCGCCAGTGGCGCAGTCGTGGCAGGTATTCGACCGGAAGACATTCGCATCTCGCCTGAGCCGGATCCGAATGGAATCGAGTTCAAGGTGTACTCGGTCTTGCCTGCCGGGTCCGAAATCGTCATTAACGCGCATCGTGGCGCAACCTCAGTCGTCATCCGCGAAACGCGCGATATCCAGCTCGAAATGGACAGTGTGATCTGGCTTCAGTTCGACAGTAAGAAAATCAACTTGTACGACAAACAGACAGGCAGTCTGATCGCGGCAGCGAAGAATTAGTGTGACCGCTGCCAAATCCCAAACGCCAGGAGGTGATGGCAGAAAATATTCTCCGACGATCCAACGACAAACCAACCAACTGTTTCTGGTTTCCAACCTACGAGGAGGTAAAAGTGTTCCGCAACAAATGTTTCAACGTCGCGCTATGTGTTCTGGTGATCGCGATCGTCACAGCGGCGTGTACGCCCGCGCCGGAACCGACGAAAGCGCCACCGCCACCCGCGCCAACAACTGCGCCTGCTGCCGCGCCGACAACTGCGCCCGCCGCGGTGCCAACGACTGCGCCAGTAGCAGCGCCAACGACCGCGCCTGCGGTGCCAAAACCAACCGAAGTTGCCAAGCCCGCTGCCCCCGATCCCTACAAGGGGATCACGGCGGCACAGGATGCTTGGGCGAAGGCAGCCCAAGTCGGACCCTACCAGCCCGCGACGCTCGATTGGGACGCCATCGAAGCCGCCGCGAAGAAAGAGGGGAAAGTCGTCGTCTACTCCGCCTCTTCGCGGATTGCCGACGTGAAAAAATCTTTCGAAGCCAAATACCCGGGCATTACGGTTGAAGGCTATGACATCGCGGCGGTGGATCTGCTCACCAAACTGCAGAAGGAATTTCGGAGCAACATCCACACGGCCGATGTGGCATTCGTCGGCGACCCGGCAACGCAACTCGGCGAGATGTTTTATCCACCGAACAAAATCCTGTGGACGTTTGTGCCGGACGTGCTCTTCCCCAATGTAAAAACCGTTGACGTTATCAACCAAGGTGATCGGGATCCGATGTTGGTTCATATCATCGGTGGATATACTTGGCTCTACAACACAGAGGCGTTCAAAGAGCCGCCCATCAAAAACATCTGGGACCTGACCAAGCCAGAGTGGAGGGGCCGCGTGACGTTTGGCGATCCGCAGACCACTCCTAACACCCTCAACTGCTTCACGTCTTTGACCAATCATCCTGATGAAATGGCGAAGGCATACGAAGCGGCATTTGGCAAACCGATCGTGCTGGAACCTGGCGTGCCGAACGCGGGCTATCAATGGATCAAGAACCTGGCAAAGAACGACCCAGTGATGACCAAAAGTGCTGGCGATGCCGGAAATAGCGTCGGCGCTAAAGGACAAAAGAACCCGCCGGTCGGCTTCGCACCCTGGTCGAAGATTCGCGATGTCCTCAGCGGCAATCTCGTTTTCGATTTGATGTGGAATATGTCGCCAGTGATCGGGTGCGCCGATCTCGTGACGCTCTCCATGGTCAATCAAGCGCCGCATCCCAACGCCGCCAAGTTGATGGTGCGCTGGTACATGGGCGACGACAAGGGTGGCTTGGGGAGGTCACCATATAATGTCCCCGGCGATGGCAACCCGCGCAAGGATGTGGCAGTGCCAAAGGGCGGCAAGTCCGTGGATGAAATGCAGAAACTCTTGTGGCGCAACGATCCCGGTTACACCTATGCCAATGCCATCAAGGTCCGCGATTTCTGGATTGCGAATCTGAAGTGACTTTCTGGAGAACCCTGGTTTCTACGCGAAACCAGGGTTGCAAGCCGATGACTGTCTGCGCATTCTCCAATTTCCGGTCGAAGGGGCGTCAGTCACGCTAACTCGACTTCTTTGCTGCCGGGGTGGATCTCGGATTCGATCGCTTCGAACTTTGCGGAATGCATTATGATACTTTTCACGATGGGATCCACCCCGTGTTCTTGACATTGTCAGTTTGCACAATTCGGCACCACCTGCATGTGGACAAGCGCGTTTCGGCTCGCACGCGTTGCGTTACACCGACATCATCTATCGCTCACCCCACGAAGGACGCTGACAGCGCGTGGTCGCGCTCACGAGAAATTCGATTTACATCGCGACCGAGTACAGCGCGCGCTGTGTTGCATCCCGGAGAGATCAGCGCGAGCGCGGAGATCGAAGAACGACTCGAGCAATCGTATACACAAGGGAAAACTCGCCGCGCGGAAGCCGAAGCGTTGCGCGCGCTCGCGCCCTGAATGTCGTTCGCGTATTCGAAATAGATCGCACGTTTTGGTCGGATGCGGCGCGCGGGCATCTCTGCGCAAAAGGTTGGTTGAACCGATGAACGAATGAGCAGGCGCCGAAGGATGAATGGCTGATTCCTGCTCCCTGATTCCTCAAGGAGTATTCGTGACTGATCTTGCACTTTCTACAATGTGGGGCGTCAAACGATTCGAGACGCTCGCAGAATTTTTCAAGCAAGGCAGCGCGCTCGGGTTTACACAATTTGAACTGAATCACGCGATTGATTCCACAATGCTCCAAAACGTGAACGGCTATCGTGTCGTCAGCGTGCACGAGCCCTGCCCCGCCGATGTTTCGGTGGGCGAATTGAAAAAACGCAACTGGCTCATCTCCGCGCCCAACGAACGCGATCGGCGTGAAGGCGTCAACGCGATCAAGCGGAGTATTGACCTCGCGCAAAAATTTGGCGCGTCCGCCGTGATCGTTCACCCCGGCAAAATTGACGTTGACCCGGCGATGAACAACCGATTGCATGAGTGGTATCGGCAAGGCAAGCGCGCAGCGCCGGAATACACGCGGCTCAGAGATCAATTCGTCGCGGCGCGCGCGGCGCAGGCGCGCGTCAATTTCAGCGCGGCGCGGCACAGCGTGATCGAACTGGCAGAGTACGCGGGCGAACGCGGCGTCAGACTCGGTTTGGAGAATCGCTATCACTATTTCGAGATTCCATCGCCGGATGAACTGGGCGATCTGTTGGAACTCGGTTTCGCCAACGTCGGTTTTTGGTACGACGTGGGTCACGCCGAGACCTGGGATCAACTTGGTTTTGTGGCGCACGAAGAATGGCTGCGCCGGTTCGCGGCGCGGATCATCGGTGTGCATTTGCACGATGTCGTCGGCGTTGATGATCACCGCGCGGCAGGGACGGGCAACGTCAACTGGGAAATGGTCGCGCGCTATTTGCCCGCCGCCGCGATGCGGACGTGTGAATTTCAAAACAACAATTCGCCGGAGCAAATCACCGCCGGAGTCAAATGGCTGATCGAGAAAGGTTGCGTGCGCCAATGACGATTCGCGCGGTTCTATTCGATCTCGGCGGCACGCTTGAAAATGTTCTTTTTGACGACGCGTTGCGCACGCAAGCGACGCCGGGCTTGCGCGCGATTCTCGTCCAACACGGTCTTGATCCTGGCCTGTCAATCCCAGAGTTGTACGCCACGATCAAAGCTGGGATGAAGCACTATAAAAATTGGTGCGAAGAATCGGAACGCGAATTGCCGCCCGAACGCGTATGGAGCGAATTCCTTTTCACCAATCATGCCTTGCCGCAGGCAAAATTTGCCGCCATTGGCGAAGAGTTGGCGTTCTACTGGGACATGCATTTCTCGCGCCGCACGCTGCGCCCCGAAGTGCCCGTGCTACTCACGACCTTGCGCGCGCGCGGTTTTGCGCTCGGCATGATTTCGAATGTCACGAGCCAGAAACTGTTGCCGCATAAACTTGATGAGTACGGCATCCGCGATTTTTTCCAAGTCGTTCTGGCAAGTTCGGTGTTTGGCTGGCGCAAACCCAACGCGCGCATCTTTCTGGAGGCGGCGCGGCAATTGCGCCTGGATCCGGCGGAGTGCGCTTACGTCGGCGACACGGTTTCGCGCGATGTCGTCGGCGCGCGACGCGCCGGCTATGGCTTGGCGATCCAGATCAAATCATTCTTGACAACCGTCTTGGATGGCGAGAATGATGTTGAGCCGCCGGATGCCGTCGTCCAGAATCTAATGCAAGTGGTTGACTTGATTGACGGAGAAATGAAGTGATCAAGGGGATTCTCTTCGACGCGGCGGATGTGTTTTACGAACGGTTCGAGTCTACTTCGGCGTTCGCGACGCGCTTGCTCGAACAATTGGGGTTTGCGGCGCGCGTGTCCGAACAGGATTTAGCGCGCCAGAATGAATTGCATCTGCGCGCGACCGACGGGCACCTCACGCACGAAGCGTACTGGGACGAATTTTTGCAAATGCGCGGCGTAACCGATCCGGCGCAGCGCAAGATATTGAGCAAGCGCGTCGCGGAGCAAGCGAACAACGTCATCGCGATTCCCGGCGGGCGCGCGGCGATGTCCGGCTTGAAACAGCGCGGCTTTGTGTTGGGCATCGTTACGGACACGATTTATCCGGTCGAGTGGAAAATGAATTGGCTCGCCACCGTCGGCGTCGCCGAGTTCATTGATCTCGTTTCCTGTTCGAGTGTTTTGGGCGCGCACAAACCGAACCCGGAAATTTATCTCGACGCCTTGCGCCAGGCGCGCTTGTCGCCGGGTGAAGCCGCGTTCGTCGGGCACGACGCGAAAGAATTAAAAGGCGCGCGGCGCGTCGGAATGAAAACGGTTGCGGTGAATCACCCTGCCGACGTTCAAGCCGATTACTGCGCGCGCTCACTCGAAGATTTGCTCAACGTGCCGATATTCAAAAGACACAGTAGATCACAATTTTGTCATGCTGAGCGAAGCGAAGCATCTCGCTAATCGCAAATTGCGGGACGCAAAGCGTTCGGCGCAAAAAGCGCGCCTCAGAATGACAATCTGTGATGTACTGAGACAGTGAACAGTGAACGGTAAACAGTAAATTCACGCGGAGAGACGAAAGAAATGAATCACGACATCGAAGCCATTTTTCTCGACGTGGGCAACACGTTACGCGTCGTAGTGAAAGACGAAGCGTTTCAGGCGCACGCGCGCCGAGAACTCGTCGCGTTGACCGGCGCAACAGAATCGCCGGACGCGTTCTGCGCGCGCTTGGAAACGCGGTACAAAATCTATCGCCAGTGGGCGTTCGAAACGCTGATGGAAGCCGGAGAGCGCGAATTGTGGACGCGCTTTATGCTGCCGGATTTCCCGCCGGATCGGATCGCGCCGCACTCCGGCAAATTGACGCGCTTGTGGCGCGATCGCGATGGGCGGCGCGTGCCGTGCCCGGACGTCACATCCACCGTGATCGAGCTGGCGCAACGCGGCTATACGCTTGGCATCATCGCGAACACGATCACGGAAACCGAAATCCCGGATTGGCTGGAACACGACGGGCTGACGAAATATTTCAAGACGGTGATTCTGTCTTCGACGTTCGGGCGGCGGAAACCGGGACCCGAAATTTACTGGGAAGCCGCGCGCACCGCCGGAGTTGATCCGGCGCGCGCGGTCTACGTCGGCGATAATCCCTCGCGCGATGTGGTGGGGACGCGGCTGGCAGGTTATGCGATGAGTATCGTTCTGATGGAACCGGCAACCCTGGCGAAAGAGCCGCCCGCTCAGGACAATCCACCGGATCGGATCATTCACGCGTGCCGCGAGTTGCTAGAAATTTTTCCGCCGCGTCAACGAACGTTCAACGAATAAACGAATCACGCCGAAGGATACCGTATGTCTACGTCAAACGCAATCCATTCCGATCTTTTTTCCGCGACCTTGTTCGAAAAGACGAAACGGATCAATCCAGCGATTCAAGATCTGGAACTGTACGAATTTCGCTACGCGTTGCGCAACGTGATTCCGGCGGAGGGTTGGGACGCGATCCAATTGGACGCGGCAGAAGAGATCGAACGCCGCGTCAACTCGCGCGAGTTTTACGCCGCGATCAAGATCAAAGCGCGCGTGGACGATCAGATCGTCTTGGACGAACATATTTTGCGCCTGACCCAGATGCTTTTGGTCGGTTTGAACCGCGGCGTCTACGCGGCAGAATGGATCAACGCGCATTTCTATTTCGACGTGCGCGGTTTTTATTTTTTGCATCGCGTCGTGTATTTCACCGCCGCGGTGCGCGCGCATTTGGGCGGCAAGCCGTTCCGGCAATTCGAGCCGAAACAAGAACGGTTCGCGCGCGCGCAAGACATCGGCTACCCAGCATTTCGCGAAGCGAACGCGGAGGTGGACGCGTTTTTCATCGCGAGCGCGCAGAAATTGATCGCCGCCAAAGGCACGCCGCTGCTCTTCGCGCTTGCCGGAGGAACGGCGGCGGGCAAAACCGAAATCGTCGAACGCTTGCGCGACGCGCTCGCGCACAATGGGCGCGCGACCACGTCCATCGAACTGGATAATTTTTCACGGATCGATCCTATCGCGAGGCGAAGGGGATTGATTCGTTACTCGATAGTTGTGTTTTGACATTTCCAGCCCAAGTGTGATACCTTGGGAGCCATCTCACACCCTTGGATGAATAGCTGATGCAACTTCCAATTATCGCACCTGCGCCACTGGTGATTGCTCACGCGG
>Ga0194110_10005620_pt1 | contig 14818 bp, 8 predicted proteins | sample TA2Kig1200mmetaG_FD_146192 | JGI IMG/M metagenome (GOLD analysis project Ga0194110, IMG submission 146192) | Freshwater microbial communities from Lake Tanganyika, Tanzania - TA2015032 Kigoma Deep Cast 1200m | ecosystem: Environmental > Aquatic > Freshwater > Lake | place: Tanzania: Lake... | reverse complement strand
CCTTCTAGAATATTGCGGAATATTCCAGAATATAATTTATCCAATATGGTATGACCGACCAAAAGATTCTCAAGAAATCCTTGTGGGATGATATGCTCAATAAATTATTCAACAAGACACCCATTCATACCAATTCAGTCGAGGCCTTATACGTTGCAGCGAAACCATTCAGCATACCACACACGTACGTCAGAGACTGGCTAGCCAAGCAACCCGACTGGCAAGTGATGCACAAGAAGCAACCCAAGCGCAATACCCCCACTGTTGTACGATACAAGCCTGGCTATCTGCAGATGGACTTTGTTGATATCACTGACTTGAATTCATTTAAGCACACACACCTTCTCAATTTTGTAGACGTATACACCCGCCAAGCCTTTTCATTTCCCACAACAGACAGATCTCAAAAGAGTGTCATCGATGCAATCAGAAAATTAATCCAAGTCTATCCCCTTACCAATGTCCTTCAAAGTGACAATGCCCCTGAGTTCAACGACAAGGAAAATAAAAATAAAGAAGGCAAACCTATCACCGAGTTTCTCAAAGCCAATAACATCAGACAAGTCTTTTCAACCATCGCCACACCTACCGCCAATGCATACGTCGAACGATTCAATGGCACAATCAAACGTATACTCTACGGCTACAAATCTAAAACTGGGCTGGACCCTATACCCAACATTGATTCATTCGTTGAACACTTTAATAAAACTAAAAACGCAGACACCAAGGTTGCACCTGCCGTCGCTATGCATCCTGACAACCAAGAAACCCTCGAGGAGAATACAGAACTGTATCACACCAAAAAGAATAAAGCTTCTCAAGCTGAACTCAAAGTCGGCGACAGTGTCAGAGTCTCACTTGAAAAATCTGTAATGAACGCTACACTCAAAAATGAAATTAGAGATAAGTTCAAAGGTGATAAACCGAAATGGTCTTATGACCTTTACAAAGTCCAAAAAATATTTAGACCAAAGGAAAATTCGTTCTCTACTACATTCTATCAAGTCGACGGCGGCAGAGACTGGAAATGGCTTCAAGGTAAAAAATTCCAGCGACACGATTTATTATTAGTCGACCCGGAAACTCAATCCGAAAGATATGTACCTAAATACCAGCTCGTCAAGTTTACAGATTTATACCAAGAACCTGTCGGCCCTGGACGACCTAGAAAACAAAATGTCAAACCAAACAAAAACCCTGTCGGACGCCCACGCAAACCCGTCGACCCCAATGCACCCGTCCCTGTTAAAAGACCCAGAGGCAGACCACGCAAAGTTGTTGTTGCCCCTGATGATGAGGACTAGTCTTTATTCTTTTTTGGACGACCACGCGGACGCTTCGGCGCAGGCTCCGCCTTCTCCGGCTCAACCACCGCGCGCTTCTTGGATTCAATCAACTTCTCGATTTCTTCCAGCTGCTTGTCCATCTCCTCGACCTCCACCTCAGTCTTGACCTTCTGCTTTTCAGCACGGCCCTCCACTGCCTTCTTAATTCCCTTCTTCATCACATCCTTGTATCCCTTCTTTGACTTGAAAAACATATGCACGTCATTCACATCCACACTCCAAGCTTTACCTCGATTCACTGTTTCCAGACTGCCGTAACGAAAGCCAATTATATTTTTGCCCTCCGCGCCTGCAATCTTTGCCTTGCCCTCATCTGGGATAAAGCTAACGTAACCACCTTTCACGTATCGGTCTTGTACCTCCTTGCCTGCATATTGCCCGTGCACATATTTGCGAGCCTTGGCAAAATACGAAATGTAGTCCATCACCTTGATGTCCTTCCAGTCAATCGGGTCCCAGTTATCATCAAAGTCCTCCGGCAACTTCTCACGAATATTCTGCGGTATCTTCATATCCATCCCTACAATTTTTAATTTAAAAACAAACGCATAAAGTATATTGCAGTGACACAATATGCTTTATTCAATTTTAAATCCAGCTGAGCAGCTTGCATTAGTTCAACGAGTTCGCAGACTCAGAGAACTGATGGCAACTATTTACAATAAATGAGTAACCACTACTCATTTATCAATTTTTGTTTCTTGAACACAGGTTCCTCGTAATTCTCCGTAATGTATTCCTTGATTCGTGTCTTGGAGAATGTGTATGATTCCAGCTTCTCATACTTGACTATATTCTTGTCTTTCAGTTCAGTCAATGTCTTATCGTGGCTAAATTGCTGATACGACATCACACGGGTGTTTGATTTAATTTTCCCCAAAATATAACAAAAGATATTGAAAAACTGTTTGCACTTGAATGTCAACTCATCATCACTTGTAATAATAATGTTTGTATCCATATCATCTTTTTCATCCCAGTCATAGCAAATATATGACAACGCATTAATCAAATCTGGTCTGTACTTTTGTTTCAATATCTCCTTTGTCTTGGACTCTGGCACCCTATCAAAGTCAAAGTCCTTGTCGTATATACTACACAGAATCTTGTAAAAAATCCAATGCATGTTAAAATCCTCTGTCTCATTCTTGAGCTGTTTCACTTCCTCAAAACTTAATGTGTGCTCGGCACAATCAAAATAAACAATACGATCCTGACCTCCTATGTGCGCCGGTATGGGAGTCTCTTTGTTCGTATTGATTATCAAATTTATGTAATTGTACTCACTCCTCTCAGCTTGGTACTTGCAATTAATAACATTTGTTTTACGAGTAACAACATCTTTTATAATGTTTACAAACTCACCCAGCTTTGCTATCTCTCCCTCCTCTACCACAACCAGCAACTTGTTTTGTAACGCAGAATTAAAATTACCAAACACTGAATTGACATTGCTAGCCATATGGCCATACTTGCTGCCAAGAATATAAGGTATAAAAAAATACTCGTAAAAACCTGACTTACCCGACCCGCCACACTCGTTGCGTAAAACCAAACACTTGCGTGTTTTTAGATTTGGCTCACACACTATGCGCGCGTGCCACTGATAAAAGTATTCTATTACCTTGGGGTTATCGCGACAAAACACCGTCTCAATCTGCCACTTGAGTTTACTTGTATTGTAAAAGCCAATCGCCTCGTTTGTTAACTCATCATTTAATCCGCTTGCTTTTGCAGTATTGAGTTTGTTCTCAATGGCTAGTCCTGTATACAAGTTCAACACATCGCTAGGACACTCCTGGTTGGGATAGAAATTAATTGACTTATAAACTCTACGGGTTGTATCTGCCTTCCATAAGTCCAACCTCTTCTCATTCACTGAACCGTAATATGTTTTGAACTTTGTTATCCCCACCAAGTTAACATTGCCGCTGATATCCTCGTCCAGCCTGAAGAAATTACCATTCATCCAAAAATGATCTCTTTCTTGTTCTTCTTTGAATGCAGCATAAGTTAACTCTCCCTGCTTCTTGTACTGTGTCGAATAATCCCACTCCTTCACCTTTACTGACATTTTGACACCAGTTGTTTCCGTAATGTACTTTTCACAACCCTCAATTAATTCTTGAGGTAGTTCTAATTCATCTTCAGCCTTTTTCAAGGCAAGACCATCATACATGAATATTCCAACCGTTCGCATATTCATAAAGAAATATTTGTCCATAGCACATAACACTTTGTTCTCCTCTGTTTGCAAAAATAAACTCAGTAAAACAAACTCTTTGTTTGAGCGATTCTTGATTTGCGTCTTGCCGTTCTTTGTTGAAAGATTCCACCAAGCAGGATGTGTGTTGTACACATATTGTGCAAGCCCTCTCATTTCACATTGTAAGTCGCGAGCAAACACAGGACCCTCTTGGTTGTAATTTGCTGGTGCCTTATCCCAGCTTGATACTCCAACATATTCTACCGGCAATTCGTAAGCAGTATGTTCTTCCATTGTATCTGGAATTGACCCACCATAGCCAATTTTTAATAGAATCTTTTTCGCTTCGTTACGGTCCGCCGGATATATCAGCTTCAGATAATACTCCCGGTCATTCACATATTTTTCTATCATCACGTGTCGCAGTTCAAACTTTTTGCAAAAATGACAGGCTAGTGTAAAATGCGCATTCACCATATCCAAGTCCCAATAGTTGTCACGTAACATCGCGTCACGATACCTTTTAACCATTAGCCCCTGACTGTGACTCTCTGGATACAAACGACCCACACATAAACTTTCCAACCCCTTGGCGTAATTATATTTCACTGGCATTGTATTCGGTCGGTTCCTTATTGTCTTGCTTAGCTTAGACATCTTTTCAAATGTTTTCACATATGGCGCATCATTAAGTAATATCAATGACTCCAAAGTCACTGGGTCCACTATTTCGTATTTTGTAAGTCCTGACGCTAACATCTTATATTTGGTTCTTAATGTATTATAGGAAGTTGTTTTTAAATAGCCATTTTTTAAGAAATAGGGTGGGTGGCTGGGTCCTCCCTTTTGACAACAACCCCATCTCCTGCCAGCCAAAAACTTTAAATTTTACCCTCTTTTTGGTCCTGGACTTGGAGGACCAAAATTTATACTTTTCTAGACTTTTCTAAAATAGATGTTGTAGATGTAGTATGTTGTAATAAAAGAAGGGGAGGGGGGACCCAGCCACCCGTACCTACTTTTGGCGCAAGTCAGTCAAACACTATGCGAAACGAATCATTAGTGACTACCCTATAGATTGCGTCTGCGGTCTTTTTCTTTTGCCTCTTCCTGTTGCTCTTGTCCAGCGAATACAAGTAAAGCTGCAGGTCTTCCCAGGAATTAAATTCAATAGTCACGTCGTTGATAATTAGTTTGAACATAATAGTTCAAACAAATTTATTCTTGTCAATAGACGATTTGAGAGTTAAAGTTCTTGTATATCTTTGGCTTTCTCGGCTGCAGCAAATCAACAAACATAAAGCAATAGTTCTCGTCCGTGCAATATTCCAAGAGTTCATCAAACTTGCTCTGCGATAAATTCGTCAACTCATTAAGCGCCTCACGTTCCCTTTGATTGCTGGTATAAAACGAAATCAAGTGAGTAGCGTTCTGTCTGAGCTTCGGATTCATTAATCTTATAGCTTGACTCACAATGATAATACTCAGATTGTAGTGCCTGTGCTTGAGAAAGTTTTTGAGCATCTGCTTGGTCGGGCGTTCAAAGACGGTGGACAAATCGTCGAGCACCAAAAGATACTGTTCGTCCTTCCAGTCCTTGTCCTTGGTTATATCCTCCAGAATTGTGTCAAATATTTCATCAGTAAAATTATCAAAGCTACGAGCCTTTGCAAATCTGATTCCGTTATAGGCCACATCCGATATCTTACCATCAACCATATTACTAGAACAAAAATAACACTTTGCATAATACTTGTAGTACAGCTCCTTTTTTCTAAGCAAATTTGCTATCAGTATACTTTTACCTGAGCCCGTCTTTGCAGAAATTAACATCAGGTACGGCCGAGACTCTGCAGGGTCGGGCAGTGCCTCAATCATAATCTGCCGCTTGCTTTTCTTAATCACAGTCAAGGGCTCGACTTTAAAGTCATTCACTCTTTTTTCTTCCATACTATATTATCGAAATAAATTATTGGCGTCGAATGAGTATTCTTTCTCTGTTTCTTTGTCAATTGTCTCGGCCTGAGCTTTTTTCTGAGCTCGCTTGTTTATTTTGTATTCTTCTTGTTGCGACAGGTATCTTACTACTTTTGAAACGTCGTCTCGCAGTGACTTTAATTCGTTGGTTGGGGCCTTTGCTCTTTCGTATGTTTTTATTGTTTGGATGACCTCCTTGTTCTTCTTCTTGGCCTCGGTTGCCTTGGGCTGGATTTTCGCAAGGTGCGCCCTCTGTTTTTCGGATGCAACGCGTTTGGCCTTCTTGGGGTGTTTTTCTATGGTATTCATTTCGTTTTCTGAATCGCTCATATTCACCCAAAGAAAATAATTTCCAAGATTTTACGAAAATAGGGTGGGTTGCTGGGTTCCCTCCCTTTTGACAACAACCCCATCTCCTGCCAGCCAAAAACTTTAAATTTTACCCTCTTTTTGGTCCAGGACTTGGAGGACCAAAATTTATACTTTTCTAGACTTTTCTAAAATAGATGTTGTAGATGTAGTATGTTGTAATAAAAGGAGGGGAGGAACCCAGCAACCCGTACCTGTTTTGAGAAAATAATTTCTGAGTTAATACATGGAGAAAGCCTATTACATTCACGTAGATTCAGCCAATAGATCAAACGGGACTATCTCAGATTTTAATTTTGCCACGACACAAAACAGATATGTCGCAAGTTCGGCACAGGTCGCACTTGAAAGCATCCAGATACCTTATGCCGTGCACAATGTCACAAGTGCCAACAATGAATTAGCTTTTATTTGTAGTGTCAACAGCAGCCCTGTTTCATACAATATTTCACTTGAGACTGGACTTTTAACAATCAATGAAATTGTCGCTGACATCCGAACAAAGATAAACGCGGCAACCGCAGGCCAGGGAGCCGCAGCAGTTGTTACTGTTTCATTTCTGAGCGGCAAGCAAAAGATAGCAATCAAAGCAGATGGTCCAAATGTTTCATATGAACTGTTTGTGAATTCATCAACGTGTCGGGAACTGATAGGACTGACGGCTAATTTAACATTCAACACTAGTTTCGTTGAGCTGCAGAATATGGTCAATGTTCGTCCGTTTGATTATGTGTATCTGATCAGCCCAAATATTCAGAGTTCAAGTTTTGCATCAAACATAGGCGGCAATGGCATTATTTCAAAGATTCCGCTGAGTGTTGGTTCACGGTACTCGAATTATTACGAGGTAAATGACAATATCCTAGAGAATTTGATGGACTGCAGTTATATTCCGTTCAGCTGGAATTTCCGGCTGGTTGATAGACTGGGCAATACAATTAACCAGCTTCAGGACTACAGCTTCACGCTGCGGATTATTCCAGATTTTTAAATCTTGCCTAAAGTATGGGTTTTTTCATAACAGAAGAAAAGGAACTACCGGAATTTTCCAATACAGACGCCAACAAAGTACTTAAAGTAGATCCAAGTGGGGTATATTTACAGTGGCTGCAGGAGACGACGGCACCGGCAGAGTTGCCTCCAGTAATTCCTAACGGCTTTCTTAGAACAAATAACTCGGCAGTTCAATGGCAGGCATTCACTGCTTCAACTAGTAATTTTTTGAGAGCAGACGGCGCCTTCTCAAATGTTCGTCAGGTACCAGCGGGGGGCACAGCTGGTTGGATGTTACGAACAACCGGGACTGGTTCAGAATGGAATGGTAATCTTGTAACTAGTGCTACAAATACAACATTGACACAACCGCTACTTGCACCAGACGGGTCAACTTCAGCCCCTTCTTATAGTTTTACAAATTCAACAACCACTGGTTTAGTGAGAACACTGGTAGGTGCTGACATTGGGATTGGTTTTGTGGCAGCGGGTACACAGGTTTGCTCTATTGTAGGCGGTAATATGCGCTTATCTGGGGGATCATTATTAAGAAACAACGTGTCTAATCCATCTGCAAATATTCAGTTCATTGGGTCTACAGGAGGCGCAACTGGCAACATATCGATGTCTTTTGTTGACAATCATTCAGATGTTGTAAATACAGCAACATATCGACTTGGAAACGGGGACAATTTTCAAGCAACAGAGACAGTGATGAGCAGATTAAGAGGACTTACATTAACAAGTGAAATCTTTGCAACAGAGCACGGCAACACATACTTTAGATTTCTCGGGGCAACAGGCACGGGTTCAACTGCTTTGCCAGCAAGAGTTCAGAGGGTTGAGATTAATAATTCTGGTATGATAATTTCGGGTACTTTAGATTTAGGGTCAATCGGGACAGCCGCAAATCCTTCATTGACGTTTGGAGACACATTACCAAATAGGAGTGGTATTTTTTCAACGGCAGATAATTCATTGGCAATAAGTACAAACGGTGTTCAAAGATTTGAAGTAAATGATAATGGCGTGAATTCTAGTACTCGTTTTATAGCCTCTAGAGGTACTGCAATTACTAACGGATATTCTTTTAATGGTACGGACATTTCAGGGATGTATGCGAGTAATACTGACAGAACAATGCATTTAATTAGTAATTCTGTTATTGTATTGAGTGTACTAAATACAGGTGGTACAGGCGGCACTGGTGGGACTAGTACAACGACGGTCAACGGAAATTTAGTTATGACCGGAAGCACAGGCGGCATTGGTGTCGTAGCAAGTACAGCAGATGCTGCTGGTTTATATAGTACAACAAATACAACAACAGGCATCCGATTTAACAACACAAATAACAATCTTCGACTTTTATGTAATCAACAAAACATTATTGACTGTACACGCAACTCAAACAACAATGAAGGGCTGGCGTCTATAGAAGAGGTATTACAAATAAAAAAATGTGTGCGCACGCCAATGCTAGAAATAAATGCAGATTTTACAATGGCAGTGTTGACACCCAAGTTTCTGCGTGTAGATATTGCTAACGGAAATCAACTAATTAATTTAGGGGTAATGCCAGTTAGATGCGAAGGTCAATATCATACAATTCTTCCATTCAAAAGTAGTGTGAATGGTAATAGACTTTATATTACAACAGCCGGATCAACTGCAGCTGAAATACATTATTACGAGAACAGAGTAAAAACTGTAATTACTGGAAATACGCAATTTGAAATTTTTGAGGGTGTTGTGTACCAATGTATCTACAAATCTATATCAGGTTCCACTGGAATTTGGTATTTTTGGCCGGATTGTAATTCTGCATCTCAGGGTGTAGTAACTGTTACTGGTATACAATTTGGTGGAGCAGGATCTTATATTACTGGAACCAGCGCAGGAGTGTCAAGTACAATGAGTATGCAGTTAAATTCAACTACTGCAATGTCAACGACACAAGACGACTTTTCTATTTTCAACACCTTAAAACTTTCCAAGGCGCCAACAGCTGATTTTCACATTGTAGATTTTGACAATTATGCGATAACACGAGACACCCCTCCGAGAATTATTTTAACCAGGCGACCATCGGGAACGGGTACTACTCAGATAACTTTCCCTAATCCTAATACTGTACCTGGTCTAGAAATCGAAGTAATTGTGTGGAATCTGCCAAATAAAAACGGCACGGGCAAAAAAAGAGTAAGGTTTACCGAGGTGAGCGCGTTTGTTATAGGCGCATCAAATCTGAATATGATGGCCGAACATAGCACCAATTACGAGGTGGCAGAGGGGACTTGGTTTACGGCAAATTGTATAAGAATCTCAAACAATAACCCTACACAAACTGTAAATCGCTGGTTTTTGCGTGCTAGACAATGGGTGGTCCCTTCAGGAGGTAATGCATTGGAGATATTACCTAATGCCGACACATAAGTAAACAATTTTTATGTATAATAAGAATTGTTTAGTAAACAGCCTGTGAAAGATTTTTTGGCCGGACCCCAAAGACCTGGGCAATGCGTGGGCCGTAGACTTTTCTGCCCCAGCCACCAGCCGAAATAAAGTATTGGGCGTCACGCTCAGTGTTGAAGGTCGCCTTCTTGCCTTCGCCCACGGCAATGTATTTGAGGCCCTGGCGTTTGATTTGGTACGTGCCCTTTGCGGGGACAATCGTGCCATAGGTGAATTTGTCCTGGGACTTTTTGCGTTTGACTTGCTCGGGCAGCTGGATGACATTCTTGAGCAGAATGGTCTCTTCCTCTTGGTCCTCTCCTGGGCGCCATTTCAGTGGCAGGGCACCGTCTCCCTTCATTCTTCTGATTAAATTAATTGCAATTTCATTAGTTGTTGAATTCATTAACTGATTCAAACTGTCAGGTTGTGAAGTAATGTCGTTAAGTGAGCGCATACCCTGGGTTTGGAGTGCATTCTGAATTTGATTCCAATTTCTTCCGGCAAGAACACCAGGAATATTAGCTCTATTAGCAGCAGCGGCCAACCCACCAATTGGTCTATCAGGATCAGGTGCAAGGAAACTATTAATGTAATTGTTGAGATCTTCAAGCAGCTGAAGAAGGCCGGGTGATGCGGCAACGGGTGCTGCTCCTGTAGCTCTGCGTCGGTCGGTTCTGCGGGGCAATGGCGCAAACTGGTTACTATTGGTAAAAAGATTTCCTCTCTGCATATTATCACCAGGAAAATTATTACCGCGTGGTGCTCTGCCTCCTCCGCCTGCTCCAATTGGTCCACCAGCTCCGCCTCCTCCGCCTCCGCCTCCACCTCCTCCGCCTGGTCCACCTGGTCCACCTGGTCCACCTGCTCCAGGTGCACCATCTGGTCGATTGGGACCGACTGGAGCTTGGGGTGCACGTAATTGAGCAATTATATCTTCAGCTTGTCTTAGTCTTTGTGCAGCAGCTACAGCTTCATTTTGTGCGGCCTCAAGTCTTTGAGCGTGTGTCACATTTGCATCATTTAATACATTTTCAAAATTTTGCCGTTGTTCATTTAATGCAGCTTGTTGTTCGCGCTGAGCGTTTTTATATCTTTCTTCAATTATATAATAACCTTTTTGTAATTCATCATATAGTGTGTTAAGTTCATCTAAATTTTCATTACTAATTCGAAATGCTTGTTGTTCCTCTCGCAAGTCTTTTTCAAGTTGCTTTATTCTTCCTATGTGTGGTCCTTCTTCTGCAAATATTCTAAATCTTTGTTTTACATCTCGAAGCTCATTATTAAGTGATATAATTCTTTCTTCTTTCGCTCTTAATTCGCCAGCAACACTTGCTCGCTCACCTGTATTACGTTCTAAATTTTGTCTAATATTAGTTAATTGATTTTCTAATGTGCGAATTCTATCTTCTGCTGTAGCCAATTGATCTTCTGCAGTTTCAGCTCTTTCTTGTAAAGTTTCGACATTATCAACTAAATCATTAATTCTTTCTTCTCTATTTTGAATATCTGTATCTTTTAGTCTTATTTGTTGTTGTAGTTCAGTTTTTTCCGCTCTGACTCTTGCTTTTTCTGCCGCTGATAAAAACACTGATTGTCTTTCTTTCGCTTGCACTTCATTTAATTTTTGTAGAAGTTCTTGTCTTTGTTGTTGTAATTGCTGAATATCTGCGTTCATATTTTGAATTGTCTGTTGTTCTTGTGTAATTCTTTCACGTAAATCTGCTTCATTTCTTTGAAAAGCTATACCTTGGTTTCTTAGTGCATCTTCTAATTTAACCACTTCACCACGCAAATTAAGAATCTCTTCATTAATTCTAGCTTGATGTCCGGGTACTGGGCTAGCTGGGCCACTACCAGGACTGCCAGGAGGCGCGGACATTCCAGACACATTGGCTGAACGTAAACTTGCAAAACTAGCAGTTGACGTATTTGGAGTTCCTAATTGTGATTGAGCTTGTTGAAAAGATGATTCAGAGGCTGTTTTATATAAAGCACTTCTATTTTCAGCCATTTGTAATTGAGTTATTAATTGCTGAATAAAATTGTTTGCTTGGGTTAGTTGCAATTCATAAGCAGTACTTGATACTCCTGCTGCAAGATTACCTACTTGAACCTGTGTTTTAAGATTATTTACTTCATCATTTAACTCATCAACGGTATCTTGCATATTCCTTAAATTATCTTGATATTGCTGTTCCAACTCCGCTATTCTCTGTTGTTGGGCTGCACTTCCTTGATTTGTTAATGTTATAATTTGATCACTTAATGCTTGACCTCGTGCATTTAAATTGTCGATTTGCCCTCTTAAGGCTGCTATTAAAGTAGTGTCACTTTGTATTCGTCCTCTTAAATTTGGAAGTTCTAGTAAGTCTCGTGTTAGATTTCTTTTATCTTCTTGAAGTCGTGTGTTTTGTGCATCAACTTGATTAAGCCTTTGAATTTCTGTTTGCAACCCAGTATTTGTTTCATCAAGTGTTTCTAGCTGTTGATTAAGTAATCTAAGCTCTGTTTCTTTGTCTTGTATTTGAGTTTCTAATCTTTGTATTTCTTGTTCGTTTCTTCTGGGTTCTTGTCTTTCTCTGTTTAATGTACCTTGTAAATCTTCTACCTTCTGTCTTTCTTTTATAATAAGTTCTTCAAGCTTGTCATATCTTTCCTGGTTTTGTTTTAGTCGATCGGATAATTCCTTTTCTTTTTTATTGAACACTCTTTTTTGATCAAGTATATTCCTGTTAAGTTTTACGTTTTCATTGGTTAATTGAACAATTTCTCTAGATTTTTCCATCGTAATCAAACCAAGTTCGGCAAGCTTATCTTCTAGTTCCTTAATTTTTGCTCTAGCTTCTTCTAATTCTTTTAATCTACCTTGTAGTGCTTGTTGAAATTGTAAATTTTCTTTTACGGATTGAGGTTTAGATGCTTCTTTCTGAAGTTTGTCAACTTCAGCTTTAAGCTTTTTTTCAGATTCTTTAGTCTCTTTCAACTCTTTTTGTAACATTTCTACTTTCTCGGTTTCGCGTCTAGGTTGAGCTATTGGGGTAGGATTAGTAGTCAATATTCTCGATTGCTGTTGAGGTGTCGAAGAGTCTTTTTGTGTATCTGGAGTTATTAATCGTCGTAGCATACTTCCTATTGCTTGAAGACTTGATTCTTCGGATTTTGGTGGTGTAGTTGGTGGTGTAGTTGGTGGTGCATTTATAACTCTAGAAGGTCTTTTACTTAATCCTCCTTGAGTACCTGACTGTAATTCTGTAAGTGTCGTTAAATTTGTTACGGCAGCCGGTGTAGGTTCAAATTTAATTGGTTGAACTGGTGCCAGTTGTGTAGTGGCTTGTGATGATACTGGTGGCATTGGTGGTTGTGCCAGTTGTGTAGTGGGTCCTGGTGGCGCTGATGAGAAAAGTCTATTTATTGCTTGTGCTGCTTCTCTTTGCTGTTTCAACTGTTCTCTTTTCTTCATTTGTTCGCTTGTTGTTTTTTCTGACTCAGTCTCAGATCGTGGGTTTAGTGTTGGTGTTTCTATTTGCTGTGCTAATATTTCAAATACACGTTGCCTTCTTGATTCTGCAGTATATTCGTAATAATCGTCATTGTCTTGCCTTAGATAGTTTAAAGCTTTTCTATAAAAAAGATGATAAAACCTATATGTACTTCTTGTTACTGTTTGATTTTCTTCATCTTCCTGTCTTATTTTACGATCATCTAAATAATAATCGTTACTTTGAATAATTCTTAGTACATCTTCACCTGATGCTTTTGCAAGCCAGGCTTTCCATTTTTCATTTGGTTGAACTTCTTCTCTCCTAGACTCTGCTTGGGATTTGGATTGTTTAGGTTTTGATTGTAATTTTACAGTTAATGTTTCTTCTTCTTCTGCTTCTTCTTCTGCTTCTTCTTCAGTAAAATATTTTTTTATTAAAGCCATTAGCTCAGGTTTGTTTTGCCTTGTTGGTCCTAATTGGAACTGTTGTACAATTTCCTGTAATGCTTGCAGTGTAAATTTATCAGAGTCATAGTCCGCTTCTTCCAACTCTTGTTTTAAAGACTCATCCCTAATAAATTCTATTACTTTATCAGCTGATATTTTTCCGCTACTTCTTTTTCGTTGACTCATAATACATTAGCCAATATAAATTTTCTGCGCAATAGTATGATTGTTGACGTTCGAAAAGGAGCTAGGGGAGTCGGTCGATTTCTCACGAAACACAGTGAAGGCGCTTTACAGAAAATTAGAAAACTGGACAATGCATATCAGGAATTAAACAGGGCCAGCGGTGGGCTCGTGGAATTGGGGCTCCAGGGCACAGGAATAAAACCCGCGTTCCAGACGATAGCCAATCCGCTGGTGTCCTCAATCACGGCCGCGAATTTCCTGGGTAAAGGTTTGTCGACCCTGGGAAAAACCGACTGGAACTTGCAGAACGCTAGAAACATCGGCTCGGGCATCCAGGACATCGGCCAGGCCTACGTGCTCGCTTCAACCGGCAATGCGTTTAGGCCTTTTACATAAATTTTTTTTCTATGTAATGTTATGGCAGAATTCCCGACAGAAGCAAAATACATGCGTATTAAAAATTACAATGACAAAGTTTTGGCCAGACACACAACCCGAATTAGTCCGTTCAATGGTGCTGACTTTGGACCTGCAGCCATTGACCGAATACTTTTTAACATACCTTCCGAAACTGGAATGGAAATCGATATGGACACATTGATGTTCCACTTCAAGGCAACCGTTACATCCGCAAACAATGATATTGCCTTTTGTAACTCGATTGAATCGGTAATCCAAACTCTCCGGATTAGGAAAGGATCTAGTTTCCTAATTGAGGATATTCAACGGTACAATTACCTTGACTCAATGTTTATGAGTTATCTTTCGCGAGACTATAATGATTGTGTGGGTCGTGCTGTAATGGGTATTGGTCCGTATTCCTCAAGAAAATTAGCGTCAGGGGCATCTCGTAATTATTGCATACCGTTTAGACTATCGGGTATTTCAAATTACAGCGGGTTGATTAGCACATCATTGATTGACCAGGTTAGTGCTTTCCAATTTGAAATCGAACTTGCTCCGGCAAGAGACGCAATGACAGTTCATGTTCCTGCTGGAACTGCACCAGCTGGGAGCCCCACTTATGTTTTAAATGAATGCTTTTTGACTTATGACCTTGTTCGTATGGCTCCTGATTATCACGCTCAACTACAGTCAAGTATCAACCGAGGTATTCCTCTTCAAATTCCTTACAAGACTTGGCGCACAAGTTTATACTCGTTGGCGGATAATTGTCCGACTACTGTAACATTTAATATTAATGATACAGTCAAATCTTTGAACGCTGTCTTTGTTGCTTTTTATAAACAAGCTGAGCAAAATACATTTTTTGTTGCTGGTAAAGACAGAAAGCATAAACCTCCTAGGTTGACAGGAGCGCAGCTTCAGCTTGGAAGCTTTTATTATCCA